>Ga0157364_1000940_pt1 | contig 22995 bp, 9 predicted proteins | sample AttsexASBM2_FD_111476 | JGI IMG/M metagenome (GOLD analysis project Ga0157364, IMG submission 111476) | Fungus gardens microbial communities from leaf cutter ant in Ribeirão Preto, State of São Paulo, Brazil - Atta sexdens ASBM2 | ecosystem: Host-associated > Fungi > Mycelium > Unclassified ...
AGAGAGAGAGAGAGAGAGGCGTAGCAGCGAGAGTGGGGATCTATGGGGTGCGCACGTTGTGTTTCGTATGCCCCTTTGGTAGGGCGAGATCGCGATAGCGAGAGGGGCCACTCGCGATCGGTGGGGGTAAAGGACTTTTTTTATAGATCTCATGCTGTCTCCGTTCCGCACTCTCTAGCACTCTCGTCGCGTTGCACGATGCATCCCGTGTACGGCGTACATGTGCGTATACGCGGGTGTATCGGCGGGCGAGTGTCACGCGAGCGCGCGTGCACGCTCGGCGATCGTCATTAAGGGAGATGCTAATTGGTGGCAAAGCGAGGTCAGGCCAAAAGCCTTGCGCACCGTGTCCAGGGACTTTGCGTGTTTTTGTTCCGCTCTCTCTATCTCCCGATGTGTGTGCTCTCGCGCGTGCGACTGTGTTTGGCGGAAGTCCCGGAAATTCCAGATCTCGCGAACGCTTGATTTTCCGCATCCGCTATTGACATCGATGGTTCGATAGAAATAGAATAGGTGAAGTAATACGTTCCAGAGATAACGAAAATTAGGAAAAATAAATGGCAAAAATGAAAAAATGAATTATAAAATTTAATTAACTCTTTCTCTTTTTCACATTGGCATTATTTTTTATATTTTAAGAAGTTAAATTGAAAACTCTTTATTTTCTCCTCTTATTTATATTTCCGTATATTTCAAATCACATTCATTTTCCAATGCAATACAAAAATAATGTAATCTCTTTTATTTCTTCCAAATTTTATTTGTTTATTTTATTCACTCGAGATAAATCAAACGTCTTATTTTTCAACGATGTAGAGCATGTTTGTTTTTTAAGTACAATCTTTTTTCTCTATTGAACCACTAGTTCCCACATTTTTGTCAAGAAGATATCTAATGTGAAGAAATACTTTCAAAAGATGTGTTTGTAACAATATCTGTTTTTTTCTGTATCTGTAATAGATACAGTATTTCAATTATTGCAAATTTTTCTTCGCATGTAAATTATTTGATAAATTATTTGATAAATATGAAATAAATATAATAGTAACGTCAATCTCTTTTTGCAATTGCTATTATAGTTTGCCTATAAGACATTTGCCTAATAGATTTTAAGACATTTCTGGGACCAATATTTCTAGTACCAGTAATTTGTTCTTATTTCATAATTTCATCATTTTAATCATTTTAAGTAATGTCTTAAGATGTTAATACACAATTCTGTGATTGATTTATGATATCTTAAGATTGTACTTAAGATTATAATATAAAAAAATAAACTGAAAACACTGCTTCTTGATTGCTCCTTTGTCAAAATAAAACTTATTAAAAATTGATTGTAACAAATATTATTAATAATAATTATTAATATTTTAATATTTTTTAATATTATAATATTTTATACTCTATTTATACTTCTCAAAATTCAATTTTATTATCTGTGAAAAAACAGTTGTCACGTCAATATGGAACTGTTTTTCTTGTTGTTTAGCTTGTTTTTTTTAAAAGATTATATTCGGAAAAGTATATCGTATTTTCAAGACGACCTACAGGACGACTACGCGTTTTACATGAGAATAAACATAACCCTTTCTGCGTGACGCGACGGTCCGGAGCCAACCAATGTACATCGTATCTTTCTTTGCACGATTTACCTCACTACTGAAATATCATGTATCTCTTCTCTTTCGTTGAATGTATAGTGCTATGTCGACAAAATATCATGTATGTATATTTGCGCGCGACATATTAGAGAAACGGGCGAACTCACTTCTCAATTCGTCCGATATTACGTTTTCCTCAACCGGCTAATTATAAAATGGTAAAATGGCGGATAAATGAAAGTAGTGGAAAAATTCAAACGTTGAATTATTTGAAATTGTAGGTATGTATCTTCGATCTAGTTATTATTTTCTACCTGAAAAAATTTTAGATATTATTTTATGTTAATGTAGAAATTTAATCTATCGAATTTTAAAAAATAATAGTATACATATATATATATAAAATAGTAATAGTATACACACACACACACACACACACACATATATATATATATATATATATATATATATACACACACAATAATACATATATATACAAGCTGTTCTATGAAATAAGAACTTTTTCTACCATGGTAGGTCATTTTCTAAACTTAGATTAGATATAAAATCAATATTTTTTTTTTCATTTATTATTGAATTCATATTATTCACATTTAAAAATACAGTATCATACGTTGAAATGGATTTATTTTGTTGCCTTATTTTATTCTATACGTCTATACTTGTAACATGAGAATTAACCTAATCAAAAACGTTAACAAAATATATATGTAAGACGAAAAGTTGTATTCTAAAGATGAACAATATCTTTTTTTATTATATTTTATGACAGCAATGGAGGAGAAATTTATGAGCTTAAGGAAGGCCTTTTCAGTTTCTAAATGTCTGACCTGCTGAAAAAAATTTGTCAGTTTCACAATTATTACTACATCCTACATAAATATAAATTAAATAAGAATTTCAAACCTTAATTTTTTGTTAAATGTATTATATTATAGAGTATACATAAACACTTGATCTTTTAGAATATACTGTTTTTAAAGATAAAATTAATTGTGAGCGAATTTATATTGAATCAAAAAATCGTATATATATGAAAGGAACATACATTGTTAACAATATGGGCTTTAGCACAAAGATGGTTGTAACTGAGTAATGAAACGTGAGTCGTAAGTGTCAATGGACAATATTTTGGTCAACCCACAACTACGACTTACGTTCCACGACTCAGTTACGGTCATGATGGAATTAGAGGTACTGTATTCCCGAAGATTCGCAGTAGCAAAATAATGGCGTCCTTATTTGCAACTGACATGAATGTAACGTTTGATGATTAGATTTTATGTTTTCGAGTTTTTATTTATCGAGTTATTTATTTAATTTTTATTAGTTTTTAGTTTAGTTTGTAACAGTTTTTATATATATATGATTATTTTTATTTATTGGTCAACATCTAATAAATTTGCTCACTTTTATAATTTTCACCTTGTTTAAAGATACTGAATCGATCCCCTTGTCTAATTCCATCACGATTACAGTCATCTTTGTGCTTAGGCTCTATCTTGTCGGTGGTGCAACATTTATACCAGCGCCAGCGCACCAAAACGATAACAGATATGATATGTATTTGTCCTAATAAAAGTCAATCTTGGCAGTTCCTATTAGTACGCATTATATCCATTTTCGACACTACGATTTTATCGATAGTTTTGCAACATAGATGGAGGTAAGGTCCCTCAATCCCTGCAGACAACTTTTTTATTTTAAATATTCGTTTCGCCGACGTGGTTGTTCAAAAGTTGAATGAAGGTGGCAAAAATTTCACTGCCCTAGAAATGGCAGAAATCTTTATCCGATCCTGCCGGATATTAGACTAAGAAATGGTAAAAGTCTCAATACAAATAATTTTTTTTCGTTCTCGACATAAACTCCATCTCACAAACGCATATTAATGCATGTGGAAAATAATTTTCAAATTTATAAACGAGGAAAAAAGTAATTGTTATATAAAAATTATTGCGTTTAATCGATAATATAGATTTAAAATCCCTAAATAAATTATACAAATTAAAGATTACATTTTAATCGAAATCGAAAAATTTTGAATTTATTTAGCGATCAACATAAATCACAGAGGACATATTGGAAAATTTGAGATTTTTTTGTTTAATAATATTATAAAAAATTAATGTTTGATTTTTCGATAAATCTTTATTATCTATTTGGACTGGTTTCTTTGTGATTTATTTCGATTTAAATATACATATGTTTATATATATATGAATACACGTATACCAAGTGAATACTAATACTTTAAAAAATTTTAAAAGATAATTAATTTCTCGTACAAAAAAATTTAAGACGAAAACTTCGAAAGCCACTCGGTTTTGACGTAATTTTGTATATAAAGTATTTGTGTTTCATTGAAATTACTTCAGTGATTTTGAAAATTTTAAGAAAAAAACGAAATTTTTTTTTTAACTTTGGCCTCGTATCTTTAAACCGTTTCGAACATAATCATATGAAGTTTTCGTCTTTAGTTTGTTTGAGAAATCACCTCTTAATTTTTAAAGTATCTTGTATGTACATATTTCGTTTCACATATACATATATATATATATATATATATATATATATATATTTTTTTTTTCTTAGAGATTTTTTGTGTGTGTGTGTGTGTGTGTGTGTGTGTGTGTGTGTGTGTATGTGTGTCTATTATATTCTGCTGGTATGTAAACTAGTTGTACAATGAGTAGAGTTATACAATGCAGTTGGGAAAGGAACAGTCAGTTTTCCTGGTAAAACATTATTTTTTTGTGAATATTGTGAGAGAAACAATAATAAAAAAAAAGAATAAATAAAACATATACATAAAAGAATAAAAAAATACATATACTCTTCTAGATAAAAGAATTGAGATTTGATTTATGAATAGATTTTTTATTTAAATTAAAAATTAAATTAATTGGATTAAAAGTGTAGCAGGTCTGAGAATTTTGTAAAAGTATTATTATTTTGCAATTGAATTTCAAAATGCGTCACTTTAATTGAAAATTATTACAATCAAAATTCTCTAAAATTTTATTTAACTTTAATCAGTTGTAATATTGATTTGTCTGTGCTATTATAAGACTATATTTTATTTGAGAAAAGTACGATAAGAATTCCCGATGCTGAATCTTCGAAATAATAAAAGATTGGCTTTTCGACACAAATTTTCAAGTGTATACTCGAAGGATCACGTTGAAACTGCCGGTTATGATCGTCCCTGTATTACATACGATATACCTTCTGTTCGCCCGTCAGTCTCGTGGGCAGAAACGGAGGCCAATTGTTGTTTGTTTGTATTTACTACGAAAGAGCACCCCGGCTGTGCCTAGAGGAGCTGCATCGACGCTATGAAAAGGGGGAGGTTGGGGATTCACTGGCATATCGTATTCTCCATTCTATAGTAGGTATATACAGTGCGTGCGGTTGGGGGGCACGAGACGTTACCAGCCTGGAAATTGAATGTCACTCGGAAAAGAAACATCACAATATTCCGCGTGTCGGCTGGTGGAAGCTGTTTTGTAGCTGCTTTTCATCTCGTTTCTCGTTTCGCTTCTCGAAGCTATTGTGCACGCTTCGTCACGCGACAGTTTTTACAACGAAAACAGTAATAGTAATCGAAGACGAAAAATTTAGGAGCCTTTCGAATAAGCCAATCGAATTTTTTGATTTTATTTTGCGCATTCATCATAATGTGTATCATAACGCAATAAAGTAAAATTGCTTGTTAATATTTGAACTATATTATATAAAAATGAATTATAACTTACTATCTAAGTGATAATTTTAAATAAAAAAAATTTAATTATTAAAATATATTTATTTAAAATTGTAAAAATTCAGAGTTTTGTGATATCATCTCTTTTTTTTTCTTTTAATCTTAATAATTAGTAATAATAACTTATTGTTATTTTGAATTCCGAAGAAGTATTATCAGAAAACATATTGAATTGACTATTTAAGAATTGAACATCTTGCGTGACATGTGTGCAGCAACCTTGTCTAATAATATCGGCGACAGGATAGATCGGCGTGCATCTCATTGACCGAGAAATCCTTTCGGCATCTGCCAAAGTGGATCGTGAACTTTCCGTGAAAGAGCATGTCCCGTATAAATCCAATGCCCGAATGTTTGACAGAATAATTTTCACGTTAGCGGGATGCATTATGCGTCTTTATGCTAGCGCCTGACCGTGCGCATTGTCGCCGAAATAAGCCGTATCCCACACGACAGCTCCCTGGTCTTTTATGATCGTTTCGCATGGTATACAGTGGCTCCCTAGAAACCTTGACCGTATAGTAGCTGCGACTCAAAGCTGGAAATTTGTCTTCAACCTATGTGCAGGTCCGCAGTGAAAGTCCGGCGGAGTGAGCCAGGGGCGCAGAACTCCTAAAGCATGAAAGGCTTTTTAAAACTATAAAAATATAAAAGAAATGTAAAATATAAATTTGTAATTATATAATAATATTTGTTGCTAGGTGTACACTAATTATAAATGATTTTGAAGTATGACACTGATTTTTGTTTACAGCAATTAAGCACAAACGTAAACATACATACACATAAGTTAAAAATACATAGAAAAATATAAGGTAGTAAAATGTAAGCAGTAAACGAAAGGGCCAATCGCAGTAAAAACGTAAGATCATTGCTTTAAACTAATTACACTTTCCGTAACAGTAATTGTAAATGTAACGTAGGTTTTCGATCGCGTTGCTCGATTCGGTTGTCTGTAATCATAACAATCGAGCAACACGATTAGTCGAAAACCTTACTGTTATTGTTACGGAAAGTGTGTGTGAGACTACTTCAATCGTGGTCTACAATGGTAGTAGTAATGGATGAGGTTGTAAGAGTAACAAATTGATTAATCATAGTTGAATACGAGAAGAATAATCAACTATTGGTCGATTTCTACTCCTTAATGAACTACTGTTATTCTCTCATTATAGATCATGCATTACATCTTCTATTGTAATTTATTCTTTTACTGTTTACATCTTACTGCCTTACGTTTTTCTATGTGTTTCTCACTGTATTCATTGTACATACATAATATCAGAGAAAAATAGGACGAAAAGGAAAATTAAAATAAATTATACCGAATTAAGTATTATCTTTAAAGGACGAGGATCTATTTTTAAATTCTTACAAGTTTTTCTTGAGTAAGATTTATTATAATTTATTACTTCTTATCATAGTATGATTCGTATGACACTGTTTTAGCATTATAGTGACCTTTCTCATAAAAATTAAAAATAATGAAGTAAATTGAATACATTGAGACGAGTAAATTAGACTGCAGAAGATGAGTTGAAGATGACTAGAAGATCGGTTATATTGGCTCATAATGGTTTTGCATTAATCATCTAATTAATTTTTCGAACAAATTGATTACTATTTTTTGTGCGTAAGATTTTTAATGTTTGTAATTTTATTGCGTAATCTTACTTTTTAGTTCTAAATTTAACTTTTTGCTTTCGGTATAGGCTTACTTTTTTCTTCAGATTCATTTTCAATCGTTCTATCCTAATTTTATAAAAATAATAATTGGTACGAAGGATTACTTGGGGCGGAACATAATCAAGCGCCGCTTTCAAGAGATACTTGGTGTAAAGAGGGGCGATACAACAACGTCAACTACGAGGAGGCTGCACGATCGGGCCTCTCAGGTCTGTCACTCGACACCAAATCAGACAGAATCTGTCAAAAATCTGTCACCCGGTCCACAATGCAAGCCGGGTTCTCAGTTTGGGATTTTACCCACACGTTGAAATCAGACCGGATAGAAAGGGGAACGGCGAAGGGGGCAGGCGGAGGGGGTTCCCCGAAACTCGCGCATCGGTATGTAAGTAGATGGGTCCCTACCGCCTATATTTGACACCTTTCAGTCTAATAAAATAAAACCGCTCCGCGGTGGAATGTGGTCGCCGCTTCGAGACAGAAGCGTCGTTTCTCGGCTGGAGATGTGGAATGTTCCTCGCGCGGAACAGTCGATCGGGGTTTCTTTCGTCTGCAAGTCGGCGATCGCTGATAAGGGTCTTCCCTTTCGTCATTTCGGATTCGAAACGATAAACCTGGTCCCATGAGTCAAATCGGTGGCCTCGCGCGTCTCGTGAGACATGAAAAGTCTTCGAAATTTGTTACGAGTCCGCTCCGCGCGAAGCACCGTTCCGGCACCGATCGATCCACCGCGGATTTTAAAGAGAGACTCGACGAATGACTCGACAAAAAACTCCCGTGGCATTTACATTCGGTTCTAATCCGATAGGCATCGTTCCTCCAGATGTTTCAGATGGCAGGGACTTGTTTGTATTGAGATGCGTGGGGCAGATATATAATCTAGTCAATTTGACACCCTCATCGACGTTCTAATGGGTGCTTTCAACTCCGGACGAGCCAGTTAGATGCAGTTATCTCCTGGCAAATGCGTCCGCTTGTCTGTCGATCGCTGTCTCCGAACAATTTATGTCGTTAAGGATTTATTGATTGAAGCTTTCTTTCTAGGACGCTTTACGGAAATCTCTTTCTAAATATCTCTGTATCAAAATGTTGATGTATTGAAAGTTTTACTGACTTAAGACTTATAATAATTTGATAGAACAGATTCCGACAGGAAAACTGTCTTACGTATTAATATGTTATAGAGTATGTAAAGAATATTATTGCGGAGAACTTGTAATCAAACGATATTCCGTACGTTTAAGCACATATATATTATATGTGCATATGTGTTTTACTGTAATAAAGTCTTGTACGATCATGGAAAAGAGATAAGGTTTGGAATAAAATATACATGTTTCAAGATTTTAATTCTTCTTTCTCTGGATTAGTTATCAATGCTGTTGGCACCGTATGCAACGACACTTCCATATATTTTTTTGGTAGCATAAATCTGAAAATAATAAAAACATGTGGATAAAGATATATAGTAAAGAAAATAAATATGTAATATAAATGCATGAATTATCAAACGCGATAAAAATATATTCAAAATAAGTTGAGTCCAATAAACAAACTTTAATATTTAATGCAATCATCTGATCAAAGTATACGCCTGAACAATAAAATTAAAAAGGATAATTTTTTTTACGAATAACCAAGCAGATAACCAAGCAGATCTCAAAATCGCACAAATCTGTGACTGCTTATGATGCTGGCAACTTGCCATATATTTTTTTCAATTATTTCAAGTATATCGACATTGAAACAACACATTGGCAACGATATATATATATATGTATTGACAGCAGTTTTTTTTACGGCAAGATAAGATAGCATCATAGTTACCTTGCGGTGTCAGCAATATAATGGCATTGTGTGATCCTATAAATTATTATAGCAACGTAACGGCAATGTATGAATTTTGACGATGACGATTTCAAAGTTCTCGGTAGATTACTATTCAAAGTTGTGGTATTGTATATTAATTTGTAATATGCGGATACAGTTGCTACAATTTTGATAGCATCACATAATATCATAATATGATATGAGCAACATGCCATCAGCAATATAGACAAGTTGCTATCTGAAATGTGTTAATATATCTTCTTTCCGTCGATTTTAGAATATAGCATGAATAAATAAAATGTATTCGCTTATTAATTTTGATTAAAAAGAATTAGAAAGAAATATCTTGTTTTTTTTACTTCAAAACATATTAAATGAAAATTTATACTTCGTAATGAAGTAGGCATTTAAATACAGACCTCGTTATAAACGGTGGAAAGTAATCTCGGTCGATGTTCCTTATATCAGCAGCGCCGCAGATGAAGCTGACTGTCGTGCCGATCACCATCACGATTAAGGTCCCCAGTAGCGTGTAATACATGAAGGATATCCTATACATAAAGAAAGGCTCGTCCACAGATTCGACTTGTACAGGATTCTGCGTTGTTGTGATCGTACGATTAAATAGTCCAGGCATATTCACGCAACCCTCCGTGGAGGAAGGAAGCGGTTCATAGTAAAGACTGCGATTAGCCATATGCCATTGCGCGCCGACAATGATCCAGAGCATCGTCATCATCGAAACTACTGCGCCGATCACCGCTCCCTTGGCCGTTGCCCAGGGTACTAACATCCCTAACGAGAAAAGACCCGTCATGGTACCGGCAGTGATACCGGTCAGAGTCAGAGATAGTTGAAAAATGTCGCCGAGACGGTCCATAACGAATACCATGCCCACACATAAGATGCCTAGGATTACCACCGTGACCTAAGAATGATATATAAACCGTTTCTGGAATCACTGTTTATAATTCGCGTGTTTATAATTTCGGAAATGAAGAGGGAAATGTACATTCCCGAATTGTTTCTATTTTTATTTGTTTAGCGAATCTCTTGCTTAACGATATTGCTTTTCAAAAAATAAAGGAGAAGCCAAGATATATTCCATCTTTGTACCTTCATAATGTTGGCGGCTTTAGTCTCTTTGTTGCTTTCTGGCATCCAAGGATCGATGAAATCCTCGTAAATCGTGCCGGCAACTGTGTTCAACCCGGCGCTCATCGTCGAGAGTCCGGCGCTCACCAGACCGGCGAGAAAGAGGCCAGGAAGTCCCGGAACGTTCGCGGCTACGTCTAGTACGTAATATGGTAATATCTTGTCGCTCCTTGCTACGACCTAAAAACAAGGTAATTTTCTTCATTGCAATTTTCACGAAAGGCGATTCGTTTAATCCTTAATTGCTCAACTTTTTAATCTTACTTTAATTACACGATTTATTGCATTTTTATGATGTGAGTATCGTTGAAGATAAGGTAAAAAAAATCTCAGGAAAGAGTTTAATTATTTATATTTATATATATAAATCTAATTAAGAAAGTTTTTTAAAATAAATTTCAAAGAAATTTCATATCTTACATTGTTCAAGAGTTAAAAAAGACATCAATTATATTAGAATATCAGAAAAAATAAAATTTTTGAAAAAATATATTGTTAGCCAAAATGTCTGTACTTTTGAAAAATGAGCAATTCTTTCTTTAAACATTATCTTACATTATCAAAAGCAACGAAGGTACTTGTATAATGTTCAAGTTAAGTAGAATACTTTATCAACCGTTTCTGACTAAATTTAAAATAAAATTACAATCTTTTGACTTAATAGTACAGTCATTTGCTTATATTTTTTTAGCTTTAGTCTAATATATTTATATCGCCTCTGCCATCTTTTCAAGTTTCAAAGCTTCGTTTGGTCTCACAAGTCTTATTTACGCACTTAGCGTGCAGCTTAGAATATGATAAAGTCTAATAAAAAAACACAGAGTCAAAACTTACGTGTGCAGCTATAGGATCGCATTTGTGATATCTAGCGTACATTATAAGGCCGGTAAAAACGGAAATCATTTTTATGAATATTAAGCCCACAGCCAGGACCCATACTGATCTGCAAAAATGTGTGAAACACATAAAACAATACCATTTATTCTTATTTTTTTCACTCAAATTTCTATTTTCACGGAACATAGCGTCGCAATTTATTTATACTTTATCATTTACTTTAGTTTATCTTGTGTTTTTAATCACTCTTATTTTTCAATTACGAAAATATTTGTTTATCGTGTAATATTTTTTACTCAAAATTTTTTATATTATTCGCGACAAAATTCTATCTTTGAGGTTTTTATTTGAAGCTATCCAGCGTTTCAACGATGACTTACAACAAATAATTCAAGGAAAACAAATATTTTGCACTTACTTTTGTGCTTCCTCAATAGTAGGTACTGCAAGAAATCTTTGCATAGAAACCTGGCTGATGCCCAACGATGCTAGCCATGCCATTACCATTCCCACTGACATGCCCCAAAATGAATTTCTGGTGAAAGGACTAGGATCCATGCTATATGAAAGAGAATTGAAAATATTAGCCAGTTTAGATAAGAAAAAATACCAATTAGAATATTAATTCATAGTTAGTATAACAATATTAGATTGAAAATTAATTTTAACTACACTAAAAAATATACCGCGATATTAACGTTTAACAATAAGTATTATATAATTAAAGTCATAATTGCATTCTGGGCACATTATAATTATATTTTATTATTTTACTGCAGCAAGCATTAAGCAAACATATTATATATTACTGCTACATGTCAATATTATTACTATAAAAATCTGTTATAGGAGAACGCGATGGCAAAACAATTGTAAGAAAAACTAACGCGTTAAGAAAATACAACGCTTAAAGAGTTTTGACTATTTAACTACGTTAAATTTTAACTACGTTAAATTTGATACCTAAGAGATTGAAAAATACAATTTAATATCTAAAAAAACGGAAACGAATGCATTAGAACGCGAGTTGTTGACTTCTCGAGATTAGTTTGCAATCGACAAATCTGAATTAAGTACAGATTCTTGATGCAATACGCGAATTCACGTAATGTTTCTTGACTTATGTTCAGTTTTAATTAACGAATGATGTATCTCTCTCTCTCTCTCTCTCTCTCTCTCTCTCTATTTTATTAATAAATTGTAACATAAAAAATACACCTGTTCTCTTACTTCCAAAATACAATTCTACCACCCTTTTCAGCTATCCTCCAGGTCTCACTAACGCCGCCCACGGCAATTGTTCCCAATATCAAAACAGCAATGAGACTTCCGACAGTTACCGTCATCTGAACCGTATCCGCCCATACGACAGCCTTCAGACCTCCCTATATAAGATATATATTTTTTTTCAAAGAGAGCTTACTTGCACACAATAAAGGTATCAGTGTCAGTCATGACACGACGTGCACAGAATCAAACGATTGGGGAGTCGGTGAAACGTAAACTCAGGGGAGAGATTGTAACACAATTGCATAATAATGTTACAATGCAACACTACGATATATGTATTTTATAAATCGTTTTCGGCATGAATTTCATCGTATATCAAAAGACTCATGCATCTCGTACAATATTAATATTTTAATAATAATATCGATTTTTGCAGTAGTCGTATAGTAGTAGTTAGTGAATTGTATATAAACAGTAACATATAATTATTCAAGCTGTCTGCACAGAAAGAATAATTTTACCAAAATATCTAAAATTTTTAGTGTGAGACAGATATAAATAATTCTTGGATCATCAAAATAACATTTTATTTTTTTGTCATTGTCTTATTATATTGCGTTAATATGCGAACTTGATTTTCAATCAAGCAATATAATAAGGCAAATAGCAAAATAAATGAAATGTTATTTTGATAATTCAACAAAATGATTTTAATATTTAATCAAAATTTTAGATAATTTAATAAACTGTTTTTTCTATTTATATTTGTATATTGATTAAAATAATTATGTAGAATACTCGAGCATGATGATAATGTTGCAAAAAGTATTAACATTCTAACAACAGTTTAATAAATGTCTTACACAATTATTTTTAGAACTGTGTATCTATGTAAATAGTTTTTAGATTCAATAAAACCGTTTTTCCGTGTAAGCTTAGATATGAAAAAATAATCATCAGCAAATGTTAATTTTATCGCGTATAATAAGTTTACAAGAACTTTACTCTTCTTTATCGTGAATCTTCGAAAGATATTGGAATTATCTCTTCAAAGCAGAGCGATGCACGACCTGCACTTTTCGCACACATATTATTATCCAGCATACTATTGTTCAAATAAGTACAAGACGAAGACAAATTGCTGTCAATTTCGTCATCATTGTTTTTGTATATTTTATACAAGTGACGTGGCAAAGTAGTCGTTATTTTATTGATGCGATACTGCATCATAAATAAACCACTAACCTACGAAACTGATAAGACCGTATTCAGCAGTCGTGTTCAGCAAATTCAGATAATTCCTCTCTAAATAATTGTTTATTCGATAGTCGTCGCAGCGGAATGTTTCATTTAACTAGATTGTGATAATGTCACGGCTGCAAGATGACGCGTATGAAAACACTCTCCCGGTTTCATGACCTTCTAATTATCTAGACGTGAGCTTACGATTTTTACGACCTTAGAAAATCCTCTGTTTTAATATGCGTTCAAATAAATAGATGATAACCAGGGTTGGAAAGTAACGAAGTTATATACAGTTAGAGTTATCTACTTTTTTCAATAATTGTAATTTTTTTCAGTAATTGTTAATTTCGTTCCTTTTGTTCTATCTATAATTTTTTAATAATTGTTAACTTCGTACCTTTTGTTCCATTTAACTTAACATTTTTTTGGTAACTAATAACTAATTTAATAGTTATTTCTATAGTTACTTTATATCAAACTTATTCGTTAGCATTAGGCTGATCAAAATATTCAGTGAAGGATCAGTGATTGTATTTTGTTGCAATATATCTTTATCTCTGATCATCACATGTATCCCTAATACAATAGTGAATTTATCATTTTGACTTCAACTGTATATAATTCATATATATAATAATTATTAATTCATTATAAATAATGGCGTATAATATATCAAATGTTTGATATAATAAAGAAAATAATTTAACAATGTTAGAAATTTTTATATTTAAAATAGCAATGCAAAAATTAACAGAAAACTAATTGTAAAAGTAACTTTCAGCCTTATTACTTTTTAAGTAACTGTAACTTAAAGTATACTTTTTAGGATCGGTAACTTATACAAAATAATTAATTTTTGGAAGAAAGAAAAAATTGTAACTACTTTTATAAAGTAACTTTCTCAATCCTAACGATAACAATGCCTAACTCTTCGTTTGAATACACACGAATGTCTATGCTATTAAATATCATAAGAATGTTTCAAGGAACGTTAAATCTACAAAAATATTGAACGCTTTCACTTTCAAGACATTCAAAAAGATATATAGAATTTATGATCTTCCGATAGACCGATGAACGTTCATTACGATATGTCGCAAATTTTAATAACAATTATAATTGAAAAGTCTGTATCACTTACGATAGTCGTGTAGAAGATGCACACCATACATATCACTGGCGCAACGTAATGCAGATTCATCCCGGTCGCTTGCGAAAAAGCTAATGCCGGCACGTAGATTATCAACGGTACATAGATCACTAGCGCAAGGGTGTAGAGAAAAGACGCTAATTGTCGGACTGGCCTGGCAAATCTAATTTCCAGATACTCGAAAGTGCTCGTCAGCTGTAGCTTGTAAAATACCGGTAGGTATACGCGTACGATTAGGAAACAGCTTATGAAGGATGTGAAAATGCACGCCGCATACTGAGTTCCGTACTGATACACCTCGGAGGGAACACCAAGTAAAGACACTCCCGATATGTGACTGAAATTTTATCTTCATTAGAAATGGATCTTTTTCTTGATATTATTAATAATTTAAATATTGTAGAAATTATCCTAAAATATGTTTCAATTTATTTAAATACAATTTTTTTATCAATTTGAAATTAATTTTTCGTCGATAAAATTTTCACCTTAAAATATCCATAATTTCTAAATGATTAGTTAGTAAAGTGGGGGACTTTTTGCGAATTAAACTTTCATTAATAAATAATAAAATCTGATTCTTAATTTAATCAATTTCAATTCAATTTTAACAGACTAACTTGAAGTTTGATTAGGAGAATATTGTAGCCTAAATATTCTTTAAGACTTTTATATATAAGTTAAGACTTTTTTAATTTTAACTCACTTTCTCTCTTTTCTTATCTAATATATTTCAACCTTCTCTAAATACATTTATTTTAGTTTTTTTAGATAATCGTCAGAAAGCAAAAACAACATAAAGAGGCACGCCTTATATTCTGCGTTTTTAAGAAATATTTTTATGCATATTTTTTTCTACTAATGATTGATTCTAAAATAAACAAAAAATTGTGCAGTTAAAACATATTTGATGATTTTTCTAACTGTTTTATGAATTTGTACAAAGTTTTGAATACCTAATTTAATTTAAACAAAGTGTTTTTATACACTGCGCAAATTTTATGTAAGAAAACTAAACTGATCAAGAAATAAAAATTATCAGACACGACGATGAAATGTGTGAAACATTTTTAAAATCACCTTGCCATCAGACTCATGCTAATCGGAAGAAAGGACATGGATTTGCCGCCGAGTAAATACTCAGTGGTGTTATTCTGCTTCGTACTGAAGAAACCGAAGTAGATGCCGATGAGCATGCTGATGCCCAGCAGACCGGCAAAGAGAGTATAATCGGTCCATCCGAAAGTAAGTTCCTTCAGCTCCTGGCCCACGAAAAACAATTCCGTGCCATTGACAGTCATTCTGATTCATTAATTCAAAAGATCCGCGGTTATTAACTATAGAGAATATCCGTGTTTCAAGATTATATAATTAGAAAGGATAATCGTTAGATTATCTCACATATAAAGTTCTATATAGAAAAATTACAAAAGTTAAAGGCTGAAATTATGTATTAATCTCCTGTTACATATGTACATATGTTCTAACTTAAACTGACTTGTTAGACTGAAAATATATATTCCCAATAGTTAATATCTTAATAATACTACTATTATTAAAAAATTTCTTAATTCACTTTTCAATTTAAATAAAATCCCATTATTTTGCATTCAAATAAAAATATAAACTTAAGGTCTGTTCTTTTTAGTTGAACTTCTTATATATGTGTGCACAATTTATCTTTACTCTTTTTCTTTGAAATGAAAAAAAAAAGATGAATCTTGCAAGAAATTCAATTAAAAAGAACAGGCTTTTAGACATTTAAAATCCTATTTAAAATTCTGTCTAAATTTTTTGTGGATGCTATTATCAATTATAAATTATACATACATATCGATTATTTCCTTCACACTATACAGCGATCTGAATTCTGCATTAGTATCTGGAGTAATGCACTGCGCTGAGAATAAGGCGGCTGAATTCCGAAAAATTGTTTACGCGTCCACGATTTAATCATGTATATATTGAATAATAAAATTTCGGAATTTGGAAAAGTACCGGATGAAATCTGCATACCCACTGCAATGATGACGTGCAATGAGAAAGCTATATGTTGGGCCGACATTCAGCGATGTTAGTCTGATTTACGGCACTGTAGATAAAACGCTACGAGCTATGACTTGACAAATAGACGAGAATCCTTAAATAGGCGTTTGTACTTTACGCTAAAATTAATTCAATTCATCGCCGACATCGTCAATTGTTTGCCAAAAATTTGTGGACTGATCGTATATCCTTCGCGATAACACAGTGATGTAACCCATAGAACGATCGCATATACAATTCCTATTGAACATGAGATACCGAAATAGAAACATAATTTATTAGAAATAATATCAATTTGTGTAATAGTTACACAGTAATATCAATTTGTTGTAACAGTTATTAGATGCATCCCGAAACATATAAATATTTGTTATTGATTTATTTTTATAAATCAATAAAATTATAATTAATTGATTTTTTAAATGTAAATATTAAAAGAAAACAAAAATAATGATTTAACACATGTACCAGAATATGCATGTTTTATTATACATTTTTGCTTATACAGAGCGATTCTTAAAATACATATATTATATAAGAATCACGCTGTATATATAATTATATTTGCCTGCTATATACTAATGTACGCCATACAACAACCATTCAGTTAACTGTTGCATCTTTTGCTGTTTCTCATTTATATTACACTCGCCCAATAATTTCTCTAAGACTTGTGTTTCATCAGATTCGAAGTCCTTTATGGGATTCAGAGAAGTGATCGTCATGCTCGGCAGAGTAACATCATAATAAAGACAAATCTGGGAGAAAATATAATTACTATTGTCATAATCATGAATGATATTAATTCACATATATAAACTTATATACAAATGAAAACCTTGTTGTTAAAAGTATTGTACACCAGGCTAGGACTAGATGTTCCCGGAATCACGCTGTAATTTCCCGTACAAAAAGCTCTGACTGGTTCCTCAAATTGAAACCGTACACTATGTCGTTGCTGATCCAAGATATAGGTCTGACCATCCCAGGCACAAGCTATTATCTCGTCGGAATTATCGCCTGTGACATCCAGTCGACATAGAGCGAATATCTGATGATCTACCTGCATAGCCCTATAAGAAAAGAACAATGCGATATATTCGTAATTATTCAGATGTATTTAAACATCGCTGCGAAGGATTGCTTACCATAAAATAACCTCATCCTGTACTAACATGATAGTTCCATCAAGCGTTGCTAAGGCATAAGGTTTTCCCTTTGGAGCACTTTCACTGATGTCTTTATTGTTTGAATCTGTATCATCTTTTGTGATTTCTTTTTGTTGATTCGATTTACTGATATTATTGCTATTATTATTATTACTATTATTTTCATTCTTATTGTGGGAAAAATTGGTAAAAGATGGTAATAATGTTTCTTTCATAGTTTTGTTATATTCTCCGAGAATAATATTGCCACCGATAAAGTTGCCATCCATTTCATCAGTGCTTGAAGACTCAACGGGATTATAAAATTTAATTGAGCCTTGATTTTCTGTTGTAAAATCTCTACCACACTCGCCAGCCATATCCAGGCTATTTTTTCGAAACGCTGGCTGTGAGTAGTTTCTTTTGAACTCGAGTGATGCAGGTTTGAAAGTTTTTCTGTCTAGTTGGCTATCATCTGTGAAATTGTGCTTTGGCAACTTATCTTTAGGTATGTAACTAGACATTTTAGATTCAATGGTAGAAATAAATGGCGTTATTCCTGGTTCTAAATCTCCAATAATCTCCGTCGAAATATTTTGATTGCGCATCCTAGATATTCCTAATGTCTGATAATCTACAGCTTCGCAGGAACTTTTCTTTGATTGACAATCTTCAGGATTGCACTTAATTCGCATGAATGTGCCACCAGGTTGTGCAACCAGTAGAGTTGGCGTACCATCACCAGTATGCTAAATAAAAATTTTTGTTATCTATTTACAATTTATATTATTTATATTGATAGATAATATATAATTTAATTTTATGACATAGAATAAGTTTATATAAAGTTATGAGAGATAATATAGGAATATGCAAATGATAATTAAGCTTCAGCACAACTACTATTATAAATGCCTAACCAGATAACAATATAAAAAAAAAACAAATAATAATTATACAATGAAATAATAGAATCTATATTTTAATAGAATAGAATATAACTTTATTACTTTAGCTTACAACTGCCAAGAAGGGACTTTATTTCAATACAACATACTTGTAATGTAACCGTTCCTATTTGATTAGTGCATTCCCACTTATTTAGGCCAACTAATTTTCCTGTTTCCAAGTCAGCATTACTTGACCATCTGTAAGATCTCACAACACGATCCGTCAGACCAAGAATCATCTCATTAGCACCATCTTTGTCGACGTCAGCTATCAGCACTATTTTTGTATTAGTTGGGATTCTTTGTACATGTACACATTCCATTTTCCCAGAGAGTTCATTAATTTCATTAGTATTGTCAATATGTTCTGCATTTTGAGAATTTCCTGTATCTGCACATACATATCTTATGAGAGTTCCCTAAATCTCCTGTTATTTCATAAAACATATTTTTCTAAAACTCAGACTTACCAGTATTTATTTTGAAATTGTCTTGCTCATTTGTATCTTTATTATGTTGGCCTGTAAGTATGTTAGAGTTGTTAGGATTAACAGATCTGGGACTATAAAATATATGTGTCCATCCATCGCCGCAGATAACAACTAATGCATTACGTCCATAATTAAAAATATCTCCAATTGCTACGCTAGTTATAAGACCAAGGCCAGTAATTTTCTGCCATAATTCTGATCCCTGTTATATAAGAGCAAATATTATTAATAATTTTGAAAGGCATAATTTTAAGTAGTTATTAATATATTTACCTTGAAGATATAAAGTTCTCCTTCAGCAGTACCAACAATCAATTCATTATCACCATCGTTATCAACATCTCCTATGGTTAAGCCATGTCTGCACATAATAATTTTTATTGTAAACTATTTTTATTGTAAGCTAAAATAGCAATGATTATTCTCTAAATTCTTGGAGTAGAATCTCACTTTAGAGTAAAAATTGAGTTAGTATTAAAAAAATGGTTCAATTTTCAATTTTTAAGGGTGAGATTTCACTCTTCAGAGTGAGATTCATTCTAAAAGTATTAGAAGGTAAACTTTTACCTGCATACAGTACCAGGTAATTCCCACTGCAATTTCTTTACAAAACTAACAGCTCTCATGATTGGATTTTGTAGAATGTAATTGTTGCCATCGATTTGGTGGCCAAACTATATGAGTAGCTTTTGCTGTTATCAGACCTACAGATATTGGCCCAAAGGTATTAGAGTCCATAGAATGTCCAATGTGATCTCCTTCCAACCAGCAGTGTCCTTCTGGTACCTGTATTTATATCAAAATTAATTTATAAATATTTAAAGGATAACAATACTAAATTAGTATTGTTGTCAATAATTTGTTAGAGTTTAAGCACTGTTATTCATTGTTATATACCCAATAATTACTTCTACATATCATATCCATACTTGGACGGTACAGAGCTTGTATCCATGCGTGCTTATAATATCGCCAGCAAGTCCCACAACTCTCTTGATAAGGGTTTGATTTGGCACCTTGGGAGATACAACGCACACTATGTCGCCGCGCTGTATATCTTGATTTCGGATGGTCCAGCGATTCAGAAATACGTAATCAGGATACCGTAAATCTGGATTTAGTGCAGGTTGCATGGAGATTCCTTCCACCCTCGCGACATATCCGACTGTATCGCAAAAAGCAATCCCGATCGGAATGCCGATTAAGACATTACGAAATAAACGTGGGATTCTCATTTATCAAACCTTTGAAGGGAAGAACATGCGAAGTGCTCTTCTGTTTTTAACGCGGTTCGGTAGTGTAAGAGATAGAGCATCACTTGCGTTGCTTATGAAACTGATCTGTTTCTAAATATCTCAAGCGTCAGCATAAGTATCACATAACATTAATAATATGAAGAAGTGTTTTTTATAGGTTATACAAAATTTCTCGATGTTGTAGTTAATGTTGTATTTTGTTAAAAGGACATTTTAGAATTTAAACTGAAATATTTTACGTGTACGTGGAATTTTTTTCTATTAAATTAGAAGTAAAATGAAAAAGAAAGTAAAATGAAACAGGTGAAATTTTGGAATGCATGTATGTTACTCTTTTGTCTGTATAGAACTCGTGGCAGCCATGACGTCATGAGTGGAGCAGCCATGGGAGCAGCTCAAGCAGCTGTAAAATCAAAACTATCTAACCTATCAGAATCAAATCAAGTAAAAGATTTTTGAGTGTAAGATAATCTAATCTACGTAATCTAATCTACGTGAATATATATGTTTTAGAAAATATAAAAATATAAATATAAAATAAAATATATATTCATAATTTATATATATATCTTAATTTTATATATATATATATATATTCTTTTCTTTGGCAAAAGTATTGCATAATAATTATCATATAAAATTAAAATGTAGTAAAATTTCTATCTTTGTGCTTAAAAAAAGAAAAACTTATTATTTTATTCTTCCTTTTTTTAAGCAAAATTAGCATCCCACCTTTTTTAAAACTTTTGTAGGATAATCAAAATTTCCATATACTATCTAGGTATAGTATCACATCTATTTTGCGAAAAACTGTTTCTGTATGACTAAAATAAATATTAGTGCGCTAATGATAGTCTCCACTCTAAGGCTCTCTCTGACAGAAGTTTAAAAAAAGACACATCCCATTTTATTATATATTTTCTTTCTAATTTTAATCTTTTTACATTTTCTTTTCTTCCATATATCGGCAGTTTTGCATGACAGAAATATGAAACTTTTATTGCACATATGATAACATAATAACATTTTACATGCAAGTAGCAATAATATGATAAAATTTTTAAATATATTTTAAGCTTATTCATTTTTTAATAATAATATTTAATCACTACATAAAGATGATTAATAGCACTTGTATTTAATGACTGTCTTTACTATATGAACAAATATTTCTAATTTTTAATAAAAATCAGTAATGATTACTATATATTATTTAAGTTATATAATAGTTTATTTGCACTCAAAATAGTTCATATGGATTGCTTTGTCACTAAAATTTACCTATATAGCGTTTTCTAATAATAAATATAAATATTATTAGTCTCATCATCTCATTGCATATAAATACTTTCACTTATAAGAGAGCTTACTTGGATATATAAGCCAAATGGGACCTAATTAAGTACGAACAGATGTTGCTGAGTAATGTTGAATTCCAAAATATGTGATAAGTTTACATATGAAAGACTGAAGAATATTAAAGGATATCCTGCTTTGTTTAATTAAGTCATTTTAACATATAATATTATATTATTACGAAAACAGTAACATTTTTTTCATGCAATATAAAATATAATTTATAGTATCAAGAATGTTGTTGATATTACATATATATCTGCCTATAATATTGATGAATTCTATATCTTTATATTATATATGATTTATATAATAAATTTGCATATTTTTTTATTCAATCATTTATATGTCTTCTCATTTTACTATTTTGCTGTATTAATTTTTATGTAAAAGCATTTAAAGATAATAAAATTCTAAGCTTATATATTTAATACTATAAATTATTTAAGAATAGAAAGTATATTTTGCTTTTTAAAAACTATTTTTATAAATTATTAGTGCTCATATATCATAAAATATATTTGTTAATAAATTTTAATAATAAAATAAATTTTGTATATATATATATATATATATATATACTTTAAAGAAATATATTTTAATTTATATTTACAAATTAAAATCAGAAACGTAAAAATGACAAAGCATTCTATATTTCACAATAAATACAGAAATTAGAAAGCATTTATTGAATTTAATGTAAAAATTGAAAATAAGTCACTAAAATCCTACAATATAAAATTAAACGTTCATAAAACAATGATTAGTATATGAAGGCAAAATAGAGTGAACTCTATCTATATCATATAAAAAAAGAGATTTTTGGCTTTTATGAAAGTTGTATCAGTGCTTGCCAATCACCGAATTTGATACATATATATTATATACTACAATTGGGCAGATTCATAACTCTGTTATTTTTATCTACTGGGCATTCTTAAAACAGATATCGTAAATTTCTAACTACAAGTAATAATGTAATAAGTTATAGGTCGAAGTATCTATGTCATCATTGCATTGTGGCACAGACAGCACTGCCTCTCTTTCTTTTGGCCCCTATGATTAATAAATTTACAATTCTATAAAATGTCAAATATAGTGATTTAAAAAAAAACTGAAAATATAATACATATAACATTTTAGGTATTTGGCAGTGCTTAACCAACAATTTATGCATCTTCATATTAAACCAGCTTTCTTATACATATGTATTATGAGACAATCATA
>Ga0157364_1000941_pt1 | contig 22993 bp, 13 predicted proteins | sample AttsexASBM2_FD_111476 | JGI IMG/M metagenome (GOLD analysis project Ga0157364, IMG submission 111476) | Fungus gardens microbial communities from leaf cutter ant in Ribeirão Preto, State of São Paulo, Brazil - Atta sexdens ASBM2 | ecosystem: Host-associated > Fungi > Mycelium > Unclassified ...
AAATCATTTAATATCAAAATTGTTCTGCACAATTATCCCGGCTAAGATTGTTGCGTATATATATAAATATATATATATATATATATATATATATATATATATATATATATATATATATATATATATATACGCAACAATCTTAGCCGGGATAATTGTGCAGAACAATTTTGATATTAAATGATTTACACATGATTACACTTATATATAGTAACTTATATATAATAACTTATATATAATAAAAATGAAGAAAAACAAGATAAACAGTTTCACATAAGATAGTTAGTGAAAAATCATATATTTAAAATTTGTTAACAATATAAAATCGTTAACAATAAAATAATCATATACGTTTTGACTACGATTTAGTCATCCTCAACATGTAAAAATAAAAATTAATATAAATCATAAATTTCGTATAACATAAAAGCGCATTATTAAGATTGTCAATTATTAAGATCATAGTTGTTTGTATATAAAAAATATAGTTATATACTTTACACGAATGATTAAATTTATAAATTTACAAAAAAATAATAAATATAATTTTTTAGATTATAAACTTAATCGTTCGTATAAAGCATATGATTATATTTTTTCATGTAAACAACTATAATCTTAACTGACAATTTTAATAATGCGCTTTTATTGAAATTTATAATTTATATTAATTTTTATTTTTTATATATTGAGGATGACCAAATCTTGGCCGAAACAATCAATTTACATTATTAATAAACAAATTTTTAATTTTGGTTTTCTATTAACTATTAAATTTTTCTGTTAACTATTAAATTACAGCTTTCATTATCACACAATATCCTATGTGTGACTGTTTGCTCTTGTTATTTATTGTTTTAATTTTATTTTTTTAAATTCTATGTTATTTTCAAAAATAAAACAATTTAAAATTTAAACAATATTAAAATTATGTTTTTATATTTATTTTTTGGCTTTTAATGTAGTAACAAGTACGTTATCGACATTTACCGATATTCAAGACATATACCAGCAGGATAGGAGTGAGCGGCAGGATTCTACTACAGCGCTTCGCCACGATAAAACTAATGCTGAATTAATAGGCGTGAAAAGTGACAACAAAATTTATGTTGCGTACCATTTCGTTATTATTTGCTTAATCGTGAATACTCAAAATCGTAATTATCGATGAAAGCTAAAGTTATCTTGAAATTTTATATGTAAAAGCATATATGTTACTCGTTTCAATAGTTATCGGACCGTATTCTGCTCGAATATAGACTAACTTTATATCCCTTTTACGACCATTTACTGATTGTCAAGGAAGGAAAGGATAGTTTTCATCGATTTTTATAAGTGTTTTAAAGTGATCTCGTCATTTCGTTTCATCCAGATCTTTATTTAAAAATGGCATGCAACATAAATTAACGTGTCATTCCTCGCTTCTGACGATTCTAACATGGCCGCTGCGACTAATCAGGAGCCTTAAGTTGTAGACGGAAGTAATGCACAAGCATTCACGTATAATGTATAACTTATTGCCGTGTCTCCAAGAAACGGCAAATAGTATGTTATACGCCAAAGCTTGTGCGTTACTTATGTCTACAATTTAAATCTCTAAGTAAGTGTTATGACAATTCTTATGCTCAGACCCTTAAAATAAAAACGGATTATGAATATCGTCCCATGTTCAGCGTTCATAGTTGGCAGCCTTTTCTCCTGACGCGACATTCATAGACAGAGATTTAGAGAGAAATGTTTGCAAACTAAGCACATGTTATCCCTTTCACTGCTAACAGTCCATGTGTTTATTTTATTTAGTCAAAAGTGACGACGAACTAGACGTGCATCTCTTTTAAGGTATCTTTTCTGGTTATTCTATAATGTGTTTTTTATTTTGTTTCTTGCTTTTTGCTATTTTTTACATTGTTTTTTTTTGCTTCTTATCTAGTTTTTTGTTTTATGCCTTGAGATAAAAGTTAACGAACTTCAGAAGAAACAGGAAACAAAGAGCATATTGTAGAATCAGCTTTCATGTGACGCTGAAACACTCGCTGCAACACAACTGACATTTTCTAGCGTCAAAAAGATCACGTGACACACACAATTATTACCAGCGACAACTGAAATCCATGAAAAGTTTATAGCGTCGAATTTTGAGCGACAACTTAACTTATTTTGAATATTATATTTATTTACATTTATTTAATATTTATTCGTTGTATGTATCATGTAAGCTTTTAAATTTTATTTCATTAGCTTCATTGACTGTAATTTTTATGTTGCGTGATAGTGGAAGTTTATAATTCCAAAGAGGCTTTCGTAACTGAATTTCTAAAATGAGAGTTTCTTCATCATCATTAAGTTTTGCTTTTAAGCCTTCATCTGAATTTCTTCGTTTCTCATAAGAATTTTATTCAGATAATATTCTTTGTATGGGCGTAACAAAATCTAAATATAAAACTTAAATACAATAAAAAAACAATAAAAAAAAGTTTTCACATTATTTTGATACAATCATCAAATTTATTACTTATTTTTCTTGTGTGATTGCGTTGTTACTATTTTTTTTATTTATACTTGGCATTCTACTTTTTATTATGGTCACTCCATCATCTGCAAGATATTAAATAATAACATTAAATTAAATAATAAATATAATAAAACGTCTATTTTAATATATAACAGTTATAGGAGCTATTTTATTTAATAAAGGATATAACAGTTATAGGAGCTAATTTATCTAATAAAGGATAAAAATATAATGTATCAGGTTCAGTTATGTATTGTGTATAACCTTAAACAAGCATGATTCGTGATATTTGTTTGCTGACAGATTTCACATAACCCGCACATTTGTATGGGATTGAGAGGATTCATTCTGAAAAATATGTTAAATTTAATACTACAAATATTTCTAAATTACTTCTAATTTATATTAGTATTATTATTTCATATTTTAGCTAATTATAATCTTTCAGTCCTTGTAAAATTATAATATATGTATTTTTAAAATATATTATTTGGTTTGTACGATACTATTGAAGATCGCAAAATTTAGAAAATGAAAATTTAGAAAATAAAATTTGTAAAAATTAATTACATACGTCAAAGTCCATTTTTTATTTTAAATCGATATGATTAACGAAGGTCCAGCGATGACGTTAACTGTTAAGCAAATTCAACTTCATTTTTTTTATGTTGGAAGCAAAATGGTCACGTGATGTCTTTTAATAATGAACGTTGAGCGTCAGCATAAAATGGCACCTTTAGGCTGCATTTTCATTCGATGAAAAAGCCTTAAGGCTTGTGTCCACGCTAAAAATCAGTCCAAGACCTGGATAAAGAATGAATTGACCAATCACAATAGTTATGTGATCAAATTGTTCAAATGATTTATTAATTTTTTTCTCTGTCCGAGATCTCGGATCAATTTCTAGTATCGTGGATATTGGGCTTTAGTCCATTCTGACTCTTTGCGAGAGTGTCATCGTTTCATTATTAATCGTCATTATTAAACTATCAAACATCCTATATATGTTGTCTCCTCTTTAATATATCATTGAATCAATGATATGGTATTAATTTTAAATTTTATTTTTTTATATATCTGTTTATATAAATTTATTTTTAGGAAATATATTTATACAACGATTTAAAGGCCTTGTGTATTTAACAATTTAAAGAAAGAAAATTCTCTCTAAATCGTTATGCATATGTACAATAATAAAATAATATTTTTAGAGAAGTAATATACTTACAATCTAATTTGTTTTCTCTATGATAGAAGAACAAAATAATTTTATATCTTTTACATTCAGTATACAATATTTATATATGTTACATGAACTGATATTCAATGTTGTCTCCTAAATTTTATCCGTTTATTAATTAGCAATATACGTTTAATGTAATATTTATGTAAATATAAAACATGTTATCTAAATATAAAACAAAGCTACTTTTTCTCTCTACTACCGATTGTATAAACAATTTTTGTTCTATTCACTTATTAATAATATTTACCACAGCATAAAAGTATACCCAATGTAATGTTTAATCAAGCTTATTAACTTCAGTAATTTTGTTTAAAAAAAATTGCTTAATGTTGCGGACAAATTTTATAAAATTAATTTAATTAATTATATTTAATGCAAAGTAAAATATAGTAATTTATGCATAATAACAATATATAGTATTCATAGTTCCTTATTTTAAGTAATGTCTTAAAATGCTAATATGATTCTTTGATCGGTTTATAACATCTTAAGACTATACTTAATACGGTATATAAAATCAGACCATGAATACTAGCCATAATTTAAAGTTATCTGAAAACGTTTTATATCTTTGATTTTAACATTACTTCTAATAACACTTTAAGATGCCCATGCTTCTAACTCTTTCAAGTCATCATCTTCTTCTGGTTTAGCTTCTATAAATAAAATATATCAATGTTATATTATTGTAAGATCATGATTTAATATGATAAACATATTAATGTTTTTTATATGCTTGACGCAAATTGTTTAAAACATTTTTATAATATATAGGAAATTTATAATATTATAGTAATAGTTACTTGTACGAGTTTTGCTTGGCGCAACAGGAACTGAAGTTGGTACCGCTGGTAATTCATCTGTCGTTGTATCGATACCAAGTAATTCTTTGTCAAGTTGTTCTTGTTGAAGTTCTTCTAGCTCCTTTTCTAATTCGTCTTCATCAGCATCTTGGCCAAATGCTACTGGATTAGATATAGCATCTGAAATTTCTCTAGCCACATCTTGTTGTTCTGCTATGTCATCCATCATATCATGTACTTGATCAACGTCCCTATAATATAAATATAATATGAAAATATATAATTACAATATAAACATATAAACATGAAATTATTTAATAAATAAATTACATTCTTACTTCTATTTAAAGAGATTTTTTTTATGTCTAACATGTTCATATTGTAACAATACAATTGTAATAACAATACTCGGATCAATATTTATGGTTGATTCTTATATTTAAGACAGTCTTAAGATAAAAACGGATTATAAATACTCACAGACAATCCAAAAATTATATTAACTTTTTGTTGCACAATTTTTTTATAAAATGTATTTTGCTGAATTTTAATATATGGTGTTTTTGATTATAAATCTTCAGTCAAAATTAAAAAAAACAAAATGAATTTAATATGGTAACTAAATTAAAAAAAAAACTATGGTTTATATATTTTAGTTTATATTACAAGTAAAATTTTATACATAAGAATATTAAAAAATTATAAAGAATTAAGATCATTAAGAATATAAAGAATTTATATTTTATTAATATCAGAATTCAACATGTCTTAATAATCATTTTGGTGGCCATTTTGAATCTGCTATTAAAAATTTGCCAATTATGAATGCAGATTTGAAATTAGTGACTTAGAAAACATTGACGTACAGATTTTGAAGGTATGTTTATTGTCATTTTCATCCCAAGCTAGAATTTTGTATTAAAAAATTTTTTTACTGATGTTTTATTTATAATTTATATTTAATATAAAATTTGAAATATCTTCGAAACATAATGGCACCAAATAAATATGAAGAGAAACAACGATACCAAATATTAATATAAACAATTCAAGTAATATAAATCAATTATTATCAGTAATTATTATCAATTATAATAAGTAATATAAGTCAAATAATATGTAAAAAATACAAAAACTGTAGCGAGAAAGATGTGCCTTCTACAGGCACTATGCTACAAAGAGTTAAGCAGCTAATTATTAGCAATTGTAAAAACGCGAAAAATCTTACATATGTTGATGTGCAGCTTTCATTGCGTCTGCAGCTCCCTTCATAGTAGTAAGAACGGCAGTATTTGTATTTGCACTTTCTAGTGCTTCTCTTTGCATTTCAATTGTAGATAATGTGCCATCAATTTGCTGTAATTGCTTCTCATATCGCTTTTTTCTTTTCAGCGCTTGGATGGCAGCTGTAATATATACTATTCTTAATGCTTAATCACATATGCAATACGCGAAATGTTAACAATTTATGCGAATTGTTAACAATATGCTAACAGTTTATTAATAGATTTGAGAATTGCAGATTTTTATATTGAACTTGTGTTCTTCTCAGAGTCCATTGACATAATTTGATTAACAAAAATCAAGCAGAATTTATCACTTCATAATTCTATTAATAATTAAAATGTCATTCAATTACGAAATAGCAGATTTTGGTTCTGCAGTAAATCTATCATATTTCAGTCAGCAGATTTTATTATATTTTTGCTGATATTCTATTGACAAATCTCTCCTTTAAATACGAGAGTCATCAATAATAATCTGAAATGTATTTATAAAATTAAAGCATCAATAGATTTACATTTATCTTATTTTTCAACATAATCTTTTAGCTTTTCAATTTACTTGGCTATCCATAAGTTCAGTTTTCAGTAAAAAAATATTTTTGATTAGTCACTTCTTTCGTATTTTAGTCAGCAAATTGATGATATTATATTTTTAAATAAATCAGATTACTCGTTTCCCTGAATTATTTAATTAAAGAGATTTTAAGAAGTTATTGATTTAGCACTATTAATCAAAATGTTAAAAATGATACCGAGAAATTAACAAAAAACAATTATAATTTATATTAGATTGACGAAAATAAATTAATTAAGAGAAAATTAATTAAGAGAAATATACCTATTTTCGATCAAAGCGAATCTTTTAATACATACTTAAATATTTCACACAGAATGAATATATATATTGAATATATATATATTCAATTTTGCAAATTACGCATCAAAATCTTTTTTTATTCTTGAAATAAAATCAAAGAACAGAACTAAACTAGCACAGTAAAATACACATATTAAATTGATAAGCAATTTAATAATTTTGATGCTAACAAGCATCTTAGAAGGATATTAATAATTTGATGCTGATATAATCACTTAAGAATCATTTAATTTATATAAATAATTTAATTTATTGCCAAAAATATTACCTTAACGAGGATTCAAATTCAGTCTCCTGCATTCCATGCCAACATCCTCATCAATGAAAAAATATTTTTTCTGATAGTATAAACAAACTTATGAAATATTGATGCATATTAACAAGCAAGAGAATATATTAAAAAATAATATAAATGTAATCTTTTAATGCTTTAATAAAGTTTATAAATACATTTAGAATAATCATTGATTTATCTTCATATATATTATAGTTTTTCATAAATAACAAGGGTTAAATTATATCTAAAACGATATTAAATATAAATATTATCAAAGAAAAATTTCTAAAAGTAAAATGCGATTTGCTGCAAAAAATGATTTTATATTCATATTAAGAATTTCAAAGCCTTTAGATTGATTTTTTTTTTTTGAAAAATTAATATGAATATTTTAATATCATTGAATTAAGTAATCATTTTGGCATGTTTGATAGTATAATAAATTACAGGGAAATTACAGCAAAAAAATTAATCATCTCATAAATGATTTCAATCTAATTGACTTTTTTTGATGATGTAAATACAAGAGCATCCAGCCACAATGCAAGATGTTTTTAGTGAATATCATATATTTCAAATATTTATGTCAATCATATAAAATTCATAAACTGTGATCATGAAATGTGTAAATATATAATAAAGATCAAAAGTATCATCAATAATTTATTAAGATCATTAAAGTACTTAAATTATAACCAATTAATATTTTATAATCTGAATCTTCTATCGCGAATTCATATGACAACGAATTTTTTCATTACAACTTAAATTTTATGACAATGTTTTTAAAAAATTAGATTCGTATTCTTTTTACTCTTTTAATTGTATAATTTTACTGACATACTAAAGGTGGTAGCTGAAACATTTATGAATTTTATATGATTAACATAAATATTTGAAATATATGACATTTGCTAAAAATACCTTATATCGTGGCTGTATACTCCTCTTACTTATATACTGTTTATATTTATTAAATCACTTCTAAAACTTTGAAGATATAAATACAGTTCAAATTAATGTAAACTAGTTATATGTAAGTGTCAATAGATGTGTTCCATTTCATATATGATGCACACAATATATCATTTTATCATTGTTGTGCACTGAATATGTAAAGAAAAAGATAAAATGATACATTACCCACATCACATGCATGAAACAAAATGCATCTAATGCTACTATTTGCTGCACTGTCAAAATAATAGTGAAATTAATCCAAACTGTACTTATATTGCTTATATATTGGAAAAAATCTAATTATTTTGGAACATTATAATACATAATATTTTTTTCTTCCTTCTCTTGAAATCTGTCACTTACTAAGTAATTAATCGATTCAATAATTTTAAAACATTTATATTTGTTCATTTTTGAAAAAAAAAAGTATTTGAAGCCAGAATTTAGGATTTTTTAAATAATTTTTTGCAACAAATTGCATTTCGAAATTTCGTTATTAATTTAATCTTCTCCTTGTAAATACAAAACACACAATAACAATTCAACATGATGAGTACTATTATATTTGTCATACAACAACATTTTAAAATGATTGACTGACTACAGGATAGAGACATTCGACAACTCCTCTTTTTTGCAGCCAATCAATAGATTTAAAATGTTCGTCATACAACAAATGTAATACTAGCCATAGACTGCAAATAAAAGAGACAATTCCAATCGAACTAACAGTTGAACTGTAAAAGTCAAATACAATTATAAAATTAGTGAACACGAAATACAAAAGGGGAAAGTCTGCGAGTTATACCTCGCTTGTTCTTCGACGCATTTTTCTTCGCTATTAATATTTCATTATCAATTTTGCTCTCCAAGAACTCCTGTTTCTTTATCAACATATCCTCTGTTTCACGTAATTTCTGAATTGCTTCGGCTGTTGAAGGAGCAGTTGGCTCCTTTTTCCCACCAAACACTTTGCTGAAGAAACTCATTGTGTTGCGCGTTTGTTTCCGATTTATCAAATAATTAAAAATCACTTTCGATCATATGCGATGATCTGTGCACGTGTTTTGAGGTTGAAACAATCGAAATCAAAAATGCATCTAATACTATGAAATCATCATCGCCATGTTCCTTCCAGGACTTCCGCACGAAAATTGCTGTAGCACTTTATGCCATCTTACGTCAGAGCCTTGTATTATTTCAATACGTAGCCAACTGTAAAGTACCATTTCATGGGACGCTGAAAAGTAAAGTCACTAGATCTGATGAAATACCGCAATTGGCTGCGTTCAGCAGAACACAATAGTTTTTATGATTCTCTGCTGAGATTGAACCATTCCTCTTGATCTAAAAGCATAACCTAATCAGTGTAAAGAAAACTTCCAACAGTTACAAAATAAATGTTTCTGCTGAACGTAGCCATTAATTTCAGAGTGCCGTCCCATAGAGCGGAAATTGGCAACAGAACGGAACTCGCGGAATCAATACGACGATCAGGGTGCCATTACGCAGAAACGTGGAAGACAGAATTAACTAAACTTTAGTAGATTTCCGCCTTTCCGTGCGTTGTGTCCCGCCTTTAATCTCCTAATATTAGGGCGTGTTCACATCTTGGACGGAAAAGCAGCAGCCATCAAAACTCTAACTGATAGTCTACAATTCCGACTTTTTGTACTACTTACCAGCGCGAGTTTTGATTGGCTACTGCTTTTTTGCTTTCCCCTTTTCTGTCAAGGTATAACATGCCCTTATATGGAGCACAATTTCCGCAAAAAAGCGGAACATATAATGACAAACACACTTTTGTATTCATTTAAAAAAATTGTATTCGTTTAATTCAGTGCAATTTTTATCAATATATTTAGCTTTTCAGTTTATGTATTGAATATAAGCATTTTAATCAATAAATAAAAATTAAAAATTTCTAATTCCCTATTCCGCCTCTCCGCTTAATTTATGCATGTAATATTAGCATTGTTCGTTTTGTCTTTCGGGAACTGCTCAGAGTTGCTCCGAATGAATCCAGCGTATTTGAAATATAGGATTCACACTATGTGCGATATCATTCGGGAGACGTTGTATGTTGTGCCGTAAGAAATTAACCAATCATAGTCGATTGTATCTTTCCATGCGACAGCCGACAATCGAATACGTATGCGTTCAACATCCGACGCCGACATACGACGTATTGTAGAACAGGTCTAACAATGAATATTAGATGTCGTATGACGGATGTCATACGTAGAATTGTACGTGAATCATGAGTTTGTTGCGTCGCATGCTCTAACATGCCTAACACGCTCCACACTACATACTACAGTCGAGTATTCCCCTGTTACAATCTAACGACAGGGGAACTTGACTGTAGTTGATTCTTATATTCTAATCCGAATTAAACTTTCGGTGGAAATTAAACTATTGATCCCAGCAAACGAGAATGGATTAAAATGGATTAAAATTTTTTTTCGTACTTAATACGTACTTTAAATCCATAAAAATGAATTGAAATGGATTAGATCCTAGCTGACACTAGTTTAATATTCGAAATAAAAAAAACATTCATATTTAAGGGTTACAAATTTTATTCCTAAGACATTTATAATAATTATAAACTACTGAAAATTAACTACTTCACAAATTGGTATTAAAAAACGCACTTTAATGGGATTTGAACCTCTGAATTATAAATCTTCTACGTTACCCGCTACACCACTTTTTCAATTGGTAAATGTGTTATTCATTCTCTACTTCAATTACAACCAGCTAAATCAGTACACAAAATTATATAGATATAATAAAAATATCATAATTTAGCAGATATAATAAAATATAAAATACATAATTTACATTACTATAAGACAACATTAGGTAAGTGTCGAATAATCTAGCTCGCTTGGCCGATGTTGCGCGCCGTTATTATACCATTAGTCTAATATTCGGGCTGTGTTCGACTTGATTTGCGAGGGTTTATGTCAATCATTCATTTTACTTTTAATCAAAGAGAAACAAAAAAAACTCAAGCTCAATTATTTTTACAACTCAATTATTTTTACAACTTTTTTGAACTTAGTTGGATTAAAACGAAAAATTTCCTACTTATAATTTTGAATAATTTAAGCATTTGATCCATTTTTAAATAAACATTTTTTTTTATTCAATTAGACTGTAAAACTGCATTTCATATTCAGATTATTGAATTGAGTAGTATTCACAGAAATTGCTGATACTATTTTTAAATTGAAAGGCATAGAAATATTTCTATAAATTTTTATAAATTTCTATAAGCAATTTCTATAAATAAATAAAAATGTATTCAGAATTGAAAAGACATAGACATTTGTGAGTTAATGAAATTTTTGGCATCCTAAAGTGATTGCTAGCATTTCCTTTTTAATTTGAGCATATCCTTGTACTCGTATCCTGACACTCTGTCAGAGATTTTGACGCATATGTTATATGTACTTAATTCTATAAAATCACTGCCCCCATACCATTCTTCGAGCTATCAACCGACAGAATAATTTCCGCATTACTGTCAAAAAATTTTAAGATTGAACTTCAAGATTGAACTGTTTTTTTAAGATCATTGAATTCTTTTTCGTGGTTATTTATCCATAGCCTCTATATCATGTTTCATTAGTTGTCACATATTTGTTATTCTTTGTACTGTAAGTTTGTATTGTAAGTTGGAAATAAATCAGTTTACGTACGCTATCATGTTCATGAATTTACTTAATTTTTTCGCGTTTTTTGGTGTTTTTATCTGCCTGATTGCTTCAACTCTGTTTGGATTCAGGCTAATGCCTTTTTCTGAAAATATATGACTTGTATATTTAACCTTGATCTGATGGAATTTCCATTTATCTTTGTAACTTTATTCTACTTTCTAACTTTTTTTAGAACTTTTAATACTTTGTCATGTTCTTCACGAGTTTTTGTATGAATAATTATATTGTTTATGTAAATTGTACACCCTAGGATTCCCTCAAATAATTGTGAAAAAATTCTATAAAAAATTTCTAATGCATTAGAGATAAGTAAGGTCTAATCTTAGAAATTTATACTTCCCAAATGGAATTGCGAATGTTGTTAATTTAGACACTGCTTTTGTCAATTCTATTTGCCAAAATCCTTTGTTGACATTTAACATCTGAAAATTATTTACTGCCTGCCATTTCTTTTGTTAATAATATGTAAATAATAATGTTCATCAAAAGTTGGTAATTCATAGCGCTCTCTTAGAATGTTGTCATTTAGTGTCCGTAGATCCAAACAGATTCGAATTTTATCATTTGTTTTTTTAACGATTATAATAGGATTAACATATTCCGGATTTTATTACTCGCTCTGCTATGTCGTCACTACACATTCCTCTTTAAGTTTGTCTACAATGCGGAAAGGGACTTTTCACAGGGTGTTACAATAGTTTCATAATTTTGTTTTAATTTAATGTCTACTGTTTTTATTCGTTCTATTCCCTTGAATAAATTCTTAAACTCAGTTACTAAATCACACTTGCTCTCATTGATTGCTTCTAGTACCGCAAGATTCAAAGTTTTAATAGATTTAATCCCTAGCACCATTTCAGTCCTTGGTTTTGTCTTAATTACCAAAAATCTCAAGGGATGACTTTTTCCTTTATATTTTACTCCTAAGGTACATTTTTCAAGAACACCCAATGAACTCCCTGAGTAACTAGTAGTAACTAGTAGCTTTAATCATGCACGATACTAATGTGTGTATTAAACCTAGTCTTTTAAATAAATATTCCGGAATTGCATTCGCTTGTGTTCCTGAGTCTAATTTAAATGTTACTCGTATTATCTTGTTGATTTCCGTTAAATTTTGATATATCAGTCATCTTCGTTGTTCTGTTCTCCCATATATCCTAGTGTATATGTCTCTTTTTTATTATTAAACTCTAATTAATCCTAATTCATGCAATTCTGACTTGCTGTTACTATCCTGTTTGTCAGTGTTATCAACATTTATTTTTCTTCGTATTCCTACATACTTTTGCATAATGTCCTATTTTTCTATAGTTCATACATTTCTGACTGCTGGGCATGAGTTATAACCATGCCACTCTAATCTACATCTTACACACTCGTTTGCTGCTGGTTGCTTTGCGTTGTTGTCCCTCCTTCTTTGCTGTCGTCGTCGTCCTCCTTGTATACTGCTTTGTTGCCAGTTGCCCATTATCGTTATTACCAGATTGTCTCGGATTTCTACTGCTATCATGTTTTCCTGTTCCTTTACCGTCTTTGTCGTGTTGTTTTAGTCTTGATGTGCCAACAACATCAATTTCAACTTTTTGTTCATCATATAGATTTTTTAAGTCCCGATGCATTCAACTGCTCGACACATTTTTTTTTATTTTGTCTAAATTCAATCCGTCTTCTCTTGACAACCTTTATTTTTGTATTGTATATGCCACATAAAAAATTCTATCCTTGATTAAATTATGCTTTCAAAGTTGCAAAACTCTGCTAGTTTCTGAGATCTCATAAGAAATTATTGAATGATTCAGTTGACCTTTGCGTTCTCATTCAATTTGTGTCTCTCCACACTTTCGTTTTTGGTATAAAATATGCATCAAGTTTTGCAATAATCGCATCCATCGATTTTAGCTTCTTTTCTGCCCAACGTATCTATTACGTCAAACACTTGTTTACCTAGACAGTGCATTAATAAGGCTGCTTTGATTTCTTTCGGTATTTTATCTGCGCCCGTCGCTACTAAATATAAATTGAAACTCTTCTTAAATTTTTTCCAATTTAGAGCACTTTCCCATTGATTGTGATTGTTTCAGGAATTCCATTATGTTGTCTAGCCTAATGTCTTGTCCGACATTACAAACACGTACTTTTCCCCAGTAGTTTGTAGCAAATTCGCATTTAGGATTCTGTCGACTGCGTCATGTTATGTGGGAGGAGGTATTTTATGAGAATACTAAATGATCACTGTGAAATAACATATGGTTTATTGGAAAAGTATATAACAGGGATAATTCACATCGCTCCGTGCCGCCATGTCTCTGTTCTCTCCTTCGCGGGATAGTGATGAAAGGCCAATCTTATTACAAATTTCCTGATGAGCGCTTCCACCAATTCCCTAACATAACATGCAAGTGATACTATCTTTTGTTACTTAACTCTAATAATATGTTCGTATAAAAAAAGATTTGATATCAACAATTGGTGCTAAGTTAAATTCCATACAAAATTAAATAAATAATATAAATTTTAATGATACGTTTTATACGAATAATACGTATTATTCATATAAAAGATTTGATATCAATAAAACTATACAAAACTTTATATATCATTTATAAAAAAGATTTGATATCAACAATTGGCACGAAATTAAATCCTATGTAATTCGAAATTAAATAAATAATATCAATTTTAATGATATATATTATTTGTATAAAAGATTTGATATCAACAATTAATGCCAACTTAAATCCCATACCAAATTAAATAAAATATATGAATAAGTAAACAATTATGAATTGTATTCTTTACTTAATTGGTATGAGATTTAAGTTGGCGTTAGTTATTGATATCAAATCTTTTATACGAATAATACAGATCATTAAAATTGATATTATTTAACTTGATATCTGAATTACATAGGATTTAATTTCGTGCCAATTGTTGATATCAAATCTTTTTTATGAATAATACAAAAATTATGTGGAATTTAACTCGACGTTAGTTGTGTTGATATCTTTTATACGAATGATACACATCATTAGAGTTAAGTAATAAAAGATAGTACCACTTGCATTTTACTTTTTAATTTGATAGAATTTAACTTGATTAAGTTAAGATTGTAGTATCTGGTTTTAATTTTTCATTTGATACATTAATTTTTTTAAGGAGTAGTAATTTTTGATAGAGAAATTAAAATTACTTTATTAAAATTACTTAATTAAAATTGCTATTATTTGGATTGGCATAAAAATTAAAAAGACCTTCAATAAGAATCTTTGAAGAAAAATTAAAATTACTATTAATTAGATTGAATATTTAGATTTTATTCGAGAAGCACGTATACTTTGCGCCTCTTTTTACTTTTTTTAAAAAAATAACGTTTGTACTGATATCACGCATTTGTAGTGAACATCTTTATAAACAATTTATCTTATAATTCAAAGAAATAGATTTTCCTGTATTAAATATAACTTAGAGAAATTTGATAATATAGAAATTTCTCTTTCGTTTTGAAGGATATTGTTCCGATTCTATGGAAAAATGTATTTTTAATTTTGTATAATTTTGTATAGCTTTCCGCATTCTAATTTTAATTTGTAAATGCAACGTTATGAATTTTAACGCAAATTGTATTATCTAAATAGTATACGCGCGATTTTTCCAACTTTCAGAGAAAATTGCGAGAATTAAGAGTTAAAAAATTATATACTTCGAACGATCGTTTATTTCTTTTCTTTAACTGCCTGCTCATCCAAAGTAAGAATTTTACTTTCAATAAACTTTCAATAAACTCTGCCTCGAGAGAAATAAAAGATATTAATCATAAATAAAAGAGATATTAATCATTAAAGTCAAATATTATTCAGGTTAAAAGTTCTGTTAGCCACGAAATACTGTGAAATTCTCTGCTTTAAAACATATTTTCGATTTTAAAAACACAAGTTACTTTCTTATATTTTAAAACAGAGAAATGAAAATTTTACCATAGTGTCTGCAGTGTATGCTTGTATCGCAGTATTTTGTAGTTGTAAGAAACTTCCTAACCTGAATAATCGTCTAATATCATCATGATTCACAACACTTTTTTTTATCAAGCCTTTATTTTTATGCGAACGTATTGATTGAATGTATTTTTATCAATTAATTAAAATTTGATTTGAAGTATCCGAATGCGATCGTAATCTTACTCATGTAGAATGTGTTCTGAATAACCTAGACATCTACTTCTTTGCAACAAACATCTGAACACTCAGTTTCTCGGGCATGCAGAACACCTAGACAGTCTCGATTACGAGCTTGATATTTCATCTTTCTTGCATAATTGCGCCATGCACGTCACAGCCGTCTTTTTCTTCTTATTGATTAGGCTCCTACCTCTCATATATATTGACAACACGGTCAGATCGTCTTTATAAGAGATATAAAAACTAAAAATGGTGCAATGCCCACGAAAATGACGAAACTCGCCCGGGTCTGGACATTGGGCGCCTGCATTTACGGCGTCACGCGTGAACGCGCATCAAGACGAACGGGTCGTCCAAAATCAGGAGACGATATGTGTATTTCAATGCTCAGTCAAAGTTAGCAACACTTTCAAAAATAACTTGTAGCATCCGAGCTGAGACGCATCCATCGTGGGCGAGTGATTCTTCAGAATTCCGTCATACCGATCAAAATATTAATTTTGAATATCCGCCATCGATAGCTTGATACGCGGGGAGTAGAGATTGCCTGGCAAGCGCCCCACACTTCATACCAACGCGAGTCACAAACGTCATAACTGGAATGTGCAGCATCCAAGCGCTTGTACTGCCATCTAGTGTCAGACGGTGCAATCGTACATTTTTCTTCTAATCGACGACGTTAATAAAGTCAAAGATTGCAATATCTCCGCTCGTAGGGCACGTAGAGAAAAAATAAAAATATTTATATATTTTCTTTATATATTTTGAGCAGATGCAATCGATTGAGCACACTTAGAACCTGATCAGTTCAGCTCTTATTGAGATCCAATAATCTCAATTCCTGGCAACTTGCCGGTTCACGTAAAGTCTCCACGGCAGTATCGCTGCGCGTAGCTTAACACCGAGATTACCAATATCTCCAGATAAATTAATTTGATTTAACAAATATTTCTTTTTATTGAGTAAATATTTATTTATTGTAAGTAAATGTTCAGTTGGCGGTATTAAACTCAACATTTATTAAAAAATTTCTGTTTTCTTATAAAAATTAGAACACTTCAAAAATGTTGAAAAATATATATCTTTTTTAAAATCCTTTATATATGAATTCTGTAATATTCTAAGATTTTTCATTCTATACTCTCCGAAAAACATAAAATTTGAAGAAGATTTTTATAAGTTCTCTAACTAGTGTGACTATTTATACATTGATATTCTAAATTGTAATCATATTCTGATATGATAAATTTATGAAAATATTATGGAATATTATGAAAACTTTTTTTCACTAGAGTGATATTGCTTTTATAACGAGAATAGAAATTATTTTATAACGAGAATAGAAATAATATTGCTATTTCTTTATGTAGTGAATTTTCAATATGAACACAGTTCTAGTGTACTAATCATACATGCATCGCCAGACACCAACTATGCAACAGGACTGACAACTATAGCGGCGGTTTCGACTATAGCAACAATATCTGTGAAGCAGAATCGTCCGTGTGATCCAATTATAGAAAAAGTGAAAAGATACAAAATTGATAACCGATGATCATTGATAATAATTTTGCATGAAATATAGAGCTTTAAAATGCTTCTTCACCGAGCTTGAAATCATTTTTTGTTATTCTAAATTTAAGATACCGCTATCATTAGCTAAAATTATTATGGTTGTAATTCTTTCTAATATGAGCTGTATGAAGTTCGACTAGTTGTAATTGAATTTTATTGCGTGCGTACGTGAGTGTGTTCAATTCTGATCAATCTAACTCCACGCAGTTCATATTAGGAAAAATTACAATCATAATTTTGATCAATAACAACGGTATTTTAAATCGGAAATAATTTAATAAAAAGCGCTCGCATCGAGCTCAGTAAAGAACTAGTTTAAAAATAATATTATTCTTTCAAGTGCATTTTGTTCCATTGGCCTGTGACATCTGATTCACGTCACGTCATGTACTATTGTCAGGGTAGTGATGGGAATTAATTACTTGTAACTAAGTTACAATTACAGTTACTTTTTTTCAGTAACTGTAACTTAACTAAGTTCCTTTTTTCTATCTGTAACTGTAACTTAATCTAGTTACAGTAGTAGTTTCTTCCAACTATTAATTAGTAACTAATTTAACAGTAAAGTAACTTTTACATTTTAAATTTATTTGTCAATTTAATGTGATTGATTAAAATCTGAATACTGATTAAAGCTATGATCCACTTGATGCTACAAATGCTTCGAAGTATTCCATAATATTTTTTGATCAGCTTATAAAATTCTTTCTTTCAATTGGTCAATCAAATGGTTTGAAGTATTTGTAGTGCTAAGAGTGCGTTTCTACTTTACATACGCAACACGCGTGTATCATTTTATTATTTTTAATATTTGTAAATAACAAGGTTAAAATGTGTTTTATAACCCAGAGCGAGTATTTTATTATTTTATCCGTTATTTGAATTATTTCATATTCCCGTGAAATTTAAAGAATTTTTAAATAAAATTATATTTAAACGTAAATTTGTTTTTTGAGCCTTAATGATATTGATGTCACTCATATTATTCTGTCAAAATAACTGAAAAATAAAGGGCTCTGCACAATAAAAAGAATAAGGAACAGAGAATAAGAATTTCAACCTATAGAAACTGTGTATTCCACAATACATGATTTCTAATAGATTGAATTCTTCTTCTCTGTTCTCTGTTCTTTATTTCTTTTATTGTGCCCCTAACTGAAAAGTTACTTTTTTAGTAACTGTAATTGTAACGAATTAATTTTTAATCTCAGTAACTTGGAATTGTAACTAATTACTATTGAAAGAAAAAAATTGTAATTGCAACTAATTATTTTTACAAAGTAACTTTTCCTCATTATTGCAAACTCGGATTTTTGATTATCAATTTGATTATCATTTGCATCTTCTTACTTCGTTATCTGCCATTTAAAAATAATAGCCGAGAATTTCTGAAAATGGAGCTTCATTGTAATATATTTTTATCTTTATTATTTACCACATTTGAAATTTGATAAATTATTTCCAAATTTTGCTTTACTGAGTAGTAGAATTATTACATGTAATGTTATTATAATAATCGAAAATGTAATTAATGTTACTACAATTATCGAAATAATTAGTGTAAATAATTATTATATTATTATTTACATGTTTGTAATAATATCTCATAAAACAATTGCAGTCATTGCTATTTCAATCTTCACAAATTCTTTCGCTTTAATACCTGAAGAGTAAATTCCATGCAGCAACGCTTGTAAAGCGTAGAATAAGTGTAGCTTCATAGCGCTTTCACAACACTTTCCGAGCGCGCTTTACAAACGCTGCTATACTACGCGGGAAATACTATAAAACTGCATTTATCCTGCGCTGATATCTATGCGCTTTTATATAGCGTTTTCTGAGCGTTTTACAGACGCTGTTATAAAAGATATTGTTAATGTACTACGAAACTGCATGTTCTGCACCAATTGTATGCGCTTATGTGCACTTTTCAGAATGAATTTTGAAAACGCTTTTAAAGCATTAAAAAACTGCTAAAAACATGCACCTGTATAAGCGTTTTTTTAGTGCTTTATAAGCACTGCTGTGCTACGTAAGTAATTTTATCATGCTTATTCTGGAATATGAAACTAATCAATAATATTTGTTTTAATAAAACTGGATTAATTTTTTTACCAAGATTGTAATGTTCTATTAAATATTTTTTATAATATTTACCACAATATTTACGATAAATATTTCGTAATAAATATGATAAGTCTTCATAATCAGTGCAATCTAAGACCACAATAATATTTACAAAATATGATTATTTTAATAAATTTTTAAATTTAAACGGGACTCCCCTAAATAATTCAATATTTTAACAAAATAACACCAGAATTTTTTCAGATTTTTTTAGACAATTTTAATTCGTGCCATTGGTGTACGGATAAATGGAAAAACACCTTTGCGGACAAAATTCAGCCGACGCTTTAATTCTTATTCAATTTAAATATTTTTTTTTTAATTTGTTCAAAATTGAATGAGCTAAAAGCTCATTCTGTATAAATTTGAATTACGGTTTAAAATAAAAATGGCCGATTCAATGAAATGAGCAAAAAGAAATTAAAATTATTCGATAACGAATATTAAATCGCGTGTGGCTATTTTTAATTAAAGAAAAACTTTGAAATTGGTTAAGAATTAGAGCATCGACTGAATTTTTTTGTCTACTATGCATGCCTTAACATTTAGAAAGATTCTGCAGTTAAGTTTTTATTGAAAAATAGATACGATGCAAATCAGTGTTGAATTGTGGTATCAAAAATAGATATGCAAGATGCAAATGCGTGATACATTTTATCACATATATCTATTTTTGATACTGCGATTTAAAACCGACTTGCACATCGTTTTTTTTTAACAAAAAACTTAACTTGCAGAGCTTTTTTTAGGTTCCTCCCAATGAACGGAAAAATTTGGCTGATACTCTAATTCTTAATCAATTTTGAAGTTTTTTTAATTTGCTTAATTTGTTCGAAATTGAATGAACTATAGTCACTTAAAGTCATCGATCCAATGAAGTAAGTAAAAAAATCAATATTATATGATAACGAATATTGGATCGGCTATTTTTAATTTGGACCATAATTAAAATTTACACAGAATGGGCTTTTAGCTCATTCAATTTCGAACAAATTAAAAAGAACTTTAAAATTAGTTAAGAATTAAAGCATCGGCTGAATTGTATCCATAAAAGTGTATTTCCGTCTATCCATGTCTCGTAGGCACGGATTAAAATTATTCAAAAAAGTCAGAAAAAATTCTAGTTTTTTTGAGATATTAAATCATCTTTGGTGATGTCCTGATTAAATTTAAAAAATTATTAAAATGACGATCACCTTTACATATATCGTTTTTTTATATACATTTTTTAACACTTTACGTTTTAAACGCTTTATAAGCATTATGTGTTACTTGGAATCAAATTGAAATTAGATATCGCGCGAGATTTAGTCATCCAATGGCAGGCCATTGGGTAATTTTAGTTGTATGATACACAGAGACTGCGCTACATTGCGGGATGCTGTATAATCAATACTGTCATGCTCCGGACCAAAAAGCGGAATCGAGAAACTGCGTGTCATCTAACAACATCATGAAAACTGAAAGACACACTTGTGTATCAGATATCGATGGTGAGTCAGAATATTTTTCGATTTTTACGTCAACTATTTAAATATCTAGAAAATCTAGGAAGTGATGATGCTCATATCATTCGAGACGACATTCTCTCCCTCTCTTTCTCTTTCTCTCTCTCTCTCTCTCTCTCTCTCTCTCTCTCTCTCCAATGTTCTCCGCATAAAACATTGCATAAAGAATAATCGTTGTATTTGCTATAAATCTCTAAGATAAATCAGAATCATAGATGTTAATTAAATGAAGATAAAAATATAAAGTATAAAAATTTCTCTTACAGAATAATATAGTTCAGGGATATAATAATATTTAAAATAAAAATTAAAATAAATATAAGAGTAAAATAATTCAGAATACTTCAATTGTTTGATTTTCTAGAAAAATAATAAATATTATAATTCGGCTCAAAATTTAATTTTAATATTAGATTAATATTATATTAATAAATAAAAAGGGGTCATGAGTCAAAGCAAGTTATTGCTGATATTTTAATGTAAAACATTTTATAAACAAACTTTTCGATTTTCTAGGAGAGTCTTCCCAATGCTAAAATACATAATAAAGTCAATTTTAAACTAAATAGTAAAATTAATAATAAATTAATCTCTCCATTCGATAAGTAACTGTATATTGTACATGGGTTATATTGTACATGTCAATCAAACTGTTTCACTACTGGACTTCTTAGTTAAAATAATACTTTTAATACTAAAAATAATACTTTTAAATTCAAATCAATTGATGTGTTCAATGAAATGTTAATTGATTGTTAATAAGCGTTTAATTAAAAATATTTTTATCTAGTTTAAAATTGACTTTAATATTTATTTTAAAATTGAGAAATTGAGAAAGATCCCGATAAAGATTAATTACAGTGAAAATTTAAAAGTAAAATATTGTATATTTCCGGGAAAAAATGTTATGTATATGGACATATTTTATATATAATTATATATAATTGTATATAAAATATTTCAATTTTTTATATAATTATATATGAAACATTTTTTCCGAGTTCTTTTTTAAGTATTACAAAAGTCCAACTGAATTTTCAGTATTTAAACTCTATTCATACTATTATTAAAAATTAATGCTGGATAAATTTCTTTTTAAAAATATATTACACGTACGTCCCTGCAAAGAAAATTAAATTTGGAAGTATGTTTAATTTATTTATACTTCAAATAAACTATACACATATGAAAATTATGAATAAGATTATATTTTTATTTAATAACACATTTTTATAGTTTATTTATTCTATTTGTTATTATTTTTATTGTTAGAAATAAAAATTTTTTTTAAATGCTAGAAGAATTTACATTTTTCTTTTATAAGTACTATAAATTTAAAATAATTTATTCAAAGTTTCATTGTGATTCATTAATTAGTTACAAAGATATAGAACAAAAATAAATATTTTGTTTATTTACTAGACAATTAGTTTCTATCACAACTCTATAAATAATCTTGAATATATAATGTACTTATATTAAAAAGTTAAGATTTTTATGATTTATTTTATATATTTCCATATATTTTTGTTAGAGCACAGATTTAAAAAATATTACTATTTATTAAAATAACTTATGATTCAATCTTCATCAAATTTGTCATATTATTTTTAAACGTGATTTAGAATAATCTGTAATTTTTTCATAATTTTGTTATCGTTTTGAAAGTATAAAACATCCTTAAGATTCTAACTCACTATTCTATATAATAATTTTTTTATGATTTTATTACAGTTATCCTATGTTATTCTTTACTGTTTCTTTATTCAATGACAAAAAAGTAGAGTCAGAATTTAAAATTTCTGTGAAGTCATCAAGTGTGTGTGTGTGTGTGTGTGTGTGTGTGTGTGTGTGTGCGTGCGTGCGTGCGTGCGTGCGTGCGTGCGTGCGTGCGTGCGTGCGTGCGTGCGTGCGTGCGT
>Ga0157364_1000942_pt1 | contig 22976 bp, 16 predicted proteins | sample AttsexASBM2_FD_111476 | JGI IMG/M metagenome (GOLD analysis project Ga0157364, IMG submission 111476) | Fungus gardens microbial communities from leaf cutter ant in Ribeirão Preto, State of São Paulo, Brazil - Atta sexdens ASBM2 | ecosystem: Host-associated > Fungi > Mycelium > Unclassified ...
AGAGATATGGGTGGATGGTGTGGAGCCATTGAAGGAGATACTGCCAAAGCATGATTGGGCTATGAAGAATAAGCTAGTACTTTGAAAAATTATTGTATTTGGAACATATAGGCACTTGTAAATCGTTTTCCAGTAATAGTTTTACATTTCAATTTTCAACTACAAGTTACTATTGGTTTGGCTTTCTAGTGACAAAAATCTTGAAGTGGACAGATGAAGTATGCAAGAATCTATCTAGGAAGTGATGTGACCAGTATTAAGAAATCCTCAGGATAGACTTAATTGTTTGCTATTTTTTCATTGTTTATTATTTATTTTCTCTTTTATAGTTTAGTTTTTGTATTTTTCTTCTTTAGACTTAGCTAAGAGTATAATGTAATAGTCACAAAAGTGTGACAGGAATGTGTTATATGTCACATGTTACTGTTACTGTTACTCTTATATAACTTAATAAACATTGTAGAAACTACTAGGAGGACTTAGTTATAGCTTTATGATAGATTAGATATACACAGACTAACTTTGAAAGATATAAAGTTTTCTTGTATTACTTGATATAAAAGTAGCTCTTTTGTCTATCACCAAGGTCTTGAGTTCATAATATTATAAAATATTCTACTTAGTAACCATATAGTCTATAATTAGTAGTACTAACTAGATAGTCAATGTAAAATTTTCATATAGGTTGAACTACTACTAATACTACTTATCTTCTATTATTGCTTGTGCTTTTCCAGCTTTTTACTATAGTATTTACTATAGGTAAGTGATTGTCAGTTGTTCACATTATACTATGCTATCATGTACTCTGTTCCTTTCAACATATAATATAGTCTTTCTTTCTTCTTAATACTAGATATTTTTCATGGATAAGTTTTGAACCCTACCAGAAAGAGTTTAAGCTAGGATATATGTTGTAGTTTATAAAACAGATAAAGTTTGTACTAGAAAAAGCTAAGTCTACTATTTATAAATCTGTTATAGCTCAAACTCTGAGCTATATCCATCTTTAATATGGTTATTTTGGCATCAAAACTCCATAGTTATTTGGCCTTGTTTGTATCAAACTCCACTGATATTTTAGTCTTTTATAATAGATTTATTTCTATCAAAAAACTCCATGGTTATTTGGCTTTATTTGCATCAAACTCTATAGTTATTTGTATCTATTTTCATTGTCTATTTATCTTTCTCAAACTCTGTGAAATTACTTAGACTTTGATACAAAGTTTTCTCTTATTCAATCTAAACTTCTTTTAGTGTTTTACTACTGAAATATTTACTTAAAGATCTGTTTAATTATGTCTTTAGTTACTTTATGTTACAACTTTAGACTTGGTTTAGGTTGCAACTTAGGCAAAGACTTAATAAAGAATAGAAAATAAGTTAATTGGTAAAGTATAAAGATATAGGATAATATCTATAGCTATATATACTTATCAACCATGAGGAATATATATATTGTTCTTGAGGAAATAGTGAGAAGAAAGATAAGGAAGTCTCTACTACTATATGAGATACTGACTGACTATATATAAGGAGATAATAAGACATAGCAAATAAATAAAATGAAAATAAATAAACCTCAATATATATTGTCTATGAAGCAACCACCTGTGAAGTATGAGGTATTAATCATAACACTTTATGTATTTAAGATTGGTAGTTACTTTATAATAGCTAGCTTAATAATTGACTAAAGATAACATCAAACTTCAATATTAATGAAAATACACTTTTCTTCTTATAACTTCTAATTTCTCCTTTTAAGACCTTTCTCTGAAATTACAATCACATAGCTTATAGAAGGCACAACAAATAAGTTGAGGCCAAGGTTGTTTTGAAAAGTCTGAATCTTCATTAAACACCAGGTTTACCTATTCAGAAAATATTTCCACAGTAATATTGCTTTCCTAATATCTACTATACAAGCTTACCTTCCATGGCAGCCACCTTTTTCACAACATACTCTTGTGGCAGTAATGCAACTATCTAAGTATTCCATCTTCCATGATGGGAATACTCCTATTTGACTTGGTCTTTCATGGTAGAGTCATACTTCTGTCAGTATCTTAATACTGAAATCTCTACTCAGAGTAATAAGAATTATATTACTGAAATCCCAAGCATCTTCTATATTATCTCTTAATATATAAGACTAGTAGTTATACTGTAATTCATTAGTCTGATAATTGACAAAGATAATTCTTATTGAACTTGATCTCCAGTGTTCAACAGTAATACATTAATCAGTACTCATTTTTATCTTAGACTTCTTTCCATTTGAAGTTGCAACCATATGGCAAACAGATGGTGCAGTACATAAGCTAAAGCTAAGGTTATTCTATCCAAGTCTACCCATCTCTAAGTCAACCTTACAGACTTTTACCTCCAATGTAAACTGTGTCTAACAGAACTATACTTAATAAAATTCCAAAATAATATAACTAGATATTATAATAGATGTTATATGTTTGCTTCTATTTTTATCTTGGTAATAAGATGTTTCTAGATATAGTGGACATCCACACTATATATTCTCTAGCTAAGCTATATTATAACTCAAAGACTATAGAGTAAGTTAAAGAGAAAAAATCTTATATTAGATAACATAAAAGAACTCAATAAAGAACTCTGTACAAGATTGTCTATCTTATATATGCTAAACTACTGGTTCATGCTACACTACTATTAGTCTACCCTAAAAAACTATACACTTGCCTTAAGATCAATATATGTTAAATATACTGTATAACATTATTCTTTTCAGAATCTTCTATAATGTTCTATGTAATATATGATTATTGTTACAACCTTAAGCTTAGCTTAGGTTGTAACTCAGGCAAAGACTTAAGTAAGAATGAAGGAAATAGTCAATTAGTAAAGCATAAGGATACAAAACTGTATTTATACTATATATACCTATAAACTATGAAGAAAATATATATCTACAATGATACAATATATGAGGTAAAATGGAGGAATCAATAAGAATATAATGTCTACTATATGAGGTACTGACTGATATAGCTATGGTATAGCCAATCATTGCATTATACCCTAAACTTTTTAATATATGATGAAAATATGTTAAAGACATGAGAAGGTGATTATAACAATCATGTGACTATGACTATGATCACTTTTTTTATATAACACCAAGTTATGCTATATGACATATGTATGATAGTAACATATAATAATATACTAACTCTAACTCTAAATCCCAAAATAAAAATAAATAAAAATAAAAATGAAAATAAAATAGAGTTTAATTTTTTCAATTTTAACAAGCTGGCATACTGATAATTAACATTATATACTATAAAGGAATAAGTAAGTTTAATATTATATAAATTAAAGTTACTATTAGAGTAACTAAAAAAAGCTTATAAACAGGATAAGGTTTCTCAAAGGCTATGTATATTATATGATGATATAACTGTAATAGATATTATGTTTCCATTGTCAGATTTGTAAACATTGGACCCAAATTTCTTTTAATTTTATTTTTGATTTATTTTCTATTTTAAATCTAGAGTTAGAGTAACATCATGATCATACTATCACATATCAGTCACATTAGATGACATGGTCACAATAATAGTCACATAGAATATAATAGAAGGTTCAAAAAGCAATAATATCATATAACATATACAATATATATTAACCTCATGACTAATACATAGTTTTTAGGATAAGCTAAATATAGTAGAGTATAGACTATTGCTAGTTGGTATATAAAGGTAGATATATTATACTAATAACTCCATTGAGTTCTCTTGTGTTAATCTTAATATAAGATTTATTTACTTGTCTCACTTTAAGGACTTGAGTTTGTAACATTTATCATACTATATAGTAGTTATAATATAATATTATACTCTATTATCTAAGCCTAAAATATAGATAAAAGCAAAAATAAAAATATATAAAAATAAAAATAGAAAATAAAAATAAAACCAAGTCTATCATTTATATTTACAACTTTGATATTATCTCTTCTTTAAGGTTTTTCCTCCAGAAAAACTTAGAACAAGTTCAACTTCTTCTTTCATCTTGTCCAATTTATTTTCAACTTCTTTTAATATTTATCCTCAAATTTTCCATTGTTCTATCCAAACAATATTCTTGTTATGTACTTTCTTAGTAACTTACTTTTTCCAAACTCTTTTATATTTGAATAGAACTTTATCTTTCATGTTTTTTTTCTAAATTTTTATTTTTTTCCTACTTTCTCCTATCATCTAATTTCTACATTTATTTTTCTTTCAAACTTTACTACTATCTTTCTGTATTTTCCAAGTTCTTGTTCTTTTCCAATATATTATTTTCTATTATAAACCTCTTTTAATGCACTAAATACTTTATCATTCCTTATACTTTTTGTTGTAACAACTAATACTAGTAATAGCAAAGATATATAAACTTATATAAAATTTAGATATTCCTATCACTTTTATATTACTCTTATATTAGAGTTTATAAAAGAAACTTGACAAAGAACCTCCTACTATAATATATACTATATATATTGATCCATGCCCTACAATATATTACCTATTGTAAAGGTGTCAGCCATGAGGTAAACATATTATAGTTTTAGAATCAAAGATAGTAGACTTGTTTTTTTTAAATTCTATTCTCTTATTTAAAAGATATTGATTTTTACTTGGAGTTGAAGAATATATTATAACATTTTTATTTTATTTAAAATTTTCTCAACTTTCTATTCTTCTACTCTATTTACTTCAATTGGTTTTAGCTTCTTGAATTTTTTGCTCCTTCACTAGTTTTCTATATCTCATAATTTTACTAATATTTACCATCAGACGAATTCCTATAGAGGTTGGTAGCTTTAACTTTACTACATTCTTTAACATCACTTTTTCAACTACATATGATTCCACATACTACTCTATCAACTGTACACTAATACTCTCAACCATTCAGATATATTATTTAACTTTCTTTTATGCACTCTCTTGCTCTTTTACAACACTTTGTGGTCTTCTGAAGTTTTCTAGTATTATCTGAACATCCACTTATCTGCTTTTCCATGTTCTGAAAGTATCTACTAAACACTCTAGCTCTCTTCTATTTCAGTTTCTCTATTCTAAACTATTTTTAATTACTCAAGTATTATTATTTCTTGCTTATATAAACAGAATTCTGACACATTAGAATGAATCTGTTATTATATAGAGTAGTTGTTATTTTTAGGAATCCCTATTCTATTCTCTTAGGATTTTCTAAAAATGAGTGTATAGTTTAGTAATTTCTTGAATAATAATAGACTTAGGATTTCCTAGAGATTTGAAGTGCTTTGCTCTTCTACCCAGTTGTCCTAACATTAGATAGTATATCTAGTATATAATTCAATAGTTTACATTATAGTAATTATTCTAAAAATTAACTAAAACTAGCACCCTTCTTCTAGTGTTAGTGTTAGACATAGTTCACATTTTATTATCCAAGATCCAGAAGAACATCTTAGAAGTCTAAGACTAGTAAGATATGCATTATGTCATAGTATACCCAAACTTTAAAAACTTTATTCTGATTTTCTTTTCTTTTGAATTGGTTTTTTATTTTTATTTTATTTTATTTTTTGGACAAAGAAGAGGTATGTGATTACAATCACATAATATGCATCCCCTTCTCTCTCTTGTACCACCATCTTGAATGGTAGTGCCCATAAGAGACCTAGGAAATAAATTTGCTTTCTCTTTTTCAAATACACATTCATAACAATCTTTCGAATTACCAACTGTATTGCCTTCAAATTACACAGGGATGGACATTATAGCAAGATATTCTTCAGACAAGTACAATAAGGTGAGAGGAAGAATTTTCTCATCTAAATTACAGGACTCTTCTATGTTCTCTACCAAATCCTTGGTTACGTACCATGAGAAGATGAAACATAATAATGCTCTGAATTAAGATGTCGATATGAACAATGATTCTCCTGCACTGTTGTATGAAAAGTCCCAGAAGAAAGCCATTTGAGTCAGCAAGATAGCTAACCCTTACAACAACACATTAAACAAGCATGTTTCTGTTGATCACAATACCATGACTCCACAATGTATTTCTACTGAGCATCCTAGCTCACCTTCTCCTCATGGTGATAATGTAGTTATCAATATTCAGCTGCTATATGATCCAAACACCCCCACTGAACCTGATCTTTGAGATGGTAACTTCTATCCAATCTCACTTTATGGCTCTATTGAGTATATAGCTTCAGATTCCAAAAATATCAAGGACTCCCTTAATTTTATGGCCAGATATATTACCAATAAACAAGTTGATCTAGTTAAATCTAACAATTTGGAAGATTTCAAAGGTATTAGAGAAGCAATATAGAACCTCATCTCTTTAGTATACCAAGCCAAATGGGGCTCTCTCATAGCTAATAAAAACACTAACACTCTTAGGCAAAAAATTTTGGCCAAATTCACTTCTAAGGTCCCCCTACTATCCAACCATAACAATAAAACAGTAGACAAGCCTATCCTAGCTAGTATTGAAAAGATTCCACCCCCAATTCCAGCCAAATCGCAGAAGGAGGTCAATTAGATCTCCAAATACTTCAAGAATATCAAACCTGTAAACAAACCTCACCAACCCAAGAAATCATATATGCAAGCATCTAAACAGACCAGTAATACAAATGAAGTTATCAAAATCAAAGATATCTTCCTAGCTCTCAGTATTTAGAAAATTGATCAAATCCACAAAATCATCAATGGTAACACAAATTCCAAACCTTGCATTCAAATGACCTCTAAAGGACCATCAAGAAAACAAGTCATTATTCTGATGAGTAGTGATAACATCAGCAAATTCATGAAGAATAGCTTGCTTCATGTTGCTAACATTAACCAGTCTTTAAGGAACATGAAATCTGAGGTTTTAGTCGACTTCATTCATTTGGACTTGACTAGCATCATGGTGGTTACAAACAAGGTCACAGTTTAATCTGACTTACATGTCATTGAAAACTATGTTAAGAATATTGATGATATTGATTTCATCAATGTGAATATCCCTCATCTTCTTCAATCCAAGTCGTACTTGAAGATTATAGGCATACCCTATTTCTCTTATGACAACTCTAATAAATATCTTATATCCAGTGATGTGGAAAGCATCATCAAACAAAACCAAATTTTTAACAACATTGTCCTCATCTCAAAACCATGAGTTATCAAGATGTCACCAAAGTCTGACATGTTGATTGTCTGGATTGATATTTGGGATGTTCAGAGTGGAAGTAAGGCCAAAGATCTTATTAACAGGTGTTTTATTGTAGGGAAGTTTATCGCTACCATTTGAGGAGCCAACATGAACCCTGGCATCCTTCAATGCAAAAATTGTTGGTGATAGGAACATGCAGCAATGTCCTGTCAAATCCAAGGCTCTAAGTGCGTCAAATGCAACAGCTCTCACAAGACAGAAAACCATCACCAATTTGGGTGGTGCTGCAAAGCAAACAAGAAAAAAAACCCTCCTCACCTTGAGACAAAAAAAGACAAACTATGTTTGCATTTATTCAAGAGCTCCAATTGTTGTGGAGATCACCAGGCAGACTTCAACCTGTATCTGTTCTGGAAGCATAGGTTCAATTGCGAATGGTACATCAAGAAATATTATGAGATCCATGAAAACAGGTCCAAATCAATCCATTTAGTTGTGAACGACACTAAACAATGAATTGTGATGTTTTAAAATTTTTCTCTCAAAATATTCAGAAAAACAAGTTAATTGTTAATACAATTCTAGAGACCTAGTTTTCATACAATATTATATTCATTTAAGAATCTCCTTAGTCAACTATTTGCTCCATCCCTAGCCCTAATAATTGCAAGGGAGAACTTCTTGTTAGTGTCCCTCACCATCCCAACTAGCTTACTTTCACCAGAACTTCCACCAATCAGTCTGACTTTCCAAGAGTCCTGACATATATCAACATCCATGTTTCATGTTTATATTTTTTCCTGTGAAATAACATCTTAAATCACAGAGATATCTCTTGTATTTCTTTTTCTAGTCAGAGATCTATTTATTTTATGATTAATATTTACTCTGACTCTTCTCAGTCAGCCTTGAAGTATCTAAAGGATACTGAGTCCAACATTCACAATGTCATTATTATGATGGATGACTTCAATATCAGAGATAGTATTTAGGATTTCAATTTCCCTTTTCACTCTAGTCATAGTGATTCTTTTTTTGACATTGCAGACTTATTCTCCTTAGACATTTCTAAACCTCTCAAAAACTCTCCTACTAGGTTTTCTGACAATGATCATAATGCTAACTCAGTTTTAGATTTAGTATTTCTTCATCTCTCTTCTTTAGAATTCAACCACTATCATATTCACCCAGATTGGAGACTTTCATCAAACCATGCCCCAATTACCATTGACATATTCATTTGCAAAGAAAGAATATTGCATACACGATGATCACTAGCAAAGGGAAGTGATGAAGAAGAATAATTTATCAAAAATATCACCCAAATCATTAAAAGCTTGAATATGTCCTCTATTCAAGATGCTGAAACCCTAGAAGAGGTAGTTCAACTTCTTTCTTTCAAGATCAAAGAATCCTGGCATAGAAATTCTAAACTGGTAAATATCACAAGACACTCCAAGGCATGGTGGAATGAAGACTGTTGTCTCTCACTCAAAAAATATTGTCTTTCTCAAAGTCTTGAAAACTGGTGTAACTTCAAAAGCTCAGTCAAGAAATCAAAGTGTTCTTTCTTCGATGACAAAATTGAAGAAATTGCAAACAAGAAAAGCAGCCTATGGAAACTCATGAACTGGATTAAGAAACACAGACTCCCTGCAATCAAAGTCATCTAGTATGAAAGCTGTCCACACATAGAGCTTGAAGACTTATGGAATGCTTTACACAACTCCTTCAACTCTGCTTAAACAAGAGAAGTTGACCTTCATGTTCTAGATGATATCCCCGGCAAATCCATGAGAAGTTGGGATTTGTTTTCCAAGCAAGAACTAATTGATACAATCAAGAAGTACAACAATTCATCTGCCCTAGGTCCTAACAAATTAATTTGGAGTCATATCAAGTCTATCATAAAAAATAAAGAATGCATCTTCAAATTTTTAGATATCGCTAATACTTGTATAGATTTGGGATATTGGCTATTCTATTTCAAAATTTCAACAATGGTTGTAATTTCCAAACCTAACAAGTCCACATTTGATTCTCCTAAATCATATTGACCTATTGTTCTCCTCAACACAATTGGAAAACTCTTTGAAAAAATGATTGGAGAATGCCTTCAATTTCACATGATCTCCAATAATTTCTTCCACCATAGTCAACTAGGAGGTTTTAAACAAAGGTCTACTATAGATGCCAGTATCATTCTTACCTACATCATTCATTCAGGATGGGTCAAAAATCTTATCACGAGTACTTTGGCATTCAATATCACTCAATTTTTCCCTTCCTTGAACCACCAACTTCTTTCCCTCATTCTTGACAAGACAGGTCTCGATCAAAAAATATCCAATTTCTTCAAGAATTACCTAGTAGAAAGAAAAACCAAGTATTGCTGGAATGATTTTATTTCTCTGTTATTTAATATTAATATTGGCATTGGTCAGGGATCTACTCTTTTGCTAATTTTTTCTGCTTTTTATCTTTTTTCTATTTTTCATTTTTTAGAAAAATGTCTAAAAATCTTAAAAATTCCTATTTCAATCCTTTCTTTTGTAGATGATGGACTGTTTATTTCTCAAAACAAGTCCATCTCGCATTCAAATGCAAACATTTTTTGTAGCTATAGTATCATTTCTTTTCTTCTTTTGAAATACAGACTTATTATAGAACATGGAAAAACTAATGTTTTTCACTTCTCTAGATCTCATGGTACATTCAATCCTTCTCTGCTTGACCTATCTTCCATTGGCAGCCCTTCCCTTCTCTCTAAAGAAACTTGGAGATACTTGGGCTTTATTTTTGATCGCAAACTCACTTTTAGAAGTCATATCGATTTCTACTCTAACAAAGCAAATTTCCATTATCAAATACATAAAATTACTTGGCAGTTCAACAAGAGATATTAACCTACTTCAAAAAAGAAGACTCTATAGATGCTGTGCATTACCCATTGCTCTATATAAGTTTCTGTTGTGGTACTACAACAAAGCTCCTACTTACTACCACCTCAACATCTTAAGGAAAATGCAACAAAGAGCCACACTTTGGATTACAGATGTTTTCCATACATCACCCACTCTTGGGGTCGAAGCCATTGCCAGACTTGTTTCTATTCACCTCCATCTTAAGAAACTATATGAAAGATTCTTATTATGACAGTCTTCTCTTCCATCCAACCACATTACTCACAGCATTCTCAGTTCTTACAGATCACAAGAACAGAACTGTCATAATGCGTCTATCAACTGTCTTATAGCCAAACAGAGAATCTGGTTGAAATCGCCACTTATTGATGTGGAAGATAAGTATAATGAATTTTTCCCCTTTTTTTCCTTTCTCAATGAAGAATTTAAACTAGGAAATCATCTTGTTGATATTTTTCCAGATCATTTTCCTTTTCATTCTCGTCTTTCTAATATCAAAAAGCACATATCAAGAATCAAGTCACTACTTCCATCTCACACATCCATTCCTTCAACAAACCCATCGTCAAAACTTTACATAGGGCTATCAATATAACCACAGCAGAGGCCAAGCTTTTTGGTATCCAATGTGGTATCAATCAAGCAGTTGCCAACTCCAACACCAACCACACAGTTGTTATCACTGACTCTCTTCATATCACAAGAAAGATCTTTGACTCTTTTGCTCATCTATATCAAATCCACTCAGCCACAATTTCCATGGAACTTAGAGAATTCTTTTCCAAAGATTCTCGCAACTGTATCGAATTTTGGGACTATTCTAGCAAATAACAATGGCCCCTTCATCATGTGGTTGACAAAAAAATCAAAAATATAGTATCTATCCCATCATTCCCATACAGATCTTCCTGGGACTTCTACAAAAATCTGAGTATGATTCCATCCTTTCACAGTGGAAGATGATGTTCCAAGCATCTGACTCTAAAGAGAGAAATTTCCTTGATCTTTTAGATAATGATTTAAATCCTATTAAACCATCAAGTTCCAAAGACGGCCCATGGATTCAGCCACTCAAATTCACTATGTGCTCGAGCCTCAAGAGCCATTACCAATTATACTCCTATAGGAGAATTTTGGTTAAAGTTCTTTCCTAGAGAAAGATTTGACTGCCCTTGTGGTTTTTACCCTATCGAAACAAGATGTCATATTCTTCACAAATGTCATAGGTTTAACAATTATTAGAATCCAAGAAGGGACACTTTAGCCCATTTTGTTCTCTTTCTCCAATTTAATCCAAGTAATTTTTTGTTCACTTAATCACTTGTCTCTTGTGTTACTCATTGTACCACTCTATTGTTTTGAATTTTACTCCTCTTTTATTTATGTTTTCTTTTTCTTTTTTCTTTCTTTTTTGCTTTCTTTTCTATACTTTTATTTCTCTTTTTATGTTGTGTCTATTTGAATGTACATAGTTACAAAGTAGCTACCATAGTCTGCCCTCACACCCCATGTAATAAATCAGTGATTTAAAAAAAATCACATAATATATTACATGATGTGATATCATAAGTCTAAACTCTAGAAGAAAGACTGGAAGGATAATATTAAAGTATATATTAGCAGTATATTTACCTTATAGTATATACATAGTATACTCATAGACAATACATGGACTTTAGGGCAAGGTTATTTATTGTTAGCATGGATAGTATAAATACAGTAACAATTCATTGGGAATTTCTTATCAAGTTCTCTTATGATTCCTATAAAATATCTGCTTTCTTAAGAGATTTACTTTAGTGTTGCTATTTGGTCTTGTGACTAAGTGGTTGCTACAGCATATTATCCAAATATATGGAAGATAGGTTAGAATGATCTTTGGCTTTAGCTTATATACTGTATCTTTACTAGTTATATAAGTTATATATTTTTGGATCAGGACTTGGAAACTTAGTGAATAAAAAACTACTAAAAGATGGTAAGATATGTTATTGCTAACACTGGAAGAGAGATGTTAGCTTTAGTTGATTTTCAGCATGACTACTACAGCATAGACTACCAGATTATATACTAGTTAGTATATCTAGTATAGCTATCTAAAATATAACTATTAATATTAGATGCAGTTCGTACTTGAGGGTGAAAGTCCGTAGAGTTGGCTCGGACATGTACAGAGTGTAGAAACTCCTGCAATAAGCTTGGTGATGCAGACTTGTCAGAATGACCTTGGCCTCAACTTATGTATTGTGTCTCTTACAAGCTGCATGGTCACAATTTCAGAGAATGGTCTTGTAAGAAGTTGTAAGAAGAGAGGTAAAGTGTATCGCCATTGACACCGGAGATTTGGTGTCAACTTTTAGTTGATTATCAGGCTAGCTATTACAAAGAGGTCACCAGCCTTAAATATATAAAATAACAAAAGGAGTAACTAAAACAGATCTCCGAGCAAGTGTTTTATTAGTGAAACACTATATAGGAGTTTAGATTTGGAGAGGGGAAAACTCTGCATAAAGTCCGAGTAAGTTTGAAGGAGATAATTAGGCAATGGGTATAGATGAATATGACCATGGATTTTGACTCAAATAAAGTGAAATAACTGTGGACTTTTGGTGGAATTAAGTCCATTATGAAGTACCAAACTACCGATGGAGTTTTGGACATAAATAAGACCAAATAATTGTGGGGATTTGATGTCATATTGAAGTTAAACATGTCTCGGACATATTTTGGAGTTTGGGATATGACAATTAAGCAAGTTACTCTAATTTCTAGTGATTCATGGAGTTAGCTTAGACCAGCAAGAATATCCAAGATAAAATAGACAGGTGTGATCTGTACTAGAAGAGATTAGAAAATACAGATAAGAGATAGGAGGTTATCTATAGTTTGGGATAAATATGGTTAGAACACAGAATATAACAGTTAGTAATAGCATATCTTATCCTCTTCTAGTAGTTTTCTATCCTCTAAGCTCTTAAGTTCTATTCAAAAATATATAACCTATACAACTAGTAGTAATGTAGTATATGAGCTAAAGTTGAAGATTATTCTGATTTATTTTTCATATTCTTAGATAATTGTCAGGTGCAGTTCACACCAGGGTGAAAGTCTGCAGAATGGACTTGGAGATGAGTAGACTTGTGGAATGACCTTAGCTTTAGCTTATGTGCTGCACCATCTGTCTGTCATGTAGTCACAACTTCAGATGATAGGAAGAAGTCCAAGATGGGAGTGAGTGCTGATTGGTATGTTTCTGTTGAACACTGAAGATTAAGTTCAATAAGAGTTATCTTCGTTGATTATTAGACTAGCAAATTACAGTGTAACTACTAGTCTTATATACAAATAGATAGTATAGGAGATGCTCAGGGTTTCAGTGTTGAGACACTGATAGGAGTAACTCTATTATAGAAGACCAAGTTAAATAGGAGTATCTCTGCTGTGGAAGACAGAATATCCAGAGGGTTGCAGTACCACCATAAGATGTGTTGCAAGAAAGGTGGCTGCCATGGAAGACAGGCTTGTATGATTTGGAGATGATATCACCATAGGGATGTAATTTCCAGATAGGTAGACTTGCATATAACAATAATGTATAATTACTTATTTTAGACTCTTCAAATACTCTATCTAATCTCAGATAATAAGATATGAACTATGTCTAACAATACTTTTCTTTGTCTTCTATCTATCTATCTCTTTATCTCTTTTTTTACTTTCCTCAATATTATTCTAGCCTTCTCCAGAACTTTTCTTATTTTTCTACAAATTATGTTGCTTTCCTTTTCTCCTAATATTTACTTCTATTTTTAACTCTCTGCCATGATTTGTCATAAATAACAATATCTTTATTGTCAAATAAACTTTGTTGTTTACTACAAACTTGTTAGAGGCAAATTGTACTTACTAGGTTATTTGTAATAGTAGTACAGAAGATGGGACAGAAGAGAGACTTAGCAACCCAAGTTGTAGAGAAAAGACCAGAAGTGATATTATACAGATAAGATAATCTTGGCTTCAATTGATAATGTTGTGCCTGGCCTATATATTATATGGTTATAACTTTGGATAGTAACTACATTTTTAAATATAGAAGTAACAATCTAATAATATTCTACTGCTGTACATACTCTGCATGGTTGGTCACTATGGGGGTTGTTATTTGAACACCACAGATTTGATGAGAAATATAGGATTTTTGGTTCTTAGATTATTAGTAGTTAGAAATAGAGTATTATCCATACTGGAAGAGTATAGATGTTGGAGAGTATATGACAAAAATCCACTGTTACTAACCACTCTGGCCAATTTCTTTGTTTATACTCTATAAAAAACCTTAAGTATTATTCCAACTCTTGGTTTATTTATTCTGTCTACTTATCTGTTTGTAGGTAAAATACTATCAATAATCTTATCTCAATTCCCAACATACTGTTCAACTTCTTAGTATAAGGGAACCTACTACCTTACTAAAATTTGAGTCTACAATATTGCTGAAGTCTGTTGTTAATCTTACAAACCTCTTGTTTCTCAAGTTTTTTACTACTACTCTACTACAACACTATAGACTCCTGTATGCTTTCTCCTGATTACCAACCCTCTTTTCTCAGTCATTGACTAATAAGCTCCTACTGTCAAAGCTGAAAGTGGTGAACTCTAATTATTTTTATTTTTATTTTTATTTTTATTTTTATTTTTATTTATTTTTCTTTTATTTTATCTTTAGAACTAGGATTAGGGTTAGAGTGACAATATCACACTGTCACACAATCAGTCACATCAGATGACATGGTCACAGTAATGGTCACAAGTCACAAGATACATAGAAGGACATAAAAGGACCTAGAAGGATGATGTCATGCAATGTGTATAGTATATATTGACCTTAAGGCAAACATATGGCTGTTTAGAGTAGACTAGAAGTAGTTAGCATGGACCATGAGGTTTTAGTATATAAGATAGATTATCCTATACAGAGTTCTCTATTGAGTTTTCTTATATTAACCTAATATAAGATTCTATTTATTGACCTACTCTAAGGTCTTTGAGTCATAACATCTACTATCCAGCAACATATAAGGTTTTTATATTAAAGTTCCTAACTACATAGCTTTAACATTTTATAATTAAGTTACTAAATATTCTAGTTAGTGTTCAACTTGATTGGAATGAACTCTTGGGTATTTAGAGTAGCTGTTATCTTTGAGGAACTCCATCCTGTTTATTATAGTATATTTAGACTCTTATATTTTTTTAATTTTCTTTTTCTTTTATCTATTTTCTTTTATTTAATATTTCTTTTTTTCTATTATTTCTTGGAATAATAAAGAAGTATGTGATTATAGTCACATGACACATAACATAATCTAAAATATTATAGAAAAGACTAAAAGAAATGATATCAAGATACATATTTATAATATATTTATCTTATAGTATATATATAATATATTCATAGTTGTTATATGAACTTTAGGGTAGAGTTATTTAAGACTAGTATAGACCATATACTATAAGTATATATAGTATAGAAATATACCAAAGATATCAGAGTTATAAATGTTAAACTTTATTTTATTTTCTTTCTTTTTATTTTCTATTTCACTTTTGCTTTTTTTTAAATTATAGTTAGGGTTTAAGTGTGATGTTATGGTCACATGGTCACAAAATGTTACAGTAACTGTCACATAGTCATGTAATCACAATAGAATATGGTAGAATATTTTAGAATAATAATATCATATAATATATTTAATATATGTTAATCTTATGGTGTATATATTATTAAGACCGAAGATATCAAGTTCACAAATGGTGGACTTAGTTTTTGCTCTATTTTATTTTTCATTTTTATTTTCATTCTGTTTTATTTTTATATTTTCTATTTTTAGAACAACTAGGGTTAGGGTTGATTGGTCATGCTATCACACCAGTCACAAACCTGATGGTATAGTCCCAAGACAGATTATAAGACTTAGGAGAATTTAGTAGAAGATTCAAGAACAAATGACATCATACAACATGGACACCACATGTTGGCCTCATGAACTACACATAGTTGTTTAGAGTAGGGTACACAGTAGTTATCACGGACCATCTGTAGAACTATATAAGGCAGACTAGTTTGTAGAAGAGTTTTCTATCGAGTTCTCTTGTGTTATTCAATACAAGAGTTGTTCTATTGTCCAACCCTAAGGACCTTAGTTCATAATAGAAGAAAGTGGACTTAGTTTCTTTTCATTTCATTTTCATTTTTATTTTCTTTGTCAATTTATTTTTCATTTTTTCTATTTTTAGAACTCTAGGGTTAGGGTTAGAAGTGATCAGTCACATCAGTCACATCTGATGGTGTGGTCACAACATTAATCACGAGACTTAAGAAAAGAAAATAGAAGGTTCTAAAATAAAATGATGTCATACAACATGGAAACCATATGTTAGCCTCATGCTTTACACATGGTCATTTAGGGTAGGGTACACAGTAGCTAACATGGACCATCTGTAGGAGTATATAAGATAGACTATTTTGTAAAGAGCTCTTTATCAAGTTCTCTTGTGTTATCCAATACAAAGTTACCTTATAATCCAACTCTGAGGGTTTTGAGTTATAACATTAGAACTTGATTCCCATTATTGGGACTGCTCAACACCAAGCCCTCCCTTTACTCTTACTCTCTATTCATCCTCGACCAAGGGATAACACAGTCGTTTAGTCAAGAAAACACAGCCAGACTCTAGGCTCAAGGGATATACCAACTAGAAGGGCAAATTCTAGTCGTCAGTTTGCACCAAAGCCCACTGGTGTATTTCAGACATATAACCTTTTGTGGACATGTTTGTTACCATTTCTATTATCAACCTTGTGCTATAGGTCCTCTTGTGGTCTGTCTATGCAGAGGAATAACAAGTATTCTTAAAACTCTATTTAGAGTAGAATGTCCTTCTTAGGACAAAATTATTTACATTTTTCTTAAGGCAGTAGTTGGTAAAAACTAAGTAGTCAGTAAATGGTGTAGACAGGACAAGAAAAGGGCCTGTTATCACCTACTGAGAATCTGTCTTCATCAGAATATGAATTGGAGAGTGAGATTAGCATAGGTTCTACGCTCCCCTTATACACATCCTCACCACCATCACTACCACTACCATCACCATCACCATCACCTATTGACTCTCCACCACACTACAACAACAACATGAGTCAAATTAACTTACATGAAATCATTCAACAGCAGCAGGAGCAGTTGGCGGCAATGCAAGCACAAATTCAGGCCCTACTAGCAGGAGGAGCAGTGGCAGGAGAAGCAGCACCAAGAGAAGTAGGAAGAAGTGGAGAAGTGGAGGTAGTGAAGCCTCCAATCTTTGATGTCGTTCTATCAAAGATAGCAGGATTTATCACAGCCTGCAAATTGTATATGAGAATGAGAATGAGGGAGGAATCAGTAGAAGGGCAGATCCAGTAGATTCTATCATATATACAGGGAGGGGTAGCAGATGTGTGGAAAGGGAACGTAATGGAGGAGTTGGAATTAGGAGAATTGGAATACAAGTCAGTAAAGGAATTTTTAATAAGTTTGAAGAAGGAATTTGGTGGAGAAGAGGAGTTGGTGAAAGCAGCAGAATTAAGGAAGTTGGAGCAAGGGGGGAGGACAATGGAAGAATTTGTACAAGAGTTTAAGAGGGTGGCAAGGGGTAGTGGATATAAAGAAAGACTGTTGGTAGAGGAGTTCAAGAAGGAGATGAATAGAGTGATAAGAAGAAAGCTGATGGAGGCAGAAAATCAACCAGGCTCTACTGAGCAATGGTTCAGGAGAGCAACGGCCCTTGATAGAAATTGGAGAGAGAGCAGGAGAGAAGAAGAAAGGTTGAGAGGGAAGAAGAAACAAGGGGGAGGAGCTCTGAAACAGGAGCAAAGACAGAATTTGCCACGATCCTTAGTGTGGTAGAGGAGGCAAATGCCTTCTCAGCAGGTGGTAATGGGGCCTGCTCTGATGGAAGGAGTGGAGAGGACAAATACGGTGGTGGTGAGGTGACAGGGACAGGGAATGAGAGCTCCCAGAAGAGATCCTTATACGATGGAGGTGGACAGGAGGAGAAATTGTTACACTTGTGGGGGTTTTGGGTACATGGCCTGTCATTGCAGGAACTGGGGAAGAGAAAGAGTAATGGAAGGAAGAAGAGTAGAATATGGAGGAAGGTTTAAGGGCGATATCGAACAAATTGGACATTTAAAAGAAGTGGAGAACTTAGAAGCCCTCAACTAAGTTCTTATAACAAGTTTAATATATTAGCTACAGAAATAGATGCTGGTACATCCAAACTAGAGGGAACTAAGGAAGAAGTAAGAAAGGTAGAAGGAAGGTCATTAAGAGAGGTAATAGTAAAGATAGGACTGAAGAGGATAGACATGCAGGAGGGGATAATGGTGGAAGCTTTGTTGGACAGTAGAGCAACTGGGCTGGTCATGAGCTCAGAGTTTGCTAAAAAAACAGGGTTTCAAGTTGAAGAAGTTAGAGAGGCCAATGAATGTGAGAAATGTGGATAGGTTGCTTAATAAAAAGGGACCAATAGAAAATACTATGGAGGTCAATATTTATTATCAGGGACATAGGGAGAGGACAGAGATTAATGTTATTGGAGGACAGAAATGGACAGTGATTTTGGGAATGCCATAGCTAGTATGCCACAACCCTGAAATAGATTGGAAGACAGGAGAGATAAAGATGATAAGGTGTCCAGAGGAATGTGGTAAGTAGTGGAGGCCAGTTCAGGAAAAGTTGTGTTGGGAAAAACAGAAAGAGGAGGAAGCAAAAGAGGAAGCAGGGAAGAAATGAGAGGAAAAAGAAAAGAGAAAGCAGAAGAAAGGAAAAATAGTAGAGGTTAAGAGAGTAGCAGAGGAGTGGGAAATTTGGGACGAAGAAGAAGAAGTAGCAAAATTGGAGGCAGAAGCAAAAAGGATGGTGTCTGAGAAGTTCTACCCATGAATAAAGGTATTTGGGAAGAAACAGTCAGAAAGAATGCCGACTAGAAAAGTATGGAACTACAGGATAGAAGTAAAGAAGGAGTTTGTGCTAAAGAAGGGGAAAGTGTATCTGTTGTCAAGAGAAGAAAGAGAGGAGGTGAGGGAGTATATTCAGGAGCAGCTGAGGAAGGGATATATCTGGCCATCAAAGTCACCACAAATGGTACTGGTATTCTTTGTAGGAAAGAAAGATGGAAAGAAATGGATGGTACAAGACTATAGGTATTTGAATGAGTGGACAATAAAGAACAACTACCCACTCTCTTTAATATCGGATGTCTTGGAAAATATTGGGATGAAGAAGGTCTTTACAAAGATAGACCTTAGATAGGGCTATAATAATGTGAGAATTAAAGAGGGAGATGAGTGGAAGACAGCATTCACTACACTGGAGGGGTCCTTTGAACCAACGGTGATGTTTTTTGGGTTGACCAATTTACCAGCAACATTTCAAGCAATGTGTTGTAGCAACCACTCACCGGAACGGCACTTGTAATATGCTAACTTCAGCAAAGCTCTCAGTAGGCTATCTAGTAGTAGGAATTATAAAAGAACTCGACAAGGAGCTCTTGCTGCATTGCTACCCTATTTATGTAAGTTACAAGTGGTCTATGCTACAACAATGTGTCTACCTCATGTCTACTCCACAGTGACTGTGCAAGACTGTACATCCTACCCTAACATCCATGTATCCTACATGTAGTAGCAATATGGTGTACATGCTCTCTGATGTCATCGTCTAGGCTCTTCTAGCCTTGTAGACCCTTCTAGACCACTCTAAGCCTATGACATCATCTTACATGACTTCCAGGTCATGTGCCCTTCCTCTGTTGTAGACTAATAATAATACTATCTATCTATGTCCGGCTAACCCTAACCCTAGCCAAAGTCTGTCCACACTCTTGTCTTATAACACAATAATGAATGAGTTGTTGAGAGACTTAATCAACACAGGAAAGGTAGCTGCATTTGATGATGTTATAGTGGGAATGAAGATAAAAGAGGTGCATGATGAAATAGTGGCAGAAGTAATTAGGAGGCTGGAGAAGAATGATTTGTATGTGAAACTAGAGAAATGTAAGTGGAAAGTTAGGGAGATGGGATTTTTGGGAGTAGTAATAAGACCAGACAGGATTAAGATGGAGAAGGTAAAGGTGAAGGTGAAGGGAGTATTGGAGTGGCCAACACCAAAGTGTGTCAAGGACGTTCAAAATTTCTTAGGATTGGCAAACTATTATCATTGATTCATACAAGGCTTTGCGTCTATTGTGAGACTGTTGCATGACATAGTAAAAAAAGACAGGAAGTGAGAGTGAACAGAAAAACAGGAAAGAGCATTTGAGGAATTGAAGAAAAAATTTATGCAAGAACCAGTACTAGCAACACTGGATCTAGACAAAAAAATGAGGATGGAAGTAGATGCTTTGGACTACATGACAGGAGGAGTACTATCAATAGAAGGAAAAGATGGAAAGTGGAGACCAGTCACTTTCCTCTCTAAGTCCCTAAATGAAACGGAGAGAAATTATGAAATACATAACAAGAAGATGCTAGCAATCATTAGAGGATTAGAAAGTTGGAGATATTTGTTGGAGGGAGCACAATTCAAGTTTGAGATCTGGACAGATCACAAAAACTTGAAATATTTTATGAAAGCACAAAAATTAAATAGGAGACAAGCTCGATGGACTTTGTATCTATCTTGATTTGATTTTACCTTAAAGCATGTGTCAGGAACAAGGATAGGAAAGGTGGATGGACTGAGTAGAAGACTGGACTGGAAAGTAGGTATGGATAAGGACAATGAAAATCAAATAATTATTAAAGACAATTGGCTTTGTAAATTAGAAGAAGTAATTATAGAAGGACCAGAAGTAGATATAATAGAAAAAATAAAAAAAGCTAGGGATAAGGATGAAGAGGTAGTTAGAATAGTAGAGGAGATGAAGAAAGTAGGATTAAAGTCAATACAAGGGAAAGAATGGAAGATAGAAGAATAATTGGTATTGAAGAAAAGGAAAGTGTATGCGCCGAAGGATGAAGAGTTGAGGACAGAAATCATTTGGTTATACCACAATGTACCAATGGCCAGGTATGGAGAAAAATGGAAGATGGTGGAGCTGGTTACCAGAAACTATTGGTGGCCAGGAGTAGCAAGAGAAGTGGGATGGTATGTAGAGGGATGTGATCTGTGTCAACAGATAAAGAATAGGACAGAGAAAGTGGCAGAAAAGTTAAAATTGGGAAAAGTTCTGGAAAAGCCATGGACATACATTTTGGTAGACTTTATCATGAAGTTACTAATAGTAGCAGGGAAAGATGCAATCTTAGTAGTCTGTGATAGATTATCAAAGATGACGCATTTTGTAACAACAACAGAAGGAATGATAGTAGAAGGACTAGCGAGATTATTCAGAGACAATATGTGGAGGTTGCATGGTTTACCAGAGAGTGTAGTATCAGACAGAAGACTGCAGTTTGCAGCAGAATTAACAAAAGAGTTGAACAAGATGCTGGGAATTCAGATGAAATTATCAACTACATTCCATCCTTAAACTGATGGGCAAACCGAACGCATGAATCAGGAGCTGGAACAATATCTCTGATTCTTTGTAGACTATAGGCAAAAGAATTGGCCAGAGTGGTTAGTATTGGCTGAATTTGCAATAAATAATAAAATACATTCAACAATAAAAATGTCTCCATTTATGGCAAACTACAGAAGAGAAGTAAGAATGGGAGGGAATATATGGAATAAAGAGAAGGTGGAAAAGGCGATGGAGTTTGTAGAAAGAATAAAGAGAGTATAGGAGGAAGCAGGAGCAGCTTTGAAGAAGATGCAGGAAGAAATGAAAAGATATGTAGATAAGAAAAGAAAAGAGGCAGAGAATTGGAGAAAGAGAGATAAAGTGATGCTAAGTACAAAAGACTTAGTATTCAAGAAAAGACTAGTAAGAAAGTTGGTAGAAAGATATATGGAACCATACAAGATTGAGGAGGTAGTATCAATGAATGTGGTTAAACTGTGATTACCAAGTTCAATGAGAATTCATCTGGTGGTCAATGTAAACCAATCAGTCACATCTGATAGTGTGGTCACAACATTAATCACGAGACTTAAGAGAAGGAAGTAAAAGGTTCTAAAATAAAATGATGTCATACAACATGGAAACCACATGTTGGCCTCATGCTTTACATATGGTTATTTAGGATAGGGTGCACAGTAGCTAGCATGGACCATCTATAGAAGTATATAAGGTAGACTATTTTGTAAAGAGCTCTTTATCAAGTTCTCTTGTGTTATCCAATACAAGGTTACCTCATAATCCAACTCTGAGGATTTTGAGTTATAACATATATGGTCTTTAGGGTAGGCTAGACACAGTAGTAGAACAGACCATCTAGTAGAGTATATAAGATAGACAACCTGTCACAAACTTCATTCAGCTTGTATCTCTACAACTAGTAGACTGATTTTCACAAACTAAGTTGTGCTGTAAAGCCTCAAATAAAGGCTATCTGCACATATACAGGATGTACAAAAGTGACAACAAATAACTGAGATATCAGGTCATCAGTAACTATAAAATATTTGTTTGCTAATATCTCCTAAATATCTGGATAGATTCACATGATCAAACTTGCATTGGAAAGTGCTCATCAAACTATTTCCAATGATATATGGTATATTACATAGCAATAAGTATTCATAGAGATACAAGTATATCAATGTAAGGACATAATTAGTTACATTCTAAAATTAGCCTGACAGCTACTATGACAGATAAAAGCTCTCATCAGGTACAAGTTTTGATCATGTA
>Ga0157364_1000944_pt1 | contig 22958 bp, 16 predicted proteins | sample AttsexASBM2_FD_111476 | JGI IMG/M metagenome (GOLD analysis project Ga0157364, IMG submission 111476) | Fungus gardens microbial communities from leaf cutter ant in Ribeirão Preto, State of São Paulo, Brazil - Atta sexdens ASBM2 | ecosystem: Host-associated > Fungi > Mycelium > Unclassified ...
GGCCTCTAGGCATGGCCTCTCTCAGGTTTCTCTAGATTTTAATTGCACCAGACAGGCAGGAACCTAGTTCAACCACAGAAAACCACAGACCTATAAATAGACATAAACAGACACAAATCACTTTCATAAGCTAACTTACAAAAAGGAAAGACGGAAGAAATTGGTCTACATTTAATTAAATGCTAAAAGTAGCGTGTTCTTGTATCGTATTACGTCCTCTTCGTATCATTTGGTATTTTTATTTAGAGTGACATAATCGATATGTGAAAAAAAATAATATTTGAAAAAAGACTGTATTTAACATAAAATATTGATATTTGCATCTCAAGAAGATACACAAAAATTGTCTGCGACGTGTGTTTGTTATGCTACGTGGAATACATCGTTGATTTGTTCAGCAATTTATTATTATGTCACAAAAATTATTGAGATAAGGAAACTTTATCTCTCGCATGAATTGGTATGAATATATAAAACATGCCTGGAGGCAGACGAAACGCTGTCAGTCGAACTGGATCAACTGCCAGATCTGGTAATGGTAACGTTAGTTCAGTCAATACCAATGGAAGAAGTAATAGCGGAGAAAGAACAAGTGCCAATAGTGCAGATGATAAAAGATTTGACGAAATTTATGGTGGAAGGTCTCTGGCACCAAAGCACATTCCTATACCTGCGGTACCAGTCGATGGACAATTGGGCTTTGAAGCGTTATCCTTGATTGTCTCGATTATTGCAGCTTGTCTGCAATTGCTTAATCTATATAGAACTGTATGGTGGCTACCAAATTCCTATAATGGTTATACTATGGTATGTTACATTTGTATTTATTACACATGGAAACTAGATTATGCTATTATACAAAGAAGATAGTTATAATATATTTAGGAAACAGAAGAATTGTACTCCTACTTGTATTCTTTGGTATGTTTCAGAATTTTTATTTGATAGATCCTTATTTACTTGTATTTATTTTTACTATGGTGGCACATAGATTCCTATACATATTATTACGTCAGATCATTGATGTTTCATTGCCAGTTCAATCAGTACCCGCAAAATTAGCAATTCGAAATATTATAAGGTATTATTGTATGTGATTTATTAATAATTTAGATTTAGTAATAATCAGGATATTTTAGTATTTATGTAACTTAATTTCAGGTCATCTCTATCAGTTGCTGTAAAGAGCGTGTTGGGCTGGTGTCTGTATCATATGATTGAGAAGCACAATTCTATGAAAATTTTTTATTTATGTTACCCGTGAATATCTATGAGAATGAATACAATATATCAATAATATTGTTAATATATCGCTGAATTGATAGAAAAGTGACAATCTCACATAAAATTGGACCTCAATAATTTTTTAAATTCTAAATTGGAACATTTCAATTGGGATAATGAATGTGCAATTTTTATAACTTCTTTCCACATGTTTCATCATTTCAATTATAATATATTCTTTAAAATTTGTCATGAATTGTTTAAATTTAAACAATGTGTTTTTAAATTCAAATGCTCTAAAAAGATGCAAGACAAAAATTAATATTTTTGAGATGATAAAAGAAAATTGATATTAAAGATTAATATATTTTTATGGAAACACAGATACATTGTACAGATATACTTTGTGTACATTTCATCTATTGTCACAGAGTTGTGACTTTTTAAAGTAAATCACAAATCTGTATTTCCATAAAAATAAAAATAAAATATAAATATTAATCTTTAAGATAAATTTTTTTTTATGATCTCAAAAATGTTAATTTTTGTCTTGTATCTTTTTTTCTACCAATACAGCAATATATATACATTATATTTATATTATGTAATTCAAAATTAAAAGTAAGTGTGAATAGTTTATGACATCCATTTGTTCCAGAAGTTTGTCAGTATATTTTGTTATGTTTGGAATACGAACAGCACCATTTTTTGATATGTCGTTCTCGAGTGGAAAAGAAGAACGAAAAACAAAACATATATTAGGTATGTATCAAATGTGTATTTTGATTGTATTTTGATCTTATCTATTATTAATTTTTTAAGTGTTCTCTAGTATTGTATTATAACATGACTTTTTTCATATACAGATAAACCTTTGCACAATTGCTCACTAAATGCATCGGCCATTAGAGCAGAAGTATCCACTTTGAGATCCGATTTTAATAGACGATTAAAGCGAGCTTTATTTTCGTCTTCCGGTAGCGCATATGTTTGTGTAGTTGCGCCTATTATTTTTGTACCTCCACATTTACATTTTAATGTATTGTGGGTAGTACAGCATGTAATCTTGTTCTGGCTCGGAAGGATATGTGCTTACTTCGCTCAAGCTTATCCTTTCAGGTAAGTATATATTCCTTCGTAGTAAGAATTGTTTTATCACAAAATAATAATTAAAGTATGTAATTGAATTTTTAGATATTGTGATGAGTTACATAGGGCAGCGATGCATTTAGGCCGATGGATTAAAATAGAAAATCGCAATAATCACATATATGCCGAACCATGGAATGAAACAGTATTGTGGCCTCACGGATCAATTGTAAGGCACAATCGAGAAATTTATCGTTCTGAAGGTTTGTGCACAGCAGCGGAACCGGGTAATCTAAGTCACTCTAGATTTTATGTATGTAATCTTATTCTATCAATGAGTAACAAAAAATATTAAACTCGATATTAATTATATATTAATTATATATTGTTGTCTTGCAGGGTTTATTTAATAACAGAGTAACGCTTCTGAGTCCAATACTGGCATTGCAATTATTATTGGTGAACATTCAATTATTTATTTTATTAGGCGTGACCGAATGGTATCAAATACTATCGACGATATTATTATTAGTTATACATTATTATACTTTGTTCAAAATGGCTAGGGATTTTCTAGTATCTTGGAAAGTGTACCGTGCTGAACAAATAATTCAAGAAAAGTCTCAAACGGTTGTGAACCCAGTTGCTCAATAAAATACAAGTGTCATTTCTGCAACATTTTTTTATATTATTTTTTATATATATTTTCTTGCGAAATAAAATGAAAAAAAATTAATTATTCACACAAGGAAATTTACATCTATAATTTACATAAGTATTTAAAAACACGCATACATGTTTTATAGACTTTTATTGAATAAAATAATATAATATATTAAATGCATATTTATTTTAAAGATAATTAACAATCGAGGATTGAATAATATTCGAAAATATATGTAAAGAATGTACTTGTTAGGAAAAACATTGCTTCTAACATAGAAATATATTCTTGATATATTTTTTTTGTTTATCAACTAATTAGCTTAGAAAATCTCAATTTTTATAAATGCTCTAAATGATAATTATTATTAGATGTATTATAGATAATCAAGCATAGTATTTGAAGATAAAACATATATAATAGCTTTTATGCAATTGTAATTTAATAAGCTTGAAAAAATGCATATGATATAATTAATTCTGGAAAAGAGTGCGCGTGAATTCTATATAATCCAACGCAGCTGTTATCGGTCGTTCTGATTTGGGATCTACATAAGGTTTCATACGAGCAACGCAATAATCAGCCATCTCCTTCGTGAGGTTCTGAAAAAAAAAAAAAAAAAGATTAATGAATACAAATTGTTTTTTGATTACAAGAACATTGTAACATATTTTTTAACGGTCTAACTGGATTTTAAGTGCTTGTATAATAATGTTCTATGTGAATTTATATACATGTGTAATCCTTTAAACTGCAAGTCGAAATGATTTTTCGGTCTTGAAACGCAAATTAAATTACCATAGTAATTTCACGAGTTAAATTGACTAGCATTTAATAATTTTTCGTTCTAAGATGAAAAAGCATCAAATTGTTAAATTGCCAATCAATTTAACTCGTGATATGATGATTACTGCGATAGCTTAGTAAAGTTTCAAAACGGAAAAATCATTTCGGCGCGTAGTTTAAAAAACTACATAATATATAAATTCACATAGAATTATACAAGCACTTAAGATCCAAGTAGACTATCAAAATTTATTTATATTGGTGTTCTCACATATATAGTCGGATGAGATTTAATATTTAATATTATCTTTTTTAATGTTTTACAGTATTTGCAATACTTACAGCATATAATTCCTCCTTTGTGACATATGGCCGATCTGCTGCTGTGATTGCTCGGAAAGCGTTTTCTATTTCCTCTGAACTTTGCACGTTCTCCGTTTCCTTGCTGATCATAAACGCCATGTATTCTTGTAGAGATACGTAGCCGTCCCTATTAGGATCCACAATATCTACAAATAATAACATGTTAAAATGGGTGTTCAAAATAATGTACCACATTAAGAGCCACACTATGAATTGAAATTGACAAAACCTAATATGTTCTCAAATTCTGGATCAGGTTGTCCTTCTTCTATCATAGGAAGGTCGTAGCCCAAAGCTCTCAGGCACGATTTGAATTCTTGGTGATTCAGGCGGCCGCTCTTGTCTTTATCGAAGTGCTTGAACATCATAGAGAATTCTTTGAGTGCATCTTCAGATACACCTGACTGGTTTCGCGCTTGAATCTGTTGTTCCAAATTGTGTTGCATACGCATTCCTAACTGATCCAATTGATCCCATTGCTGTGCCAATCCTACGGTACTGTGTTCTGTATAACGATTATCCAGAATTAGATGTTCCTCTAAAATAGCTCCTAGATCTTCGATTTTCTTCAGATCTTGACGACGTGCACGAACTTCTTGAGTTTTTCGCTGTAAATTTGAATATAAATAACAATTACATAATGAACATATAAATCTTACATAAATCATCTTTATGATAAATGTATCTGTTTCAATTGAACAAACCTTGGTAGCTTCCAGTTGCTGTTCCAAAGATCCGGATCCTTCCATCATAGATGTTCTATAAAATAAAATAAATTATTTACATTTCTAATTAAATAACTAAGTAAATAAATTTCTTTAAAATGCGAACCTTGTTTCCGCAAGCCATTGATGGAAGGCATTGGCATGCTTGGCGAATTCCTTACGTAATTTATCATTTTCCTCCTGTCGCTGTGCTTCTTTTGCAAGCTCAACATCGCGTTCCTTAATTATCTTTTGTAAGTTTCGCCAAGTATCTTCCAAGGCTTCCATCGTAAACCACGTGTATGGATTTGGTCCGACATTGAAGCTCTTAATTTGTCTATCTAGAGCAGCCAGGGCTTGGAAATCAGCTTCAGCTGAGGATAAGCTTGCTTGAAATTGTGCGTGTGCTTCACGAAGAGCTCGAATCTCCTCAATACTATTACAACGTACAGGATCCGTTAAATCTTCCTCGGCATTCTCAAACCAAGAGTTGAAAGCAGATGCCTTCTTTGCAAATGTCAGATAAAGCTCTTCGATCTGCCTAAACTGATCCTGCATTCTTAATAAACGTTGTTTTCTCGAATCGGAATCGGCCAAAAGTTTTTGCCAACGAGCAATGACATCAGCATGACGTTTTTGAATGCTGGGTGTTTGATCGTGACCAGAATCAACAAGCATTTCCTTTAATGAGGTGATATTCTGAATACCTTCGTGTTCAAAGGCATGAAGACCAGCATCAAAGGTCTCCTGTTTTGTAAGCAGAGTTTGCACGGTAGACAGATCCCGACCAAATTCTTCAGAACGCACATGAGTTTCCTTATCAGCGATCCATGATTCGACTACATCAGCCTTCCACATAAACTGCAAATACGCGGAGTTGTCATTTAGTCGTGTCTTTCTACGGGCCGCGAGAGCTCCGAGTTGCTCCAATTTGTTGCGCAATTGTGCGCATCTTTGACTGATAGCATCTGCTCGATGATTGCCAGCTTTGATCAGCGCTTCACCCGCTTCACAAATGTCCTTGCAGCGTTCACCGTGTGCTGCAAAGTCAGTTTCAAACGCATCGTGCTTCTTCAAAAGACCTTGTACGGCAGCCATTGTATCACCATAATCTTCAACGGAAAGTAATTGCTGTTTCTCTGTGATCCAGGCTTCTTCTTCTTCGACCTTGGCAAGAAACTGTTGATACGTCAAGGATTCATCCAACTTCTGTCCTCTAGTGGCAGCTAATTGTTTCAGTTCAGCCCATGCCTGATTAAGAAGTTTCAAACGTTGCTCGATTTCGGGTACTCCCAGATTTGAAACGTCCATCAATTTTTCTCCTGCTTCCTGAACAGCTTGGATAGCAGGTTCATGACTACCAAGTTCAGCCTCCAATCTCTTGTGCTTCTTCTTCAAATTCTGTACGCCCGTAAGGTCGCGGCCGTAGTCATCCGATCCGACAAGAAGTTTCTTCTCTTTAATCCAAGATTCTTCGTCAGCAATATCGCGGAAAAATTGATGCAAAGTATTAGCTTCGTTAAGTCTCGCCTGTCTATGTGCTGCCAAGTTCCTAATTCGCTCATAACGTTCATTTATACTCTGGCGTTTTTCTTGAATACCAGCGGCATCAAACTGACCGCTCTCGATCAATGAATCGGCTTGTGCATTCATATCCTTAATTCTTTCCTCATGCGCCTGTATATCTGCTTCAACAAGTTGATGTTTTTTCATAAGATTTTGCACGGAAGCTAAATCCTTGCCGGCATCTTCGGATGTAAGCAAACTCTCGACTTCTCCAAGCCAAAAATCAAGATCCTTTACGGCAGCGATATAAGTACGCTGCTTATTGGCTTCCTTCAGCTTCATGGACTTCTCCGTGGTCTTTTGCGTAAGATATTCCCACTGATCAGCAATAGATGCCAGTCTTTTTTGAACCGCATCCTCCGATCCGGCACACTGATGCTTTTCGATTAAATTGCCTCCCATAGCAAGTACCGATTGAATTCGATCTGCATTGGCTGCCAATTCGGCTTCAAATGCCTGATGTTTCTGATGCTTTGATTGTATATTGGCGGGATCTTTGTAATTTTCCTCGGTCGCTAACTGAAGTTTCTCAGCAATCCAATTTTCCATTTCGTCAGCATCTCGAGAGAACTGTTGTAGAGTCTGAGATTCGCCTAACTTCGAACGCTTTTCGATAAGAGCGTCCTTCAAATGTCGCCAGCGATCTAACACTTGGCATCTTCTTTCATCGATGGGTTTAGCGGCGTAATGCTCGGCAGCGATTAACTGATCGGCTAGAGTTTGTAAGGTAGCAATTTTCTCTTCGTGAGCGTTGATTGCTTTGTCAAAATCTTCATGTTTCTTGATGAGAGCTTCAACATTGTCACTACTGTCTACTGCGTCCGCACTGCTGAGGAAAGCCTCTCGCGCGCTCATCCAATTCTCCGCTTGCTCGCAATCTCTGCAGAACAATTGCAATTCGAGATTCTGATCGAGCTGCATACGTCGTTGAATCCAAGCTTTTTCTAATTCTTGTCTGGCTTCTGCCATAGATTCAAGTTTCTCCAGTATTTCCACGCTAGCATAATGGCTAGATTGCAATAGCTGTTGGCCGAACAGTTCGAACGCCTGGAAAGTACCTGCTCTAGCATCTATCTCCATCCGGTGCTCCTATAAAAAGAAAATATATACAAATAAAATTTACAAAGTGATTTGTCATTCGGTTTTCGAGTATTACACAACTTTGTTTGTTATGTGATTTTAATTAAATTCATTCGGCAATAGACATTACAAGCAGAAAGGTAGTAATTACGCGATATATATACTACTCAAAAAAAAAAGAGTGGGGAACACTTTCGAACACGCTCAAAATTGCACAATATTCAAAACACTATAACTCGATGAAAAATCATCGCAGACAAAAAATCAAAAAAGCATTTGAAAGTTTCAAATCTCTACTTTTGAAATCGATAATTGATATTTCAATCTGATTGATCCTTTATGAAATTATACAGACAAAAATGGATACCCGTCAAATCTGAAAATTTTTTACAAACTTTTTATAAAGACCTTTTTATAAAGATTTATGACATAAAGTAAAAATTACACAAAAATGCGATTTACAGCAGTCGAAAGACTGAATCTTTACCTTTAATTTGTTTTTTTATTGATCATTGTATGATTTTTTTCACCGATTTATTTGATTGACTTTGAAACAGAAGTGATCATTTTTTGCTTCAACGTTCAACAACTCGGTGAAAAAAAATCATACAACACTTAATAAAAAGCAAATTGAAGATAAAAATTTACTCTTTCAACTATTGCAAACCGCATTTTTTATTTTTAGTTTACGCTATAAACTCATTCTACAATTGTGTAAACGCAGTAAGTAAAAACGTTGTAAATGGTTGTAGTTGTATAAGAATTGATTATTCACAATATTGATTAATCACAATCGAATATTTACTTCATATTTGATTATGATTGATTTGTTTTTACAATTACAATCACTTACAACTACGCTTTTGCAATTATAGAATGGACTTTATAGATCTTTGTAAAATTTGTACAAAATTTTCAGATTTAACGGATATTCATTTGTGTCCATATAACTCGGTAAAGAATCAATCGGATTGAAACATCAATTACCGAACATCAATTATTTCAAAAGAAATTTCAACCGTTAAAATGGTTTTTTAAAAATCTCGTTATGATCATTTAGAATTAGCATGAAAAAGATTAAAATCAAGGTTTATGTATTTCTGTGAAAAATGATTACGAAGCGATATTTGAAATAAGCATTTTAAACCTTAAAACTAACTTTCGAATGTTTCAAATCATTTTGTATGTAAAAACTTTATTACAAGCAAAAATAATCATTTTTGCTTTAACATTCAGTAACTCGGTGAAAAAAATCGTACAACTCAATCAACTCGCTCAATAAAAAAACAAAAGAGCAAAATTGAAAAGAAGATTCACTCTTTCGACTGTTGTACCGTATTTTTATGTGACCTTTTACTTTACGCCATTTTTGTAAAGTTCATAAAAAATTTTCAGATTTGACGAGTATCCATTTGTGTCCGTATAGCTCGGTAAAGGATCAGTTAGAATGAAATCAATTACCGATTTCAAAAGTAGAGATTTCAAGTTTTCAAATGTTTTGATTTTTTGTCTACAATGATTTTTCATCGAATTACGGTGTTTTGAATATTGCGCAATTTTGAGCATCGTCGAAAGTGTTCCCTATTTTTTGTTGAATGGTGTATATGTATAAAAGCATTGAAAATACTCAAACTGTTAATAAGCAGTATTTTCATTGCAAAACATCGGCGCAAGATCAATTAGCTTCTTTTCATAATAAAAGAAAAAGTTATCAACGAGACGGATAACGCGAAATTAATTTTAGGCACTCTCGGCAATTTCGCCAGGCAATTTCGCGATTCTCTTGCATGCTCAAATGTTCTTATACCTCTGGAAGTAAGCCGTATCGCGCATCTATCTCTGCTCTGTGATTCTATAATTTAAATGATTTGATGAAGGATTTGTCAAAAAATGATTGTGATAATGACTGTGTTTGATCATATTACAATGGAGAATATTTTTACCTGATGACGTTCGAGCAATGCTTCGGCACCTGTGACGTCCGATGCAAGTTCTTCGGAAGCAACCAAGCCCATCATTGAGTTGATCCAAGCCATCAAGTCACGATAATCACTGAGAAAACGTTGCAAATCATATGAATCCAGAAGTTTCTCCTTTCTACTATTAGCTTTGGCCGTCAATTGAGTCCATTCTTCATTGATCTCCTTCTGTTTAGCGTATGTTTGCTCAGCAGTTTCTGGATGTGACTGCATTAGGCGATTAGCTGTCTCATCAAGTTGCTTGATCTTGTCTCCCAAAGCTGCCAGATCTCTCTCCAGTCCTTCGTGCTTGCGCTGCAAAGCCTGAACGCTGCGCAAATCTTTGCCAAGGTCATCATTGTTTAATGCCGCATCTTTCTCGCGAATCCAATCCTTCGTTTCATCAACGTCACGATGAAATCGTTGCACCTCGTGAGCAGAACCAAGCTGATTAGCTCGTTCTGCTGTGAGCGTTTGCAAGCTGGTCCATTTCTCGTTCAGGTCCTGGATTTGCGTCTGAATCTTCAATGCCGCTTCAGTTTGCCCAAGGCTCATTAGCTGTACGGCGATTTCATTCATCTCAGCCAAACGTACTTCATTCGCCTTAAGATCAGCCTGAAAGTCATCAAACTTCTTCTGCATAACTTCCACTTGTTCTAAATCTTCGCCCACATCCTGCACTTGAGCGTGATTCTCCTTGTCTTTGATCCAAGTAGCTAATTCCGCGGCTTCTCTCACCAATACATAAGCTTTGGCTGTTTCGTTAAGCTTATTTTGACGTTCGCGTGCTAAACGCAAGAGATCATCATATTGCGCTTCGATCTGCGCTTGTCGCGCGGCGATCGAACTCTGCTCCCTAGCCAAGTTCTGTTGAGATGCACTAAGACCCGCCTCAGGTTCCACGCGCTTTACATATGCCGCTGGTACAAAACCTTGACGATCATTTACCTCGACTTTCCACCAATCTTTGTTGTTGGAGTTGAGCAGAGTTAAAGTATCGCCCTTTTTCATGGATACTTCTCTGGGAGACTTCTCAGTGTAGTCATAGAGGGCTACGACACATTCTTTGCCGGTGATGTCGACCGTAGGTGTCTCTTGCTGTCTGCACGCCGCAGCTTGATCTCTCAGCGCTGCGATGGTGCTTGCAAACGCTTCCAGATCGCTGACTAAGGCCTCGTGTTTCTTCAGAAGAGCCTCTGAACTATCCTCGTCCTTGCCGTAATCGCCATTCATCACTATAGGACGTTTCTCCTTCATCCATGATTCAGCTTCATTCGCGTCAGCGAAATATTGATGTGCCTGTAAAGAGTCATCCAAGTCATTCTTACGTTGTCGAGCTTTATCTTTCAGCTGTCCCCAATGTTCATCTAAAGCTGCCAGTCGCTGATTGATTTCCTCGGCTGCAAAATGTCCCTCTTGCAACATCGTCGAACCTGCTTGGCAAACAGCGGCCACTCTTGGCTCATGATTGTTGATTTCGGCTAGAACAGCTTGATGCTTCTTCTGAAGATTCTGCACGCCAATCAAATCACGACCGCGATTTGTAGATGCCGCAACTGGTTCTTTCTCGCGAATCCATGCTTCCTCGTCCTCGATATCTCGGAACAGTTGTTGCACTTGGAGCGAATCGAGGAGTCGTTGCTTTCTTACACTCATAGGACGCTGCAAGGCGGCGTATCTAGTTTGTAATTGATCCTGCTTAGTTTTGATATTATCAGCATCAAAATGGCCTGACTTAACGAACTGTTCGGCCGCTTGAGCAATACTATCGATCCTATCCGCGTGAGAGCCTACGTCAGCCTCCAGAAGCGCGTGTTTCTTTTGCAAGTTCTGGACGCTGGTCAGATCTTTACCATAATCTTCCGACATGAGCTGTCCTTCTACCTCTGAGAGCCACAGTTCGATGTCTTCTACTGTTCGGTTGAATTGTTGCTGCTGGGAGGCTTCTTGTAATTTCGCACCTTTCTTCTCTGTAGCTCGAGTTAAGCTCTCCCATAGTGTCACGATTTCATCCGAGCGGGTGCGTATGCGATCACTAGCATAGTGACCACACTCAATCAACTCCTGGCCAGTAGCTACCATCTCCTCCATGCGCGTTTTATTCGCGTTTAGTTCTTGCTCGAAATTCTGATGTTTTTGGACTTTGCCGTTCAAATTAGTGGGATCCAAGTAACTGTCATCAGTAGCGAACTTAAGCTTCTCATTGACCCAGCCCTTTGTTTCGTCACAATCTCTTTCGAATTGTTGTAGTTTGTATGCATCTTCAAGACGACGACGTCTTTGAGCTGATTTCTCGAGAAGAATAGCTCGTCTTTCCAATAACAGTTGCCGTCGTTGCGCCACGTCATCTGCAGCATAATGCTCGCCCTCGATTAACTTTCCAGCAAAGTCATCAAGCACCTTAATCTTCTCTTCCTGAGCTGCCAGAGATTTATCGAAGTCTTCATGTTTTTTGATAAGTGCTTCCACACTATCAAGGGAATCTCCCAAGTCTTCATTAGCCAAAAAAGCTTCTTGTTTAGCCATCCACGCATCCGCCTGCTCCGTATCCCGGTAGAATAGTTGTAAATCTACACATTGCTCGTACAAGATACGCCTCTTCTCCCACAAACTCAAAAGAGATGACTTGTCATCCGCGAGAGAATTTAATTTTCGTGCCACTTCTTCAGCAGCGTAATGTTTCTTTTCTAGCAGTTTATTACCAGCCAAAGTGGTTGCATCAAAGCTATCGGCTCTGGCATCTATTTCTCCCTTATGTTCCTGATGTCGATCGACCAAGGCTTCAGCGCCGGCCACATCTTTAGCTAGTTCGTCTGCGGAAATGATAGCACGCATATCGTTCATCCAGGATACTAAGTCACGATAATCTGCCAAAAATCGATGTAAATAATAGGATTCATCAAGTTTGAGGCGTCGCTCTTTTGCTTTTGCAGTAAGACTCTCCCACGACTGTAAAATCTCGGCGCGTTTAGCTTGAATCTGTTTAGAATGATCAGCTTCGTGAATCGCAGCGAGACGATCGGCTTCCGCACCCAATGTATATACTTTGTCTTCCAGAGCAGCCAAGTCGCGCTCGATACCTTCGTGTTTTCGTTGCAACGTTTGCACACTAGCAAGATCACGTCCGAAATCATCGGACGATAAGACAACATCCTTCTCTGCGATCCAAGCCATAGTCTCATCAGCATCACGATTGAATCTCTGGATTTCGTGCGCTCCAAAGAGCTTCTCCTGTCGCAATGTGGCTAATTGTTTCAATCTCTGCCAAGATTCGTTAAGCTCTTCCTTCCTACGTAAAATGGTATCGCGTTCGGGATGTCCATCTAATAACAATTTATCCGCCAGCTCGTTCACCTCTGTAACTCTGTATTCTTGACTTGCCATGTCCTTCTGGAATTCGTCAAATTTCCTTTGGAGCACCTCCACATGCTCCAAGTCGTGTCCAAATTCATCGGTCGTTACAAATGCTTCCTTGTCATGAATCCAAAACATCACTTCATCACAATGACGTATAAATTGTACAAGAACTAAAGCCTGCTGTAGCTTTAAGCCCTTGTCAGCTAATCGGGATAACAATAACTCCCACAGGCGGTGTAACTCCTCTTTAAATAATTAAATATGTTGTATTAAAAAACAATGTTTGTTATATACATATACACTATGTTTTACAATTACATTCATATTTAATATAGTTGAAGTAAAATGAGTTTAAAACAGTCATATTCTAAATTTATCTTATAAAAGTAGTGTGATAAGAGAATACTTGTAATCATTATTTATGAACATTAAAACATTATATATATATATATATATATATATATGTGTGTGTGTGTGTATATATATATATATATATATTCTAAATTTATTTTACAAAATTTGAGTAAGAGAATTCAAATCATGAAATCATTATTTATTTGTGAAATATCAGTTTTTTAATTTCAATTTGCTTAGAAAGAATTAATTATTAATATTTATGTAATACACTTTACATAAATATTAATAACACTTTATACATACATAAAAAGTTAATATCATACTTTGACAATACTTTAAAGATCTTGAAAACAAATAGTTATTTGTAGTGAATATACCTAGTCTCTTGCGAATTACATCGCTGGCAAAATGATGTTGCGCTATCATCTCAGAACCAGTATTATCGAGTAGCACGATGGCATTTGAATGAGCAGCAACTTCTGCTTCAAAAGCCTGGTGCTTCTGGATCTTTGCTTGTAGATTGGTTGGATCTTTGTAACTCTCATCGGAGGCCGCTTGGAGCTTTTCGTAAATCCAACCTTCGAGTTCGTCCGCATCTCGCTTAAAGTACTGAAAGACGTATGCAAGATAAGGTGAACAACAATAAATTACATAATAGCACTTGAGGAGAAAAGAAGAGCATTCAGATACGTACCTGAAAGCGACGGGAGTCCTCGAGCTTGTCCCGTTTGTTGCGCGCCTCCGCCTTGAAGTTGGCATAGCGTCCCAATACCTGTTCTCGCCTCTCCTGAATGTCTTCCGGATTTTCGAGGATCTTCACCTCTTTAGGCGTAATTTGATCCATGGCTAGCCACGATCTTTAAAATAGCTCTCACTAACTATCGTCCAAAATGGCCTCGATGGGGTGTGGCAGTATCACTTTATTGCCGGAATCGATAAACGACGTTTTCTTCAATGGACAGACACTAGCAAAATTATCGAATACGTACACAACAATGTACCGTCGTCGATAACGCGGAAACAATTGTCGAGAGATTCCCGAATTTGCTTGCAAACTCGCAAGCTTGCTCAATTTCGTCTGCCACGATTGACGTTCCAATGATTTGACCTCACCATCAGATTCTTTCTGTTCTTGTTCTGCACTCGGCATAATCCTAAAGGGCTTCGCACAATAAAAGGAACAGAGAACAGAGAATAAAAATTTCAACCTATCAGAAATCATGTATTGTAGAATACACAGTTTCTGATAGGTTGAAATTCTTATTCTTTGTTCTCTGTTCCCTTTATTGTGTGGAGCCCCTAATATTCCTACTATTCTCATTTCCGTGTCCGGTGAACGTTCCGATGGCACCTCTTGTTGACTGGACGCTTGGTAAAACATTAAACCAATCATAGCAAAGCTAGCAATCCAATCGACTAGCTTTGTCGATAAGGTTATATATAACAGTTACATCATTAAGGTACAATTTCAAGCAAGCTTCGCTGGCGAAGACTCCCCACTTTGTTGATTCATGCGAAAATGTAGCTAACGAAGCTTTGCTCAGGCCGTTACATGAGGATGATATCTCATGCAGCGGATCATGCGTAAGCGGATTCGCATATCGCCAATCACAGAATCATTCTCTTAGATTTGTTTGCAAATTTCGCAAGATGATTCTGTGATTGGCGATATGCGAATCCTCTTATGCATGGGACATCACCCTAAGGGTGAAATCACACGGTGCGGAAAACGACTGCGGAATAGAAAATATGTCATAGAAGCAATCAATTAGCGTTATTCTGCATTATTCTGAATAGCACTAATTGGTTATTTCAATGACGCATTTTTTATTCTACAGTCGTTTTCCGCACCATGTGATTTCACCCTAAGGCGTAACCTGCGTAGGAGCTATTCCACACAACTTACATAGCCGCATAAACGTGTGCATAAAGAAAATTATCCAATCGTATTTTATGTTTGTCTTTATGACAAAAATGTGATTGGATAATTTTCTTCATGCATATGATTATGAGGCTATACAAGTTATGTGGAATGGCCCTAAAGCCCTGCACAATAGAAAATATTAGAAATACGAATAGATATTAACCTATCAAGATTTTAACCTATCAGATACGAGTTACGTTCAGTTATTCTTTAAGCGGGGAATACAGACTCTTGCAAACGCATAACACAAATAAAGCATAAGAAATGCAACCAATTAGAGTTTTTTATTTCATGGAAAGGAAGGAAATGGAGGACTTTAATTGATTTACTTTCTTGCATTATGTGTTATGCATTATGCAAGAGTCTGTGCTTTCCACCTTATAAATTGAGAGCACAGACTTTTACATGACTTATAACACATAAGAAATTCAACCAATTAACAATATGTACTTATTGTTGCATAAATTACAACAGAATGTTTTTTGATAATTATAAAAATTCAAGATACTATTGCGAATCACTAAAAGTTTCTTAGCGGTTATTTTATTGATAGCAGGGTAAATTTTACAAATAGAAATTTATTTATCGACAATGATAATTTCTTTGCTGACTACGATTATCGACAGAGATAATTGCAATTAACATCGATGACTCAGATAACCAAGCGTGCGATATCCCACGATATCCGCTAGCAAAATACTGCTACTGTTACTGTAAGTCGGGCTGTTACAATGATCCAGCGAATTAACGCACTGCACGTATGTGACAAGTACGATACCAGCACACATAGTATGCCTTATGTTCACCGTATCAATATCGTGAAAGTATTTTGCTATCTGGAGATAAAGATCGTCAACCCCAAATTTTCGGCGGTATAAAAAGGCCCCAAAGATCCGGAGATAATTGAAGAATGTTGACATTATCGACAATTGATATAAATTTGCTATTATTAACATAAATATTTGGCTCATACATTATTAAATTCATGATTTTTTATTACATAAATGTTCCATAAATAAGTATGCATACTTGTAAAGCTATAATATTCTATATATTACAGAAAAATTACAATTTTTTTCTCTGCAATTATTATTTCTATTGATAATCAAACTTCGACGATAACATTAAAATCACAATTTAAAAAAAAAATTGAGTATTATTGAATTCTAAATACATAAATACGTCTATTAAACTAATAAATCATAAAATTAGTACAATATTTCAGTGACAAATGTAAAAAAGTCATCAGAGGCTACATCAGTTATTTGGATGCACAGAAAATTTTTTATTTTCGTGAATGTAACGAATAAAATGTACGTTTTGACCCTTCAATTCGGATCTTTATCAATATAAAATATAAAATATAAATCGAAATTATAAATAACGCAAATTCAAAGTTGATAATTCCCGACAATTTAGTTCGTTCTTCTTTATTCAAATGCCAAATTAGCTATGTAATGAATAGCTAATTTGGCTTCTACCCTATTTATCAAGAGAATTTCGAATTAATAATTAAAATTTTTTTAAACAACGGATATCCACTGAAATCATATTCTCTGAAATCAAATAGATTCAAAAAAATTAAATAGAATCAAAAAAATTTAAACAATGAAAAATTTAAACAATGACCAGGATAAAACATACCTACAGATAAGACAACGAACAATAATGAAGATAAAATTAATCACAAGTTTTTTACAATCTCCTTTATACCACTTTTATCAGAAAAGATAAAAAAATTTTTTGAAAAAGAACGCCTTGATACACATATGGCATATAAAGGGATTAATCATTTTAAGGGTTCATCAGGGGTCATAAAGACATTCGTCAAACTATTTCACACAGACGTGGTATATAAAATTGATTGTCGAGATAATGAAGCATCATATGTGGGCCAAACAGGTAGATGTTTGAAGACATAAATGAACAGAAATCACATAAATTGGAACACTACACAGCATTCCATAATAACATAGAATTAATCACTAACATAATTTTGAGATTGGGAAAATATCAAGATATCAGACGAGGAAAAGGTATTTAATAAAAGACTGACTTCGGAAGCGATCCATATAAAGCAACAGAAACCAAGTTTGAATTTACAGAGTAATACGTATTCTTTAGACCCACTATATATGAATTTGTTTACAGAATTGTGACGTTGGTTTTACTCTCTTTTGTTCTTATTTTTATTTTTATTTCAATAACTACATGACTTTATTATTTTGACTCTCATCTCTGACTGTCGACACCATAAGATCTTTACGTCGAGTCGTGAGAAAACGCTTACATATAAGTTGATATAATTAAAATTCAAATGATTTTAACAATTCTCTAATTTTTCGTATTTCTTTTGAATAACTGCACAGCAAATCTGACAATCTGATGAATAATGTGATTTTACTTAGTGACGCAATGTACATGACTTCGATTTTACTTTATGTAAGTTTTTATATTATTATTGTATAAATTAATATTTTTGATAATTGGGCTATTCATTACATAACTAATTTGATATTCGGATAAAGAAGAATGAAGTAAATTGTCAGGAATCATTAATTTGGAATTTACGTTATTTATATAATTTCGATTTATATTTGATAAGAACCCGAATTGAAAAGTCGAAACGTATATTTTATTCGTTTTGTTACATTCACACGAAAATAAAGAATTTTCTGTGCATCCGAACAGCTGATGTAGGTTCCGATGAGCTTTTTTACATTTTTCAGATAGATTCTTTCGAGACTCATTTTATTTATTTGTAGTACAATATTATCAGTTTTTAACTCTTAATTTTTAACTCTTAATTTCAATTTTTACAAGGACGCAAGGATATCGATCTTTAATAGTATCTCATGTATCGGTGCAATTAACGAATTAAATAAAAATAAAGGAAAAAAGTGATATACAAAAATATAGCATTCTACTTGCAAGAAAAAAGAAAAAAGTATGTACAAAAATAACAGCCATAATAATTAGCAACATATATTTTTTATTCATTTATGATCGCAAATCTTTAAGAGCAGGATTGTGCGTAGATTTTAAGATTACGTTTACACGGATTATTTATGTGTTTACGTGATGTTTACATGGTCTTTTGTCACGTAAAGAATATAGACTATATCCCTATAGACACATAATATTATTTAATATTAAGTAATATATAATTTAAGTATATTCTTGGAATATTAAATGTAACATTTCAAAAATATTTTATTAAAATTATATTAAATAATATTAAATATTAAATAATATTAATAATATTAAATAATATCCTCAAAATATTAAATTATTTAATAGATAGTTATATGTCTCTATTCCTGATAATGTCATATTATTATTAAAAATAACAATAATTATTTAATGTTACTGTAATATTGTTTAAACATTAAAAAATATTATAATAGCATTTATTTTAATTTGTAAAACTGTTACATCTATTCAGAATAAGTATTATATGTTTAAAAAAAAATGATTTTGACACGCAGTTGTAGTACTGGATATGTAAATCACGCTGAAATATTTTTTTTAACACAAGATAGACTGATAAAAACTTTTCGTTACTGGATTGTGAATTTAAATTGCACTAAATTAAAAATAATACTTATAAATATTTTAATATGTCAGAAATATGAAGGAATATTATGTAAAGGATACAATATCAAGGATATTATGTAAGTGAATATATAATCTCTATAGAATATTCTCATAATATTAAAAATTGTTATATGATATTTTCAAAATATTATAATAACTTATTTTAATTTTCTTAATAATATCCATATAACATTCTGGGAATATTTTGCGCTTATAGGGATAGACTATATTGTGAAATGTATCACTAACATGTTTTATATAATTTAAAAGAATTAAAAATTAAATTATAAAACAGTCTTTACATCCACAGAGTAGAATTGTCTAAAATACATTTAGGGATCCAATAGATTATTATGATGATCTCAACACTAAATTTACCATCGTTGAAGATCCCTACTTTATCCATACTTCATTATACGTTCTCATATTTTTCTTTTATACACATGATAAATTCACTTTCTTAATTCATATTTTATTCGCAAATTTCCTGTAAAAATCGATCTTTGGATACTATTTCTTAGCAACATAGATTTTTATTTACATAATATATTTGTTCATTTCTTGTCTAACTCGTGCAGAGTATATCTTGTACAAAATCTTTGAATAAAGTTTCATATCTAAAAGCTGAATAGACCAGTCATTGATCTCTGTTACACGGCACTTAATCGGATTTAATAACATCCGTAGTTATGAAATTGGCCTGCTTCTTGGAAGGATAGAACGACTGTGATTAACTAGTTTCATAACTAGAGATGTATTAAATCTGATTGGATGTAAATGTAGTCATTGTATAGCAAGTATTCAATTGATGACTTCGATTTTGATTTTGATTCGATATTCGACAGAGACAAATATCACGACGTGATTTCGGATTGAGAGCTTAATTTTGACGCTGAAGAAATCTAGTGTTCACGGAGTGCCATCAAAAGAGGTAATAGTCTTCTATCATTTAGACAGGTTTCGGAAGTCACTAAAACTGACGTTGCAACGTCTATAACAGATCTAAAACGAAGAATTTTAGCTCTTGAATTTAAACGTTCGTGAAGCAAATCACGGTCTAACTTTCACCGGAGAAAGAATTTTAAATCTAAGTCAAGAGATAAAGCCAACGCATCTAACTCTGAAATTTGTTATTATCAGAGAAAATTCGGTACAAAGCTATTAAATGTACCTCGTTCTAAAGTCCAAAACTTTGACCATCACTGATAAACAGGAAAACTAACTTCGCCGTTGGATGTCGAGATATCACACAATGGAATGGATGGGCTTGCTAATAATCACCTCATTTTTACTAGCAAGTCTTCTGGATTAGTGGACACAGGAGCTGATATCTCTCTTATTCCAAGAAAGTTTTGTTCAAAGTTGTCGCCAGCCTCTATTAACTTTTTGCTGCTAACGACTCTGTAATAAATACTTACAGTTACAATTGTTAACTTTAAATCTTGATCTGCGAAGAGTTTTTAAATGGAAATTTTGTATCGCAGATGTTTCGCATTCTATTTTAGGTGCAAATTTTTTTAATCATTTTGGCTTATTTATTGATGTAAAAAATATTTATTGATGTAAAAAATAAATGTCTTATCGACAACATTACTAGTTTATCGTATTTTATCGTAGAAAGAATTTCAATGGTTAATCATTTTACTATTTGCATTACCTTACCGAATTCTACTTACCAAAGAAACTTTTAGCTGAATTTCCGAATCTTACAAGATTCACGGCGATTTCTACTGTGAAACGATGGAATTGAAAATCATATTTTAACAAAGGGTCAACCGATATTTTTTACTTCTAGAAGACTATCTCCTGAAAAATTAAAATAAATTGCTAAAGCCGAATTTATGTTTATAATGGAGCAAGGCATTTGTCGACCTTCCAGCAGCACTTGCGCAATTCATTTCATACGGTATCTAAACCAAACAAATTATGAAAATTATGCTTTGAATGCAATTACTATCCCGGATAGATATCCTCTACTGCACATTCAGGATTTTATAGCTAGTCTCCATATTTTGGATAAAAATATTTTCTCTAAAATTGATCTCGTTAAGACGTATTATCAAGTTCCGATGGCAAAGGAAGATATTCATAAAACAGCGATTACTATTTGACCTATTTAAATTTTTGGTTTACGCAATGCTGTTCAGACTTTCCGTCTATTATGATGATCTCAACACTAAATTTATCATCGTTGAAGATCCCTACTTTATCCATACTTCATCATACGTTCTCATATTTTTCTTTCATGATAAATTCACTTTCTTAATTCATATTTTATTCGCAAATTTCCTGTAAAAATCGATCTTTGGATACCATTTCTTAGCAACATAGATTTTTATTTACATAATACATTTGTTCATTTAATGAATAACGTATTAAGTAATCTAGATTTTTGTTTTTGCTACTTGACGATATTCTAATTGCATCTTCTTCTAATGAAAAAGAATATCCTCTTAAATACTTATGTATTATCTTTGAGCGTTTCAACATTTTGGTCTACATTTTTTTCGGATATCTAATTCTAGACAGGGAATCAAATTCTGAAAAAGTTAAAGCAATTATTAATTATAAAAACCTACTACTCTTTATGATTTGAAACGATTTTTAGGCATTATTAATTATTACAGAAGATGTCTTAAAAATCAGACAATATTTACAAAATTTCTTAAAGATAGCAAGAAATGTGATTAGAATATTAGTTCCATGGATTCCCGAAACACGCGGAAGAATTGTAGCTTTCAAGAATTGTAAAGAAGAACTAATGCAGGTTACAACTTTAACTCATCCAGCACCATCAGTTTTCATAATTTTAACTTATGATGTTTCTGATTTGGCAGGTGCATTACTTGAACAGATAATTAATGGAGTTATTGAGCTTGTTGCTTTCTTTTCAAGAATTATTAAATTCCTCTCAACGTTCTTATATAATACCTATAATCGAGAACTTTTAGGAATTTATTTAGCAATTAAACATTTTAGATACATTCTAGAAGGACGCAGAACCATTAACAGAATGATGACAAAAAAGGGATAAATAATTAATTTATGCTTTTCACCAGAAATTAGATAAAGCCTCACTTCTATAGGTATATTGTATAATAGAGAATATTGTATAATATTTTTTAATGTTATGAAAGTCTATGGATGTTATATTATATGTCACTTATATAAATATCTTTATATGGTATTTTTTTTAACATCCCTGAAATATTATTAAAATATTTATTAATATTAATTTTTATTTTTATAATTATATATTTTTATAATATATTATTTTTATAATAGTGCAGTTTAAATTTACATTAACGAAAATGTCTTATCAATCTATGCTGCGTCTTGTGCTTAAATAACGGTTTGATGTAATTTTATGTACATATCCAATCCTACAACTGCACGCCAAAATTATTTTCAATTTTTAAATATATATTTAAACTGAACCGATGTAACAGTTTTACAAATTAAAATAAATATTGTTATGATACTTTATAATGTTCATAAAATATTACAGTAACAGTAAATAATGTTACTTTTAATAATCATGTAATATTATCGGGAACGGAGACATATAACCATCCATTAATATTCCAAGAATATTATTTAATATTATTAATTTCAATAAAATATTTTTTAAGTGTTACGTTTAATATTCTGGAAGTACCTAAAATATTATTTAATATTAAATAATATTATGCGTCCGTTTGCTTGGCCCGTAGTATACGTAGACCTACGCCAGTATACGTAGACCTATACTCTGCCAGGCAAGCGGCGTAGTATGCGTAATATCGCCGCGAGATGGACGTTTACATAAGGAGAAAAATACGCGAATCTCTATAAAGAGGCGTATGTGAATGAAGTTCGTCACTTACTCTTAGCTTGATCAGAGTGTGTTCATGGAGTCTCTGAAAGTATTTTTTTAAATAGAGTTATTCATAGTTAATTTAATTAGTAAAATGGAAAATTTTCATTAATACAGTACTTACAATAAATAACCGATTTTGTAAAATATACTGAATACTTTTATTGTTTTCTCAATTAATAAATAACCATATACTTATTTAAAAGTAAATTATGTACAACAAAAAACAAAATAAGCTATAGTTGCAAATTACTATTAGGTGTACAACTTTGCTTCCGCCGTTTTTTTTCCGAAATTCGAGGCTTTATTGTAAAAACTGGTTATACATTTATGATTCAAAGTATTGTCCATCGCTGGCCACTACTTTCTCCCATCTTTCGGGTAGCGTACGAATCCCGCGTCGAAAAAACTGGTCATCTTTTGAGGCTATCCA
>Ga0157364_1000945_pt1 | contig 22957 bp, 11 predicted proteins | sample AttsexASBM2_FD_111476 | JGI IMG/M metagenome (GOLD analysis project Ga0157364, IMG submission 111476) | Fungus gardens microbial communities from leaf cutter ant in Ribeirão Preto, State of São Paulo, Brazil - Atta sexdens ASBM2 | ecosystem: Host-associated > Fungi > Mycelium > Unclassified ...
ATTAAAACCTCCCGCAAATGACGAGAATTTGGCTCGTAAACTGACATTTTCAATCGAGAATAACTTTATGATGCAGACACAAATCGACTAATGTTTCTATGGGGTTATGTTGACAGATGCCCATGTTTATTGTATGACGTCTATGATCTATTTATTTCGATCACCACTTACCGCTAAAGCCACCTATAGGGAAACGGCGGAAGCAAAGTTGTACACCTAATAATTAATATATTCAATTGTATTTAATGATTTAAAAAACCAAAAATGTAAGAGTTTCAGCTGAAAGGATATTGGATTTGCAATGTACAGACTTACAATTAATTATTAATTACGAGATCATTTTGTAAGGCAAAAAAATTAAGTGTAATTAAAAACTACTAAATATTTATGTTATGCACTCACAGAAAGATTTCTTCGATTCAAAAAAATGTTTCTTTGCTACACGGTTAAAGAAAAAAATTCTTTAATTTGAAAAAATTATATTTAAATTAAGGAAATGACGTTCAAATCAAAGAAGTGTTTTCTTAATCATATAGCAAAGAAACATTTCTTTGAAGAAATTTTTCTCTAGATGTAATAAAAAAAATCAAACTACAGAATGCGATGAGATGTGCAATGCAGACGCTACTCATATTCTTCCGAAAATATAAACATTTTAAGTATTAAGAAAACGCTATCGTTTCCACCTTGATGCGTTTTTTTTTAAGTAGTTTCCCCAGTAAGCCTAATCCACTCTCATTGTTTAATGCAACAATTGTTCGAAATGCCTCCCTCGTGCTTGTGAACAGAGTTCGGCTCTTCGAACTATTTGTCGCGTTGCACCATGTCCGGCGTAATGGTATTAAAGGCCGCCATTTCATTGCGTACTTCATGTTCTAGGCCATTACGCCTATACTCGATTAAATCTTTTATATGATCCCAAACAAAGTAATCGAGCACGTTTAAATCTGGCGACCTTGCCGGCCAAGTAATCGGACCACCACGATCCATCCATCTCTCTGCAAAACGTGCGTCTAATATTTGTCTTGTTCGACGGGAAAAATGCGGGAGCTCCATCATGCTGATAAATCAGCGTTTGACGATTATGGAGAGGAACGTCTTCGAGAAGCACCAGTAAATCATTTTCTAGAAACTATCCGTACGCCTGTGCGCTGAGACGTGGCGACAAAAAATGAGGACCGATCTAAAAATTGCCAATTGTAAATACATTCGAAAAAACTATGAAAGAAAAGATATTTTCTTTATAGTTTACAAGAATATTTACCACTCGATCCTTTAACACTCCTACCCATACGTTGATTGACCAACTATATTGAAAGGCGCCCTCGAATGGCGTATGGATTTTCGAAATGCCAGGTCAAATGGTTTCTCGAATTAAATACACCATTTGGCGTAAAGGTGGCCTCATCCGACCATAAAACATAGTCGAGAAATGAAGCATTTCGCCGATATTGTGCAAGAAGCCCTGCGCATATTTTATTGATGTTTAATCTCTGCAAAAAAGTGTTGTGATTCGAGTAAAAAGAATAAGTAAATACCTTCACAAAAATGAACGCGCGGTGCTTCATCTCGCTCCAGCAATTGCTGCACGCGTTGATAATGATACGGCCGTAAATTATTTCGCCGTAAAATGCGATGCACCATACATCGCAGTAAACCGAGTGCGCGAGCTGCACGACGCACACTAGTCCCAGGATTTTCATCAAACATCCGAAGGACTTCTTCTTCGCGACGTTGTGACGTACCGGTGGACCGTAGTTTCGCAGAAGACTTCCTGTCGCCCGTAGGACATCTCCTAATAGCCTTTGACGAAGGATGCCGCTCGCGATTAGGAAATCGTTCCGCGTAAATACGCGCCGCGAGTTGAGCATTTTCATCGGCCATCTCGTAACCGATAATCATATCTATATATTCGATCGTATTATACGACATTTTATAAGCGTTGTCAATGAACACAGATCAACACAAGTATGCAGTTGGTGACGAACGAGAAAAAAACATTTAACTATCTCGAAGATGGCGGGATTTCTATCGGCGTATTTTAATGTATAGCGAATAAGTTATACGTCATTGTTCCGTTAGATTTTTCTGTTTTAGGGGTGATCATAACTAAATCTTGGTTGAATTGTTTCGTCTGCGAGATTGGAAGAAGAGCAGAAATCGATCACAAGAAATTTGGAGAAATATCTTCTGTTATTGTTGAAATATCTTTTGTAATATCGAATATTTATTAAAAGCTAGATCAACGTCCCTAGTAGTGGATTGAGAGGGATTGACAGGAGTGAAAAGTGAAAGTGTGTATATTGTGTTTTGTGTGTTTGATTTAGATTCAATTTAGTCACCGAGGGTTTTATAAAGATTTCCTAGACTTTCCTAGACTCGTCTGAGGAATCCGAGTTCATTATTCTTTCCAAAGATCGCACTTTACATCTTGGACGAGTCCCTAATGTTCTGTTATGTTATACCAGACCCCAAGATTCTTTTATTTCGATGGGAAGAAGGAATTAGGAGGGGAGATATATATATATATATATATATATATATATATATATATCTTTATTTAATTTAATCATTGCATATCATTACAAACGCTAACTTGTTTAGATATTGATATATAATTATATACCAATGCGTCATCAAAATCTGAATAAATTTTAATTTAAATTTTTCACTATATTGTGCCTCCGCGGTTGTTATTGGCGTCCGAGAAAGTCTGATGCTTCTAGTAAACAGTCACATTCTCAAAATGGCCGCGATGTTGAAACCAAGTGCATAGTATAGCGAAGAGCGATCATCGAAGGCTTTTGCGCTGCGCGCTCAGCAATGGAAATAATTTGGTATATTTTTTTGGATACCCGAGATCAACCGTTTATGACGGCAAAATATACGGCTTTAGAATAATCCATCGAAGGTTCCAATATGTCAGCGAGGAAGAGTCATTCAAAAGAACGCATCGCGAGGATCCCCACAGTCGTTGAAAAGGCTTAAGCGTTAATTTCGGATGACCCAATCGTTACGAAAATTAGCATCGATTGTTGGCGTAAGCGAGGCAATAATGCGTCGAATGCCGAGGAGACCTTTCGATACCAATCGTACACATTAAAGATACGATAGATGCTTTCTGAGCATCTATCTGCTAGAACAAGCCGAGTTGCTCGCTTCGGCTCCCATTTTGATCTCGCAACAAATTTAAATCCCTTGGACTACTACGTATAAAGAGTAATTAAAAGAATCACAAACAGGCATCCCAATGTGACGTCATTAAGGACCACTATTGAGGCAGCATTCGACGGCATAGGCAGCGCTATATTACAGCGTGCGTGCGAACGCTTCAGACCGAGAATAGAGGCCGTCATTCAAATTAATGAGGAATATATCGAATAATTGTACTCTACAGGAATCCTCCAAGTATCATGTAAAAGGATTTTTTTGTAATATTTAATTTTTCATTAAAAACATTTTGTTTAAAGAAATTATTCGATTTGTCCTGATTTTGGTGACGCACTCTGTACAGCATTAAAATATTTAGCTTCAGAAGATTCAAAATCAGAGTATATAACTCGTGGCTAACAAAACAAATGACTCTTTGGTTTAAAATAGTTAGTAATAGAAATATAATTTGGGGAATAAGTAAAAATAAATCTGAAAAATTTAACGAAGTTATGAATTTTCTAAATGAATTTATCGAATTAATTTCATCGTTAACTTTTGGTAACAAAAATAATTGGAAACCATTTCAGAAAGGCATGATAATATAAAATCGATAATTGAATTATCAACATATCAACATACACAATTTGTTAAACGATAAAAATTATATATATGTTTGGGCTAGTAGATTTACGTAAGATTGTATCGAAAATTTATTTTCAGTATTATATATGAAACATTGTATATTAAATGCACTCCAATTAAAAAACGATTTGAAATTAATTAGTATTTCACATTATATGAAAAAAATATGAACTAGTAACTATAATGAAGATCCAGAATTTTTGCAAAGTTTTTTCTATTATTGAAAATAAAAGCAATAAATTATCAAATAAAAACATTGAATTATCGCAATCAAATGTTAACAGTTTTAAGTTGAATACAACAAATAAAGAAACTATTTTATCACTTGCTGAATTAAATAGTTTACATCATGTTGCTGATTATATCGTTTCTAGTAAAGACGAACATAGTTTGTCGTAATTGCATTAATTGTCATCAGTCATAAAATCAATCTATCCAAGTATAATAAATTAATTACACTTAGATGTTACAAACATGATACGCTTTTTTGTAACTAGCAAAACTTTTCAATTTTTTCAAGAAATGGAAAAAATTCTTAGAAGATATAAAGATAAGATTATGTAATTTAAGTAAATTAATATTATTATTACTTAATAATAATAATATTAATTTAAAACAATTTTTGAAGAAGATAAGTTTAGCAAAAATTTTACAGGGCCATCTAGTATTTGGAATTTCAACTATCGATTATTTTGAGTTTGAAAGGCGTAATAACATTTATGACGTATCAGAAATTTAGTTTCTTGTTTGACATTTACGAAATGGATCGCTATATGCTTGAACAAAATTGAGAAATATTGAAAACTTACTTTCAAAGTGGTGAGTCTTCAATCCAAACTGTAAGAAATTTATGTGGAAAATTTGGTAGAAAAGAAATGCCTTCAACGCAGTTTGTGGATCAATTTGTGAAGTGAATTCGGCAAACTAAATCCTCATTGGATAAGGCAACTCGTTCACGTGCTCGTCCAGTAAGATCAACTGAAAACATTGCTGCTGTTGCTCAGAGTGTACTTGAACAACCATCAACATCAACTCGCCATCGTTCTCAAAACTTGAACATTTCACGCACTTCTTTGAGAAGAATTTTGACTAAAGACCTCGGTATGAAGCCGTACAAAGTTCAATTAGTGCAAGAATTGAAGCCGCATGACCGTCCGATGCGTTTTCGGTTCGCCCAATGGGCTAAACAACCCTTGGTTGAAGATGAGCATTTTTACCAAAAAATCATCTTTTCTGACGAAGCTCATTTTCACCTCGGTGGCTATGTGAACAAGCAGAATTGTTGTATTTGGGGGTCAGAGAATCCGCACGTCGTCATGGAGAAGCCGATGCATCCACAATGAGTGACTGTTTGGTGTGGTTTTTGATCCGGCGGTCATTGGGCCATTTTTCTTCGAAAATGAGCAAGGAGCTGCCGTCACCGTCAATGGCGAGCGCTACCGCGCCATGCTAAACGAATTCTTGCTTCCCAAATTTGAAAAGGAGGACACAGGAGGTTTTGGTTTCAACAGGATGGCACACCTTGTCACACAGCCAACGCTAAATCGATCTTTTGCACACTGTCATCGAAAATCGCATAATCAGCCGAAATGCTGATGTCAATTGGCCTCGTAGCTGCGATTTGACTCCGCTGGACTATTTTTTATAGGGAACCGTCAAGGATGAGTGTTACACTAACCAGCCAGAAACGATTCAAGAATTAAAACATGAAATCAAAGTTGCCATCGATGAAATACGCGCCCATACAGTGGAAAATGTACTGAAAAATTGGATTGATACAATGGGGTATTGTGCAGCCAGCCGTGGAAGTCATTTGAATGAAATTGTATTTCATGTTTAATGGCAATGTATTACCTTTCCAATAAAGCCATAAACTTTGAAAAATATTCATGCATTTTTTTTTTAGAGCCAAATTAAATTCCAAATTTTAAATGGTCCACCCTGTATGTTATGCTATGCCAATGTGTCACAATACAAAAAATTATTAGACGAGATGTTATATTTAGATTAAAAATTTCTTCTATAAAAAAACTTTGCAAAAAACGCTGTATCGCAAAAATTGTTTGGAAAGTAAAACGATAGCAATGCATAATTATATTAAATAATTATATTATTATACAATATTATTGATATAGAGTTTATATGCAGTACAATTTATATGTAAATATTATTTTCTTACGATAAATATTAATTATATTCTAAAATCTTATAAATGTTACAATAAAATAGTTATGTTAAAATAATACAAATATTTAATAACATAATTTGTGAAATTGAATGTACTTTTAACATTAATTATTTAACTTATTTCTTTTTTATTTGTGATATGCTTTGATTATATAATAAAAAATTATTTTAATACAGTAAATTTTTATTAATATTTTGTATATAAAATCTTTTCTTTTTATTTGATTTGAGTTAATTCAATCTTACATTAATTGAGTTAGTTTTTTGTTCATACAACTTTTAATATAAATTAATTTTATAATTAACCTTAACTTAATTTTTTAAAAATTAACTAACCCAACCCTGCTTTTATTGTTATTTTCTACGCAATAAATATGCATGCAACCTGCATAAACGAGATTTAAAAAAAAAACTTATGTTTAAAATTGCCGCTATATGATTAAGTATTTGCTAAAAATGGCGACATCCGGTAATTGGCGTACCTCTCTTTATACCACTCTACTGTAAGGTAAAATAATTATTATATTAAATCCATTAATAATAATGACGGAACATGAAATGACAGTATGTGTGAAAATTGCATATATTTATTTAATAATGGATAGTTAACATGAGCTATGATAATTGAGCATTATAGAAAGATTCAACTGATACATTAAATGAATATAATAAAATAATTCATCTCCATCTACAATCTGATATAATTATAATAGTAAATATAACGCAATAATATGTAGACGAAGTAATATAATTCAAGAAAATTCTAAAATATCTGAATGTTTTAAAATCAAGATCTTAATATTATTATTTAATATTCAGTACTAAATAAAAGAATGGATAATAATTACCAAGAATAAAGTATATGTATAATAAAGTATATGTATATAATGTAAATAGTGTATGTATATTTGTAACAAAACTAAGTAAATATCGAAAAGGCAATGTATTATAATATTGTGAGAGACGTAAAGTAAATTATCATAATAGAATTTAGTATAATCCGAGATAATAAGCATAGGAATATAACAGAATATTATAATAATAGAGTATTAATATATAATATTAATAAAATATTATAGAATAATATAATAAAATATTATTACGTAGTAGAATATTATTTGAAATTTAAATTTGATATGAATGATCACGAAAAATACATACAATGTAATTAACCATATATATATTTATATTTAGATGTGACATAAAGAAAAACTATTTCGTTAGATTGAATAATGAAAGGAACGTTTTACTAAGAGACGATAAATGTGATTTAAATGTATTCAATAGAAAGATAATAATTATTGTCTTATAATATTTAAAATATAGGACAAAAAGAGTAAGACGACCTCAAGGTTTGTCGATTTTCCTAATTTCTGTGATGAGGTAAAGAGAGTGATTTATTTTTTTTCAAGTTCACTACAATCTTAATTATTATTTATAAAAATTATACAGTTGTTAAATAAATTACAATTCTTTAAAATTTAATTTTTTTAAGACATCAATTTCGTCATCTTGCCTCTATATATGAGTAAGATGACTTTTAATAGTGGAAGATGACGAAAAATCAATTTAAGTTTGAGAGATTTTAAATTTTTTATTTTCGAAAGGGGCTTCTACAAGCCAGCCCGGACAAAAATGAGAATTTTTATAAATGTTTGTTTAACGTTTACGTAAGCGTTTGCATTCGTTGAGAATTTAGAAACAGCCAGTAGAGTGTTCAAAAAACGGAAATTACAACGCTGCAGCATTTAAAAGACATTCTCTGAAAATAAAAAGTTTCATGAATGTTTGTTTGACATTTACATGAACGTTCAGTTCAAGCCTGCTGAACGCAGACATTTTATCAGACATTTTATTAAAAGTACAAAATTTTTCATTGAGAAGTATCATCATCTGCGCCTTTTATCCTACCATATTTGATAGTTTTTTAAATGCGATAAATTGAATTTCATTGTGTCCCTTTAGTGGGATGTTGTGCACTGCTTGAAAATTGGACTGGATAGAAGAATGTTTGCTAAAAGGAGGAAAAATGCTTGTTATAGAGTTGAGGAAAACATTTTTTAGGGATATTTGCGTAAAAGTCTTATAAAATGTTTACTGAGATTCAATAATTTACCACATTGACAAACAGCGTTTGTTGAATGGAAGAAAAATGCTTGTCTCATAAATGCATGTCTATTAAAAAAAGCGTTTATTAAATGTTTGAATAGTTTGACAGTGAATTCTCTGCACAAAGGCACATCAGCGTTTATTGAGCATTCTTTGAAAAGCGTTACTTTAGTATTACGTATAGAACTTTTATGAAACAATATATATTGTATTTCATAAGCGTTCTGAAAGTGTTTAAAACCCAATGATGTTCTGTAAGCATTCTTATAAAGTTTGAAACGTATAAAGTCCAAAAAATCGTCAAATGGTTATCAACGTTTTATAAAGTTCCGTATTTTCGCCAGGAAATGCTTGCGATTAGTTTATGTTACGAATTCCTCCGGGGTAATTACCTCTCCTTAGAGATAAGAGCGCGTGACATTCCTTTGTCGTCTATGTTGACTCGCTGAAAGAAAAGAAAAATTCAATGAGTGAATATATTTCGATTTATGCAATCTCTCAAAAATATAGAAATGAATTCTTTTATGCATAAGATAAATGTTCCAATTAGTAACAATTGTGACTATTTTGCTCAATAAATCAATTAATATAGATCAATATGCGCGCGCGCGTGTGTGTTTATTCTAAAAATATATTAATTCGAAATTATATATGTTATCTATTACAACAAATTTTGAATAGAATTAAACGCTTTTGTAAAAGCTAAAATATTATAATTGTATAGTCCTTTCGTCGAATAATTTTAACTATTATTAAACTAAAAGTAAATAAAAGTAAGTGTCCAAAGTTAAATAGATATAAAAAAAACATTATGGTAAACTGAAAACGTCATAAAAATACATATTTTGTTAATCAATGCATGTGTCACTAATCGATATTCAAATTTTGTTCGTCAAGATAGAAAAATGATACATGTGGCGCGATCTCTTAGAATTAAATGGAAGTATTTCGTTCGCATTTGATTTAGCGGCGGACGTTACAGTCGTACCAGCGCAATGTTAGATGCGTGCGATACGCGATATTCAATGTACAGTATATTTTTAGAATGAGAACATCGATAAATCTGTACACTCATTGGATAGCACGTGTCGCATGCGACAAACATCGCGCTAGTGTCCTAGCAAACGGAGGGATATGATCAACACGATGTTGCATACGCTTTGAAGCGTTTTTTAATTGGTCAGTTTGTAAAATTCTTTCTTCTAATTGGTCTGCTTCAAAGCATTTGTAACGAGACTTTGATCACAGCCGAGAATAGATTAAAATGAATTGAAATTTTTTTCTATTCGAATGCATATTCTAAATAGTAAATCCTTTTTTTTGGATTTAATTGGATTCAATTGGATTCAATTAGATACAATTAGATGCAATTGGATTAAAAAACTGCATTTCCTATTCAAAATTTTGAATTGAATAATATTCACAATCGCATAGAAAAAGCTAATATTATTTTTAAATTGAAAGACATACAGTTATACTTCATGCAATTCCTATAAATGAATAAAAATGCATCAGGAAAAAGCATTCATTTTAACATTCGTTCGAATCAATATTTCTGAAAATCTGAATCCATTTCAATTCATTTCAATTATTTGCTAAGATGCCAGAGACATATTTGCGCACAATAAAAGGAATTAGGAATAAAGAATAAATGATTCTAACCTATCAGAAATCAGATACATCGGAATACACGGTTTCTAATAGGTTGAAATCGTTATTCTTAATTCCTTATTTTTCCTATTGTGCGCAGGGCCTAATAGAGGAGAAAAAGAGCAAGCGGTACGGCGCGGTTCCTATAGTTACCTAAGCTATGTTCCAAAACTTCCTTTCAATGAATCATTACCTTGTTGTTTGCCAATGTTAAACAAAGAAGATTACTATGTCGTACTATGTCGCTTGTTGGAAGGCACACTATAGTTACCTAGGTTACATTCCAAACTTCTCCGAGGAAAATTTTACTCGAAATATATAGTACATGTAACGTACTATAGCATATATACTATAGCATATAGAGTAAAATCTTCCTCGGAGAGGAAGTTTGGAACGTAGCCCTAGTTAGTTTCTTGCCGCATACCGCGTACCACGCCACATGTAATCGCAACTCTTATTCTAGTTCTCATAACTAATTGAAGTACGGTTTTAAGAGGTTAAGTTGATTCATGAAAACATATTTTGTAATCGTCTAATAAGCATTAATAAGTACAGAAAAATGGCTAGGAAGAATTTAGCGGACGAATTAAATATTTTAATTATGTCTAAACCGGATTTTGATTCAGATGAAGAGGAGGGTACTAAGGCAAAAATAGTAGAACTTTACAATGAAAACGATGACTCGGACGACAAATTACAAATCTCTAAAATACGCAAACAAAATATTGATACCTTAGATAAAGTGGATAAGAGGTAAGTTTATGTATTTCATATTTTTGTATATATAATAGATAAAGAAATTAGTATAATTAAATGAAATTTTGAAAATATAATTCACATTGTTAATCTAGATACATTGGTAAAAAGATCTCAAGAAAAGACATATATAGCGACGAAGATGATAGTACAAATGAAGATGCAAAAAGCCCTGAAGAAAAAGAAATTAATGATATAATGGAGCAAAACGAGGATGAGTTGGATAGCAATAGAGAAGCCAATTTGAAAGAAGAGTCTATAAATGCCTTCGTTAACATGTCTGATTTGGAAGATCAAAATTATTATGATATGGATATCAGTACACATGATCCATTTTATAAACAAATAAACTCTACTATTAAAACAATGTTTGAAACAAATGTTGACACAGAAATAGAGAAAGGAAATTGTATTAGAAATCAATTGAAACTATGGGAAAATTTCTTAGAAATACGAATAAAATTACAGAAATGTGTTGTAATTAGTAATCAAATGCCACAGCATGATGTTCATAAAGAACTTGGATCAAATATGAATTTTGTAAAGATAGTTAATGAAACTAAAATGAAATTGGCATTAATTATGGAGAATATGTTACGACTAAAAGATCTTTTATTAAAACAATATCCTGAAACAAAAAATTTATATATTGATGTTAAAAAGATAAAAACTAATAAGAATAAGAACATAAATACAGATTATCCATTGGATAAAAAAATATCTTCTGATACTGAAGACGAATTAGAAAATGGAAAGCAATTATTCATTGATGAAAACATAGAAGCAATTGAAGAATTAGTACCTCAAAAACGTTTGAGATATAATGACTATGAAAAAGTTTTACAAAAAGATCATGATTCATATAGAAAGTATAGAAACTCTGTTATAAAAAAATGGAATGATAAAACACGATTTGCTACAGGCTCTTTGAATAAAGGTTCTAGTCAGACTACACTGAAACAAATTGAATTTGCTATGAACGATATAAACAAGTTACGAAACAGAACTCAATTGAAGCGTTCTGAGTATAATATTGTCGGTAAATGTTTGCTAAATGGAGATAATGATGGTAGAAGAATTCAGGAATATGATCCAGAAATTTATGACGATAACGATTTTTATCATCAACTATTGAGGGATTTGATAGAATATAAATCATCGGATGTGACAGATCCTGTACAGCTCAGCAAACAATGGATCCAATTACAGAACGTGCGTAAGAAAATGAAAAGAAAAATTGATACACGTGCGACAAAGGGTAGGAGAGTACGATATAATATTCATAATAAATTGGTTAATTTCATGGCACCCATTACAGTGTATGATACATGGACAGACAATGCAAAAAATGAATTATATAATTCATTGTTCGGGAAAATAAAATCGACAGAGGAACAGATAAAATAGGTTGTGCAAATTATAGTATGTAATTTTATGTCTATAAGATAGAAAAATTTATATTCCATGTATTGCTAAATAAATTTCACTATCAGTTCTTACATAATTGAAATAATTCACCTTTATTAAAAAATTGAAGCTCCTGAGTACTTAGCTAAGAACTCGTTAACAATGGCGAAAATAAAATAGCGAAATCAGTAGCCACATACTCGAGCACGAACCTATATCCGTGTGCTCGCCTTTGGCGCGCCGAGAGTGAACGATAACAATCTTCTCACATTAATCTTGTTTCAAGCAACCGAAAATATTTTCTCGGTAATTTCGGCAATTTTCAGCATCATAAGGAGCATTCTAAATAACATATAAATTTTAAGAAATTGTAGTAATAGTATACCCCTCTCATTAATCCAGAATAGTATAAATCATGTTAAAACGCAACAATTTATGAAATATTTAATTGTTTACGATTTTTCAAATTATATACCTCCTTTAAACTTGAGTAGCAAAAATAGTTCAGAATAGAAATAGAATACAAATAGATATTTTATCGGAAAAAAATTATAAACCAGCATTTCTCTTTATGAAATCTTCTAGCCATTCTACAATATGCCATTAGTTATAAATCAGAAGTTAGAAGTTAGAAATTGACGACTATGATTGGTCAATTTCCAGCTTCTAACTTCTGATTAATTTATGATTAATGGCTTATTGTAGAATGCATGTTAGAAAAGTCATCAGAAAAGAAATGTGTATGTTTGAAACTCGAGACTTGTGAAGGAAATATGCGAAATAAAATCGAATAATTACAAAGAATATGTTTTTTGCTTATAAAACGAAAGATATTGATGGAAAAAAGTTTTGTATGAAAAATATAGATACTCGAAATATCTACAACGTAAGACGTAGAACATTAAAATCGATCTATTAGTTAAATAGAAAAAAAATAAAAATCATTGAAAAAGACTTTTTTTAACTCGCTCTCTGTTCATTAAAATTTAAATGCAAAGCTTTGAAATCTCTTAAAATGTAACCCTCGTAATAACGAATCTAGCCCTGAACAAGCCTGAAATGTTCATTAGTTTTTGTAAGAATAATTTGTTTACTAAAAACCTGTCTGCGGAAAACTTAATTACTTCATCTTTCAACAGCAATTTACAAAGGTTTTTCTTCTTCAAGAGTTGCACTATCAGTGGAATACTTTCCATTTGATGACATAAGCAGTGTCGATACAAACATCGTTCTATTCTTCTTAAGATTCATAGAGTGACAAAGATAGAAGATGACACTTGTATCAACTTGTGTCATCAAATGGAAAGCATGCCACGTACAACTTACAACTTACATACTTGTTAGTAATAAAACGATTTTTTGCAATTAAACTATTCTAAAACGACTTTGAAAAGTATTTTTTTCATATAAAAAAAATGGAATAATTCCGTTAATACGTATCATATCAAATAGCAGTGTGAAGCATTCAGCTGACATTTTTCTACGAATTTAAAAGAAAAATAATTACAATGTAATAAGTTTACAGAGTATTAAAGGCCAACTTGTTGTGTAAATTATTTTATATATTTAAATAATAATTACATGAGTTTTGATATTTAAATCTATTCTTTTAAATTCGAAATCTTGACATGTTTTGGTTGCTTGATTGAACCATTTTCAGAAATTTCAAAAAAATTATTAGTTTACAGATATGACTTCTTCTTAAAATAGAACATTTATTCGTAAGTTGTTCTCAGACTAATTAGAGTTGCTCACGGTTGGAAGACCATGTGAAGAATCTGGTTAAGCTGACAATGAAAATTTAAGTTAGTTTTCTCTTTCAAATAATTAGCAGAGTCAATTCTTATTCTGATAAAAACTTGCTGATCGTAGACAATTATCAATCAAACATAACGGACGTGTGTAATGAAGAGACTTAAAATCAAGTCAGTGTAATAACCATATAATATAATAAATAAAATTAATTAATGAAAATGTGTCAAAATGATAAAATTGTATAATTGAAAAAAAATTTTTTAAATAAATATTAGGTGTAGTAAAAAGAAATCCATTATTTTTGCATGAAATTGAATGGAAAATTAATAATGAATTTCTTTTTACTACACTTAATATGTCCGTAGTCAGAGGATAAAATCAATTATAATAAATTTAATAAATTATAATAAATAATGTGAACATGACAAAGGACAAACACTGACTGAATAAATGATAGTACTATAAAATCAAATATTGTTGATACTTGTATCACCGACGAGATACTATTAAAGATCTTCGACACTAGACAAATTTTGACTATCAATGGATCCGGGGGAGACCGAAGAATAATGACGTTACCGACAATTAATAAAAATTTATGATTATTAACATAAATATTTCGATGATACATTAATAAATTCGTGATGTTTTATTATATAAATGCTATATAAGTATGCATATTTTTAATCAATCATTGGATAGTAATTAAGTTAAAATGTTAAAAGTTAAAAAAAAAGTTAATAATTTTTAACTTAACTTAGTTAATTTTAAATGTGTTAAATTAATTTTTAACTTAATTTAGTTTATTTTAATTTAGTAAATCTTAATTTGTTAACTTTTTTTAAATTAAAAATTTGTTTATCTGTTAATGCTAAAATGTTTTTTCTATAAAGTCTTAAATATTAGAGAATTAATTTAATGTTATTATATATTTAATGTATTAATAATAAAAAAGTTTAATGATATAATGAGAGATCTATAATAAGAGTTATACGATAGCCAGTTTTTATTGATTTTAGGTTTTGTCAATTCCTTTTATTTTAGGTATCATAAACGTTATATTTCAACAACATAAATATGAAATGAAGAACCTTAGCCTACTAACTAATGAAGCCTTAGATGAAGAAGTGTTGTAGAACAGTATTGCACATTCACCCATTTTCTAAATTTTTACGTATATTTTTTGTAACAAATATCTATCCTGCTGCAAATTCTTATGGGATAAATTTTCCTATTTGTCTAACCATAGGTACCTGTAAATTCGACTGGTCCCCATGAGAGAAGACTCCTATCTTGCTGTAAACTCCCATGGGTTTTTTCATGAGTTCTTAGAGAGGATTATAAGATTCTGGCTGTATTCCACAATTTACTGCTAGTATTAAAAATCTATAGTTTTGTTACGTTATGTGCACTATAGATTTTCAATACTGACAGTAAATTTTGGAACAGAGCCTCTGTAGGAGCTTGTATAGTGTAAACAATTAATAACAAGAAAAATATCAAGGTATTCTTTGTCTCGAATCCAGGCCTGATCTCGTTTCTTCTCCGAGTTGGTAGACTTTTGTCCTGCCATTGAACCACACAACCCTGATGCTGATAACTTCTCTATTGTACCTATTTCTTCTAAATTTCTTACAATAGGTATCTACACACAGCATGTATATATAGAATAATATAGAAAAATTTTCTAAGGTTTTACATAGGAATCTATGGCATCCAGTTCACGAAAAGAGGCTCTTCGCATGATAAGATCACATGAGAAAAAGAATGATATGCACATTGATGAATCTTAAATGATATACAGGATGTCTCGTATTTGGGACTATTTTCGTGTGCAGATAAAGTAGATTAAACTCGAAGAGTCGAAAAGTCCTGTATCATTTTGTAATTTTCACAATAATTTAAAAATTGTCGAAGCGGATAAAATCGACGCATAAGACAATTTTAAGATATCTTTCAGACATATTTTTAAAATGTTTTTCAAAGAATTCTTAAAGATTAAAGTTGTTGACTCTAATGCGTCGCGATTTTAGACATTCTGCTCATTGGATAATAATTGCAAAAATTGCAAAATGGTAGAGAACCTTCCGATTCAGTTTAATCCGCTCTATCTGCAAAAATAGTTCCAAATATTTTGAGATATTCTGTATAGTCCCAAAATAGTCACAAATATTCTGAGACATCCTGTAGTCCCTCTAATTTATATATTAGAGTGTATACATAAAATACTATAACAGTAGCCAACTGATGTAATTCCACATAAAAATCTATGATAATTTCGATAACTCCAAAAACTGAAAGTCTGTGATAAACAAGATGTTTGTGATTCAAAAAAAATTAAATTTTCTTTATAGCAATCAGGATTTTTTTTACCCGACGTGGAACACCTCATGTATTAATTATTATCGTGGCTTCCAGTTTTTAGAAGTTATTTAGGAATTATTCTGTCAAGTTGATATATAAGTACCCGTAGGAATGCGGAAGAAATGTTTTGTGGGGACTAAATACCTATAGGATACTATACTTTGACGTATAGGAACATGTAGGTGCACATAAGACAGAGGAGGTGTGCATACGTCATCCTATAGGCATTTTCAATCTCATGAGGCTCCTCTTCTTTGTCTTACATGTTACTATACCTCAAACTGTATCCTTTTATTTCTCATGGGGCATCTATCCACATTCCTGTGGATACCTCTATTATTCTATTTGCATTCCTATAAATGTCCTATGAAATTAGTACTGTATTACTAGTTTATTGCTCTTATTTCCACGTAGATTAACTTTAATCTTAATTCAACTTACTTTTCGTCTTTTTCTAATCTTTAGAGCCAGTTTCACCAACGTTACTTTAGGTTTGTCGCGTCGCATGCTCCAACATGTTGTAATATGCTCCTATAGCTCTTACTCATTCCAACGCGTTTGATAGAGTGAGTAGGAGCTGTGGTAGGAGCATGTTGGAGCATATTGAAGCTTGCGACACAAACGAACCTTTTATCCGCCGATTAACTTTGAGTATTGTCTGCCAACTGTCAAACTGCTAAACTGAAAACGCATCATCTCTAATCTAATTCGAAAGTATGTATTTGTAAAAAATATATTTCATTTCAAATATATTTACATTTCAATGCTTTATTTATTATCTTCACCTACAACACTTTTTCTTTACTATTACTAACAAGAATAAGAGAAAGACAGATTTTTAATTTTTAACTTGCTATTGGCTATTCTGGTGATAAAGTTAATCAATGGATGAGGTTAATCGACGTTGGTGAAACTTCCTTAGAAAAAGACGAAGAATAAGTTGAATCGAGATTAAAATTAATCTACTTAATGAAACAGGCATTAATCACTTAAATTTTAACAGCATGCGAATTTCCATAAGTCTTTAATAGTATCTCGTTGGTGTTTATATTTATATATGCTTTATGAAAAAATCTCTGTGTCTGTTTCCAGCAAACGAGAATGGATTGAAATGGATTAAAATATATTCAGATTTTCAGAAATATTGATTCACGAATGTTAAAATGAATGCTTTTCAATCCTAATGTATTTTTATTCATTTATAGGAATGGCATGAAGTATATTTCTATGCTTTTCTAACCTAAAATGCTTGCTAATCTAAAAATATAAAATTTTGTTTGTGAATCGTGAATACTGCTTAATTTAAAATAGGATATGCAATATTTTTCAATCCAGTTGAATCTAAAAATAATATCGGCTATTTCTGTGCATGATGAATACTGCTAAATTAAAAATTCTGAATAGGAAATATAGTTTTTTAATTCAGTTGAATATAAAAAAAAGTTTTTTTAAAATGGGTACTATTCAATTCAAAATTGTGAGTAGAAAATCCATTGTTTCATTTAAAAATGCATTATGAATGCTATTTTATTCAGAAATATGAATAAGAAATTTTTCGTTTTAATTCAATTGAGTAAAAAAAAGTTATACCGTAAAAATATATCAGAGAATTCTCCTTCATTTAATAGTTAAAAGAAACATAAAAAGAACTACCTAAATATGTACAATAAATGTTACTTATATAAATTCCTTATTTTTAATTAATAAATTAATTGTTTTTGTATATTATATATTAACATGTTTCTTTATTACATAGCGTATAAAAGTTTTAAAATAATAACTAAAATTTCATGTAATTACTACTTTAATTTATTTAAACTTTTACATATATAAAAATATTTATATGGAATCCAATCCATTTTTATGGATTCAAAATATAAATTCGGATGGATTGAAAATTTCCAATTCATTTCAATCCATTTTCGTATTGCTGAATTTGTGATTGAACTTGATTGAGACCATTTATTTGTTTTTTAATATTAAAGCCACAACTGATTAACTCTTAACCAAAGTTCAATTTATTCATTATCTCTTTTCAATTCTAGAATTGGAAAAAGATGAAAAACAAATTGAACCTCGGTTAAGAGTTAACTATGAGTTGTGAACAAGGCCTTTAAGGTTGCAACAAATTTTTTTCTATGATTTTCGGAATGCAGCCTACTTACCGAGCGTTGGTCTTTATTTATCCATAAATAAGATCCATAAATAAGAATCAATCGCTCGGTGAGCGGATTCCGAAATCCATTAAAAAAAAGTGTTTATGCAATCTTTTAGTCGATGAGTGTACATTAGTTTGATACATATTCTGGAAGTTTTTAAGCAGTCTTTGGCAGCATTCGAGCGAGGTCGGACGTGTTCCCTCTTGTCTCGTATGGCATCAACTCGAATATATTTTTGAAAAGCGTTGCCGGCTTCGACAGTGCCATTGCATCACATTATCCGAAATCTCTTCATTCGTCTCGGTGCACGGTCGTGCGGTACGGAAGCGTCGTAGGCGTCCAGTGTTTGAGGGGGCGCCTCGCCATTTTTGTTTGAATTACATCATCTTTTTTTAGAACTCTATTCCCGATTCGAGGTGCCTTGCATTCAATTTACCTTAGTTCATATTTCGAAGACCATCAATGGCCAAGTCGAGTCAGTTCGGTTGCGAGACCAATTAAAGAAGAAGATTCTGGAAGTTTGATACGTACGAATGTGTATCATACGTAGAATACATATCAAATTTATATGATACCTTTAACATAACTGTAATCTCTAATTTATTAATCTTATTGACTAAAAAACAATGTTCTTAAAATTTTGAAGTATATTAAATTGCTGATTGCGAATAACTCCAAAAACTTTCCAATTTTATTAAAAACTAGTTTTAAATAAAAAACGGAAAGGAAATATTGAAAATGCAAGTGTAATATATACATGAATTTGGTATACAATAATATTAGTAATTTGTGCTCTTATCGCGTGGATTTAATTTGAAAGTACATATAATCTGATTATGGCATTTTTCTAATTAATTTTCAATATAATTACATATTATTCAATATAATTACATATCATATTTCAAATTGTTGATATGATAGTAAAATGTAAATTTGTTTTGTCAATCCAAAACATCTAAATAAGATCATCGAATTAAAAAATAAGTTATGTGACGTATAATATATAAACGTATGAAAGTAAAGAGATATCATACTTCAGTATCATATGTAGACTACCTATGTATGGTACACAGCGTATGATACGTTTCCAACTCTGGTGTACATACACCCAAGAACTTCGATTCGTTTCCTCGGAAATTTTTACAAATTAAAAAGTGATCACCTTTCTGCATTAATGCTCAATTTTCTTTTTTATAAAACCAAATAAAACAAATCATTTATCATTATCATCTATTTTATTGTACTATTTTATTGTACTTAAAAAGTAAGAAATATATGGTATTTTTTACTCATTTTCACTTATTAATACTCTATCTAATATGTCATATCTAATATGTTTCGCATTGCATCTAGTTGTATTCGAAACGACATTTGTCTTAAACGATATACAATTGTCAAAAATGAATCTATTTTATCTAGCACTGGAGGTAAAGGAAAATCATTGAATTGGCAAACGGCATCAGAAATTCTATCAAGTGCATTTGTATTTCCTTCATTTCTTTGTTTTTTTCTCTCTTCCGAATCTGAAACAGTAATTAATTTGTTTATAATATTACAAAGAGGTCTAATAAATAAGATGTAGATTTAAATTACATTATGTATATTTAGTCTAAAAGTTCTATTAAACACACAGTAAACATTACGTATCAATGTTTATTCTTCTACACTACACTACTACAGATAAAAATCTGAGATAGAAATCACATGTGAAAGAAAGGGACTAAATTACCATAAAAAAATGTTTAAACTAAGTGCAATGTTCAGCGAACTCCCACGATTCTTTTCTTTCGTGGAGATCTGGAATTCGTTGAAAAAATAGCTGCGAATAACGCACAAGTTGAGCGTTATAGCCTAGAGAAAACTAAAAGTTTTCTCTTCCCACACTAAAAACTAAAACGAAGAATCCAGTATCTCCTCGTAAATGTCTCTCCGAGATAAACTAAAAACCGATGCACGTGCACGGCAGGATCAAAAGGACACCAAGTTTGTGCCTCTCGAACACTGTGACTAAAATAATAATAAATATATCATTGGAAGCATAAGACTGGCGCCAAGACTTTTTAACAGTCAAGTCGAGGACGATTCTCACAAATCCGATCACAAAATCTAAGAAGCGACACGCGTAGATTCTGGTCTCGTGCCGATGCTGCACGTGCGCTTTCTTGACGCACTGCACGAGCGTTTTCCCATAAATTTTAAGGTCATAAAATTTAGGAAAACACTTTTCCACGCTATAGACTCCGATCAATATCCTTTCCTTTCCCAAGATCTTGATCAATCCGAAAGAAAAATCCTACTAGTTAACGAAACCTATTCCATCAATTCAAATTGGAGTAATCAGGGGCGGATTAGTATAAAAATCGCGGTTCCGCAGTCCTCAGGGTGATTTTTCTCTGAGTTTTTTGAGAAGCTATTATTGTCGGAATCTTTGAAAAAGGCTTCATCTGATTTTCGAAGTCCTTTTTCTAGCAGAGTCAGTGCAAAACCATACTATCAACTTAAGACCAACAGCATTGCCTGATCGAGGAATTTGACGAAGCGGACCTGATACCCAGTATTCCATAGTCGACAGCACCCCTCTCTCGAGCACCTTATTCATCGTTATCGCCAAGTAGTAAGTTTTGATTTCGCTACAATACACTGGGTGATCCTTCCTCTTCTTGAGTGGTCCCTCTTTAAAGGTGATCAAATTTTTAGTGCGTTCACGCAGTTCTTCCGCTCCTCGTCACCGTCACCTAGGGGGGATTAACACGCACCTCACCGTTCGTGTTCGCTCTAACACCGCGCAAAACTCTCGGGAACAATCTCCGCTAATTCAGACATCGACCCAAGAACAGACTTTGGTCGTTCAGTCTCCTTCGACTTTATCATCGCTATTAGAAATTTCTTACTCTCCTGTCTCCGATTTGTCTCCAGATTTCTTCGATGATCTCTTTCCGTCCAGTTCTTTCCCTGTTTCACATCCGATATTACCATCCCCGATTGCGGAATTTCCCGTCTCTCGCATACCTCCTCTATTCTTCCCGTTCAACCTGACGCCGTTCAACTTATTCCCCCGTTAATCTTCTTCCTCTCCTCTTTCATAATGCCCCTCAGTTGTTGGAATACATGTCTTACTTTATTCCTTCCACTAATGAGCGAGTGATAATCAGCATCGCAGGATCCATTTGCTTAATTTCAACGCGCGCGCGCACGCGTACGTATGTAAATAAATAGGCATAAATTTGATCTGTATCTTATTTATCAGTCTGCTCTTATATTTTAACAACAGTACATAGAGAACTTTTCTTTCCTAGTATTAAAATATTTTCTTCTTCACCGTTAATTGACGTGTTTGTTCTTTTCCTTTCCTTTAATTCCAATGTTGGATATCAAGAAATTATGTATATAAATAAATATGTATATATACATATTTTATGTATATTAATTATAATATTTATATATTGATATCATTTATTATTTATATATAAGTATATATATCAATATAAGTATATATCAATATATTAAAATAAAAAACTTACGTTTTGTAAACAAGAATTACGAAGATACTGCAAAGATTGATAATGAGATCATTTCATCATAGAATCTTTCCGAGCAGACCCACACTTGCCCCAACGTTCACAAGGGAAGTTTTACAGAATTGTTCAAACCTGATTTGATTCCCTATCTCTTCTTATAAAACATAACATGTTGTAAAACATAAAAATCTAAAAAACAGGTACTTTTTTATATGTGCGGTAACTCGTGTTTAAGGGGTTTAAGGGCTTCTTTGAAAAAAAGCGGTATTTTTCTTTCGAACCGAACATCGGAAATATAAAAGATAGAAAAAAATTTCTTAAAAGTTGTACGGTTTCAAGAATACTTTAAAGTTATCAAGAAAAAAAATTTTTTCATTTTTTTTCTTGTTTAACAAAATTCCCCACCATTTGTAATTTTCTTAAATTTTCATTTTTTTTTTACCAAATTGAAGATTATTTCTTTAGAAATTCAGCCATGTGTAATAAAGTTACATTATTACGTATCATTTTCGAGAATTAATTATTAATGCTTCTGTATATGCGCTATCCATGCTCATATGCGTAAGTAATTGTCGTCGAAACAATAAAATACATACATCGACAAAGGATTGATATTTGTAACATTACAAATTATAAATAATGTTAAGAGATATAATAATTTTTATTATTTCTCCTTAAAGTGAGTAAAACTTTTTTATTCATCTCTGTACATTATTTCTTTATAATATCTTAAGATTATTCTCTTAAAGTTATTTTCAGTTTTACACTTTAATATCTTATTCATTCATCGTTTATATAATAATTTCAAAACGTATGCATTATATTTAATAATGAAATAATTTTTAAATGTTTATAAATTTATATTTTGTATTCGTTTACTCATTATATGTAATATTCGATGAAAAAATGTTTTAAACATAATGACTTCTTACTACAGCTATATTGCAACTTTCGATATTACACGTTGTTGAATTTTTGTTGAAATTATTAGGTGTACAACTTTGCTTCCGCCGTTTTCCTATAGATAGCTTTAGTGGTAAGTGGTGGTCGAAATAAATAGATCATAGACGTCATACAATAAATTTGGGCATCTGTCAACATAACCCCATAGAAACATTAGTCAATTTGTGTCTGCATAAAGTTATTCTCGATTGAAAATGTCAGTTTATGAGCCAAATTCTCGTCATTTGCGGGAGATTTTAATTTTTTGCTTCAATATGAAGAAATCTGCGGCTGAGGCTCATCGAATGCTCTCAA
>Ga0157364_1000946_pt1 | contig 22945 bp, 9 predicted proteins | sample AttsexASBM2_FD_111476 | JGI IMG/M metagenome (GOLD analysis project Ga0157364, IMG submission 111476) | Fungus gardens microbial communities from leaf cutter ant in Ribeirão Preto, State of São Paulo, Brazil - Atta sexdens ASBM2 | ecosystem: Host-associated > Fungi > Mycelium > Unclassified ...
AATTTTTAGATATTTCAGTAAAATTATTCTTTTTATATATGATTTTATCGACACGTATACAAATTTAACTAAATACAATTCTAAAAATAATATTGCGAAACACATGCATCACAAAATTTGATCTCTTTTTACTATACGAGAATGTGAATAATACGTCTGCGATGTATTTTTGCGTGCTGAAACAAATTTGTTGGGAAAAGTTAGCTGTCACGCCACAATTTTGAGAAAAATAGCATTAAAGAGACCAAAACTGACAATTTTGGAAGTTTTCAAGTATTTATTGTAGCACCGCAACTAATTTTTTTGTCTAATTAATACCACATGAAAATTTTAGCTTTAAAATGCATTTTCACTTCAATATGATCCGAGATGTAGCAATTTAAAAATAATTCTTTCCTCATGTAACACTCTATCCAATAAAATTTTATCTTTTTTTGTAATACAGAGCGTGAATAGTCATTTTCAACGTATCTTTGCGTGTTGAAAACGAATCTATTCGCAAAAATTGAGTATCGTAATTTAAAAAAAATTGACGTCAATGGAGCTAAAAATGTAATTCTCTTTGACGTCATTTTTATCAAAATTAAAACGTGACAACTTTTATCAACAAATTTGTATTCAGCGCGCAAAAATACGTCGGAAATTACTATTTACACTCATGTATTAAAATAATATTTCATAGTGTAATTTTATTGGACTACCAAAATAATTTTAGAACACTCAAGCTACTATACAGAATATTAAAACGTTCTGTAGTCATTAATGTTTAAGCTTCTTACAAGACTATTTGAATAATCCAACAAAATTATTTCCAAATCTATATTTCCAAATTTATATTTATTCTAAATTTTTAGCATTTTAGCAAAATTATTCTTTCCGTGTAGGATTCGATTTTTCTCACGATAACTTTGCAATTTTCTTACGCAAGATTGGAAAATGAGATTACGATTTCCAAACTACCACGCAGAATTACAGTGCTCGATTCCAAAGTATCTTTAATCTGAACAAATAAGTGCATTCACATAAGATTCTTCTTCAGGAATTTGTTGGAATCAAGAAATAATATCATATGAGAAACGTGTGAATGTTCGCGATTATTAAGGACAAGATCTTCAGCGTTTAAGGGATCGTTATCTACTCTTAGACATTGAGACGTGTTGCTTTTTCATCCAGCAGCTGGGATATGGAAGCGCTAAACTCATTAGAAAGTTCCTTCATTACTACACCGGCCGACGTGTAACGTGGAAGCTCTTAATCCGGTGCGGCAAGTAAAAAGCAGCAGGCCCCTCGCGCCCTCGCGAGTTGCACACGATATCGCTGATGTTATTACGTTCGATATTACCACGAAATTGCGTCCGTACTGTAAACTTATTAATCTCGCAGTGTACGAACAACGAAAACAGTTCGTAGACGGCGAAAGCACTGACATGATCAATGCCATCTAATTAAACCACTGTCACGCAGCTTGATTACATCTAGGTTTAATTAGATCTAGCAGTTACGCTAGGCTCTATGTTGCGCCAAGAGATTCCATCGATTATGTCGTGGGCGGTTTATATACGCTACGTATTCCGTCATGCCTTTCTTTGCCGGGCGAGCATAATAAATCAACATTTTAACGAACTCCCTTTCCCTCGTCGACGTGATTAATTTATGTCCTGCATTTAATGAACATGCCGGGTATAATTATACGCAAACATTTGGAAATTGATGCACGAAATCCAAGTGATGTCCGATGGATCGAGATCAAATTCCCATATATTATTATTTATGCATAAGTGTAAATATTAATGCAATCACCAATTTGAATGTATATTTTCCACATTTGTCAATTGAAAAATAAGAGGAAAAAAAATTTTCGCGAATCGCGTATCGAATTGAAGTTATAATATTTTACTATACAGAAATAGAGAACCTGTAATAAAAAGAATCACGAAATAGTGTCAAAATTAGATGCCATTTTTCAGCAAAAATTACGGCTATAATAGTGTATTTTGGTAGTCCGAAAAATTATTTTTAGATTTGTATCATTTTTAGGCACTTCAACAAAATTTTAGCCACTTCTTATTATCTTGTCAACATGTTAATTATGCCGTTGGTAATTCGCACGAACGTCGGTTCGCACGAACGTTGATCCGGTGAGCTTCCGCGTAAAAGGTTAATTACTCGCGGCAGGACAGATGACGGTAATTCAGGATACTCGATTTAAGGGCTAACGAGACGCGGCAAGGCGTCAATTATGGGCAAGTATTTTTGACTGAGACGTGGAGAAACGCATGTTATATCAACTCGAATTAAATTACCGTGTCACGACTACACGTTACGTCCTCTCTCTCTCTCTCTCTCTCTCTCTCTCTCTCTCTCACCTCCCCTCCTTCTCTCTGTTTCTCGCTCTCTCTCCTCTGAAGCGAGACTCATTACAGGCGCCCCTTAATTGCCTCATCAGGCGAGTTTGCAAAGTAACAGATACCGTGACGCGCACCTATACCATGTATTAACTACCGCATGCGTCTAATTCCCATGCACGCACGTGAAATACATGTATACATATATAAAATATACACACATGTATCTCACAAAGTCACGACGAGAGGAACGGCCGAACATCATCTACTACGAACAACCGTGAACTTCATTTCGCATATCCAACGACGTTGCGCGCACGGCGCACATACAACTCCCGTGCCGTTCTAATTTCTAACATCGTTCTAGCCCGCGGGATACCATGCCGATTATATTATACCTGCCGGTGCGTTTGTACTCCCCCGACAGTACAGTCGCGGTACGGCCCGCGTAAATCATCCGTCTCTAATTTTCGAGAGGAATTAATATCGCGATGCCTCGTGTGCACTTGGAGTTAATAGCAGCGCGATTCTCGCTGCCCCACTAACCCTTAGAGTAACAGAATCTCGTTTAACTGGCACGGAAGTTGCCAAACTTTCATAAATCTTTTATAGTTGCTATAAGAGAAAAGGAATTAACGAAGAAATTTTATTAATAATTCTATTAATAATCTTATCTTATGAAGAAATTCTATCAATAATTATTAAAAATATATAATAGGTTGATGTATAAGAATGAATTTGATTTTATTAAGCGCGTGTCTTAAAAAGCAAAATAAATCTTTTAATAATTTTAAAATTTTGTCGTTATTAGAAGAATTAAACGTTAAAGAAAATAAAAGATCCGGGAAAAAACGATGAAATCTAAAAGTTTAGCTAGATACATATCTGAAAATAATTACATAAGACATTCAAGCTTCTTCACTAAAATGACAAAATTTTTTTTGCAATATTCTTTATTATACTTTTTCCTACGTAATCATTTTGGGGCTAACAAAATTATCTTCAAATCTATATATTTACCTAAATTGTTAAGTATTTCAGCACAATTGTTCTTTTCGTGCATATTATATACCTAAACCTAAACCTAGATTTTTTTCTTTTGTATTTAAATGTCACAGTCTTTCTATCCTTACAACTAATTTAATAATACATAATATGTTAATGTCACATTTATCCAATTATTACATAGTTTTTCATTCAAAACTCTTTTCTTATCCTTGTATTTTATTGTACCTTTCCTGATAATTAATTTTTTTATAATACTCATTCTATATATAAATATTTATAATAATAAATAAATGATAAGTATAAATGATAAGCTTGTATTTAGAAAAAATCAATTTTGTAATCTTTAGCTTCCGACAGACTGTTCAATCAAAAATAACAAACTTCATAATGGAATCTTAATTATTCTGTCATTAATGATAGTTTTTTTCTTCGCATATAATTTATCTGTCGTCGCTGTGTTATTAAAGTAACGTGTAATCGATCCTCAGCTACAGTCCCACAACGAATGAGTCTGGTTCCCGACTGTTATAAATAATTCATACCGCAGCGCATTTGTTGTTCGGTTATATCCTTACATTAGTCGATCCCCCGTAATTGCTCGCGGCGAACTATCCCCGTTCTAGCGCCCTCGATCGAAGTTCTAATTAATCCGGCAGCCAAGTTCGAAACACGATCGGCGATCGCGTCCGCCCTTTAATTGGTCATCCAAGTAGGTCTCCCGTTCTCGCTGGCGCGCGCTATGCAGCGGGTAACGAACGGTGCATTGCTTGTCTCTCCCTCTCTCTCTCTCTCTCTCTCTCTCTCTCTCTCTCTCTCTCTCTTTCTCTCTGTATACCGTTGCACAAGGTTTCGCCAGTATATATCGAACTTCGAACCTATACCTGCTTCGAACTTCAGCTCGCTTCGTCGAGACGTTGTTGCGTCGCGTTCGGATGTAAATCAGCAACGTCTAATTTCCTATCCACGTCTCGTGCCTGAAGAGTAAGAAGAGTAAGAGAGAGAGAGAGAGAGAGAGAGAGAGAGGCGGTTTTTGCACCGATTCAATTTCACTGCTGCTTCGAGGCACGTACACGCGTATTAGAGCCGACTCCGTAAATCACCAACGTCTAATTTCCTAAGGATAATGGAGTGCACAGTAAATGCGCATCTCCTGGTAAAAGGACCAATGGCCAAACAAGAATTCCTCGCGATTGCAACCAGGACGAAAAGCGCGATGTACGCTGCAGTTAGTTGAAATTGCGGCGATTACAACGCAGCACCTCTGGATAGAAATTCAGTTAAACTTTAAATTGATTCTTAGATGTTTATATGATTATTTAATGGAAATCCAATAATGCGTACATCTGCGCTGATATTATTTTCATTCGCGCGATAGTGATATTAAGAGAATGCTAGCGTGATGACCAAACTCTCACACAATCGTTAAATGTGACTTATACACATTCGGTTTACAATACCAACATACGATATTTAAAAGACATTGACACATCACTACACATTATTACATCTCATTGCACGCACATATATCTACACAATTTTTCAAAAGAGGTAAATTTAATTAGGCTTCTAAACTTAATCCTAACGATTCACTATTATTTATTTATTTTATATCTGGCTCTGCCTTTATTTCGCGCATATGATCTTCATAATCACTTCACAAAGCCTAATGCACAATTAAAAAGCACAAGCAATAGAAACAGAGTATAACATTTAAGCGTGAGATACAATTAAAAGGTACAAATATCCTGATACACATGATTTCTGATGGATTGAAATTTGTTATTTTTTATTGCCTGTGCTTTTTGATTGTAACTCAGGCTTAAATTTCCAATGAATTTCCAATGAATTAATAACTTTGATCATTACATTGAAATAACAGTCAATAAGAAAATCTGTAATTTTTTTATTTTTCATTTTTAGCACAAGAGAGACTAGAACCAGATATATTAATTAGTACATGTATTTTAATCATAAAAAAAGAATTTTAATTTCGTGAAATCAATATGAAATATCTTCTCATAATAAAAATAATATTTTTGTCAATAAAACAGACAGTGACCCTTTATAAAAGCTGTTATAGCAAGAATTTTGTTAATCGGACCGTTAATTGAGTCCCTCAATGCACAACCATTCGTAATAATAAAATAAATATTAATTAATAGCGAGTACATATCAAACATGTTTTTATGACGACTCTTACTAAATTACAGAATTATTGATGCGTAAATTAATATTCGTTTATTAAATATTGAATTTTATACAGTGTTATAAGCGTAAAGAAAGTAAACGAGATTTAATGTTACCATTGAAAAATCATTGGCAAAATTTATTATGCGATCGCAAAATATATTATTACTTCATATCATTCATTTCGGTGTTAACAACTAAACCATTGGATCAAACACAATTTTTTCAACGTAATTAAAAATAAGTGAAAAAAGCTATAATCAATCAAAATGGATTTTGATGCTTAACATTCTTAATATTTTACATTAATTTACTTAAATTTTACAATTTTCAATTCAAACAAACTGTCGATTACACACCTTACACTCAAATTAACTTTGAAGCGCTACATATTTTTATTTGGACTAAAAACCACTTCAATTTACTATTACATCCCGTAGCGTAGCACGTCAAGATTATACTAAAAATCCTGACGTGCTACGCTAATACTGACAACGACATCGTGTCCAGCGCGAAAAAATCTTTGGATGTGTATTATGGCACTTTGAAAAGGAATTATTATTGCGCTTTATATAATTGTATACAAAAAGTTTAAAATTGAAACAGCTATAACTTGAAAATAAATCGAATCATAAACAGAAATTCATTTAAAAGCTCTTGAATTGTACTTTTAAATGCTGTAGACTTCATTTAAAAACATGAATGTATTTTATCGTAAAAATGGTCAAAAATACCATTTCACATCAATTTATTCAAAATCCAGACGTTTCCAAATTCTATCAACAGTATCGTGTTCAACGCAAAAAAAAAAATAATACACATTCTCGGAATGTATTATGGCACTTCGGACAGGAAAAAGATCTTTTATCGTACACAAACATAATGTTATCGATTTTGAAACATAATCCTAAACTAAAACTAGGGAATACGTAATATACAAATTAAATTGATAACTGCAATTTTAATAATATTAATGATAATAAGCAACTTTGAAACACTGTAAAGAATTTATTGCGAAAAATGTCAACCCAACTAGGATTCGATAGTTAAAAACACGTTTAGCAGGGTTATACGGTTAGATGTACAGGGTTCACATTTTCGTTTACTTCCGTCGAACATGAAAAAAGATGATCGATGTAGCACTCACGAGGATAGAAAAATCGATCATACGAAGAAAACTCGTAAGAGACGCGATAAAGACGGAGCTGTCTCTTCATTAAAAGCCCGGTAATCGATACGTTAGACTTGCATCTCTCGTTGTCGGGACGATTTCTCATTTATCAGAGGCTATAGATTCCTTGGCCAGATCATCGTGCAAAATCCCTCCCGCCAGAGAGGGATCGATCTCAAGGTAGACAAGAATTTCTCACCGGACCGATCGTTCTCGTCGGACGATCGCTTTTCGTATCCGGGAGCTGACTCCTAAGGAAAGGATAATCCGTATCCCGCAGGATAAGGCTCATCCTTGGCTTGAACGCCAAGCTTGCACTAAGGAAGCGGGGGACTAGACCTGAGAGTAAAAGGAGAGTAAAAGCGGTAGCCGCGGATAGACGATATGAGAAAAAGAAGATTGCCAAAGAACGAGTGAGAGGTGACTGAGAAAAGAAAAGCGCGAAAGTGAAGAAAGACAAGCGTGGGCCAGACAGTGGGGATGAAGATAAACAGAGAATCTAGTTCGACGGAAACAAAAGAAGGAATAAGAAACCGCGGATAGAAAGGAATAAAGCGAAGTGCGGGAATAAGGGCTTGGCATTGTAGGATTGAAGGAGATGCAGGCGAGAAAAGGCAGCGGGTGGTGCGGTTCGAAAGTGGAAGACGACACCGCGGGTGGTCGGCTGGGGAGTCGGCTGCCGTGATTCAACTCTTGGTTTCGCGTACCAAGCTAAGACGATGATATCCAGCCGTGAAGAAGTAGCCGCTGCGAAGTTCCTCTCGCGTTCGGAAACTTTTATGATACATCACGCGCGCGACCGAGGAAACTCCGTAATTAAAACTAGCGTGTAAGCGTGACCGATGTTAAAAAACGATGGTGATTACATGTGTAACGATGGGTTGACAGCCAATTTCAACTTATTCATCATGACATGAAGAATTCGATAAGTATTGTTAATTGATATATGTATATTGTGTTGATATAAATCAAGGATTACCGAGGTAATCTATTTTTTTCTACACGCGCCACGTTTCTGTCCAATAGATGATATAATAATAAATGGAAAGAGCAATTTTGCTTAAGAATCTAAAAATTTAGCTAGATACAGATCTAAAAATAACTTTGTTATACTATCAAAATAATTTTGTAGAAGTCTTAAGCATGATGAGCAATGTTACAAAATGTTTTGATATTCTAGCAACCAATTTCGTCATCCTAATTATTTTAATGGTCCAGCAAAATAACTTTCAGATCTGTATCTAGTCAAATTTTTAGATTCTTCAGCAAAATTGTTCTTTTCATGTACCAAAATTTTATAATAAATTATTTCACAATAAATTATTCGCAGATTAAAAATTCATATTTACATCAGATTATTAATGTTCTTAAGATTTAGCATCAAAAATTATTAAATTATTAAATTACTAGTTAATTTAATAAATAATACTATTATTTTGATTATTCTCATCACTATACGTTCTAAGATTGAAAGATTTCGATGCACAGCTTGCAGAATCAAATATGTATATAAATTCATATAAAAATATCTACGCACTAAAATTTGCTTTGAATGAATTTCTCTTATTAGTCTTATTATTAGTCTTATTTAATTTCTAAAATTTAGTATTTTAATTTTATTGAATCCTTCTTTTTTTCACCTTCATTTATCTATTTTTAATATCTAAATATTGGAAAAAAATTTTAATATTAGCTACTGCTTGTACAATAAATTTTTCGAAAGCAATTTGCAAAGTAGATTCACTCTCAACATTCTTGCCTACGTAATTAAATTAAATACAAATAAATTTAAGCTCTAAACTCTCTAAAGAATATAAGGTATCCATAAGAGCCAATACAAAATAGGAATCCAGATAATAAACCGTAACGACCGTAAATAACTGACCATAAAAAAAATTGATTGTATTAGTTTTAAATACGATTTAAAAAATAATCTGTAATTTTTTTGATAATTTTTTAATCATTTTGAAATATCTCAGAAATCATCTTTAAATTCAGAGGTGTTAAATTCACATCGATATTTTTTAGAGTGTAGTAGCTATTCTGGGTGATGCAGAGTTGCAAAGCGTTTCACATGAATGATTTCCAAGTTGGCAAGATTTTCCACTTTCGATAATGGCATGCCTTCCTCGCAGATTTTCACTAACGAATTCGAACGGGGATGATAAAATTTTGCGGCGTCGAGTCAAAGACAGACGGTGCTACTTACACGAAAGGAAAAGAGGCTGAGGGAGGAAAAGGTGAATTCTGAGGGCAGACCCCACGTTCCCATCGTAACGCGGCGATTCATCCGGATCGTTCGAAATCACCGAGATTGAATATGATGAGTACGAGCGAACGGACGAAGAGGAGAAACGATCTCTCGCGACGACGAAGAATCCGAAAGCTGGGGAGTAGTTCGCGCGTTAGTTCCGGAGCGCCGAGCTAATATTTGAAGTTCTTGAAATAGTTACACGCTCGGTCGCGTAATGAGCTCCGGCGGCGCTCCCGAATAATCATTCCTCGCAAAAGAGAGCGAGAGAGAGAGAGAGAGAGAGAGAGAGAGAGAGAGAGAGCGTGCCGCGAAATCTCCGCGCGAGTTCTCCGCGAACGACGTCGCGTGATGTCGTGCGACAGAGGAACACGAGTTCCGGGAGAGACGAAGACGGAAAGTTCAATAAGCTCGTCCCCACGGGCAGAGAGTATGGCGGCAAGAGAGGAAGAGCTTCTATCCGTCGGATGCATTCTCGTGCAACGACATCCGATAGACGAGCGACTGTGTGCATCGTCGTTGTCGTCGTAGTACCGTCCGTCTACTGCCTCTCGTGACGCTCGCTTCATCGTGATTCACCGACTATACATTAGTCCTCAGGATTTCAGGACGATGTTACCGGGAGTTGACACAGACGTCTCATTGATTTCGCGATCTCCGGAATACTCCGCGCGTCCGTTATAACGTCCCAGTCACGAATTATGCATTAGAACTCAACTGCTGGGCTCCTTCGAAGGAGCTGAAGGAGGAGTTTTCGAGGAAACGTCAGAGAGACGAGAGTGACTTGCCCAGCAGAACTAATGAGCCATTTATTGCAAATATCTGTTCAAAAATACATGGGAACATTGACGTATCCAGTATTTTTTTCAGGGAGAGTTTATATCATTCTTATGTTATCACATAAGCAGCAATTTTGGTTTTAATTAATTGCTTTTTCGAATAATTTAGAATTTAAAATGTATCCTAGTGTCTAATTTGAATAGGAAAAATATTGGTAAATCATCGCTTTTATTTTTTTTTTCTAAAGAAAGTATAGACAAAGTATAACAGTTAATAAAATGAAATGTGTAATTCTTTAATATTACTAATACTATTATTAATACAAAATATTCATAATCATTTTTATAGGAAAGAAATTTAAAAAAAATCCAGAGAGAAATATAGAAAGGTCTTCTGAGCAACATTGCTAGATATTAGCAAAAATATAATTAAAGTTAAATAAAAAAAAAAAGAAGAATGACGAATAAAGCAAACATCATTCAATAAAATTTACAAAATTAAAGAATGTAGTTTATTCAAAGCGATTTAAGACATTTTCAAAATTCAAATTATCTTTAGTCTCAGTTAATTATCTACTAGAAGATAATATCTGTGAAAATTTTGTATGATCTGAATTCCTCAATTCCTAGATATCTACGCCTATGCATTGAAAACAACAAATTATTAATGCCTCTTTGTTCCAAGGATGGAAAATATGATATCTCATATTTATGTTTGTGCCCGTAAATCTTAATTAGAACGTTCATTATTTTTCCAAACTATCTTCCGATTAAAATAAATTAAAATAAATAAAAATATAAATGCTGAAAAATTTATTTTAACCAGACTTATTTTTAAACTGTATAAAAGGAATTCATTACATTATTATTTTTAATTAATTTACATCGAATTAATATTGCCCTTATTAATGTAATTATAATCGACGTTACTGTTATTGATATGAATAAGACAGCTTTTTTAAGTTTAAAAAAATTAAACTTATAAAATAAATTTCTGTTTTTTTCGATGTATATGAAATTATACGATTCTAGAGGAAGTTGCGGACGCGACATTAGTTCTCTCGCCGAGAATTAGACATCGTCATGTAACTCTGACGAAGAGTTATTACCCCAACAATGCTTAATTAAAAATATTAATTCTCGGCGGTCCTTCGGATCACAAAGCTTAAAGGCAGGTGGCTTTAAAGCTCAAGGGACAGCGATTGCTCGACTCGAATCGAACTGTATAAATGTAGGAGGAGAATGAGCGGCAAGAAACGGGGGCGAAGACAAGTTCCGACCAAATTGTAATCCGGTGATCCCCGTCTGTACAGCCAATCCCACGGCCGAACTTCGACGGCAACTCTGGACATAACTCCAGGAGAAACTTCCTGAGTCTCGGAAACGGGATTAAGAGACGCAACGTGAAAGCTCATTGCCTCGCCAAAGGAATCGCACCGGTCTTCATCGGGCGGGTGTTGCTTATTAACTTGCAGCAGAACTCATTTATTTCGTCCTAGCTACTTCGCCCATTAGCTCATAACTGGCCCTGATTTCCGCGCGAGCAGGCGCGCGCGCAAGCGTTTGACGAAGAAGAGTTTGCACGTCTTCGAGATGGCAGATTAGTTTTGCGTCATACAGAGCGTAACATCGGGACACTTTCCGATGATATGTTCTCAAGATATTCATTTTTTCCCAATTAATAAATTCTAATTTGTTCGTTTGTTTTATTTTCAATGTAAAATATACTATCACATATATTTTATTTTAAATGTAACATACCTATTATGCACTTTAATTTAGATATATTGCTCTTTAAATACTATTATATAATAAAATTAATAAAATTTTATTTTAAATATGCTGTTTTAAAATACCGTTAATAAAATTTCAATCTATCTATGTAATTAACTAATATAATAGATAGAGGGATAAATGTATCTTGACAAACGTGACTGTCACATAATTACATGATATTCTAATTCCGTTGTCCAAATTGCCTAATTTCATTATCTCATTTCATTTATGCTACATTGAAATCCGATTCTTTCAAAAGGTCGTCTTTCTATTCAAGGGATTGGAAAGTTCTTTCGTAAAAAGACATTTCGGTCAGAACTTATTAATGTTAAACTTATTAATGTTTCCGTCTCGAGTCATTAAACATCTTACGATCTTATAGAATCAATCATTAATATTAATTTAATGAAGTTTACATCTACAAAACAGCAATGTAACATTTTATAAGGATAAATCAACATTGAAAATGTAATCGATATTTTCATTTTGTCGATGTTACTTAATTTTTTAGAAGTGAAGAATTTTTTCAACAAAAAATAAAATTCTTTTATGAAAATATCAGATTAATCTTCTGGAATTAATTTTATATTTGTGTTAAAACCGGTTCTTGTTAAAATTTTTATGTTGAATGCTCACACATCCGCGTATTAATTTAACATAATGTAGTTGTTATTTGAATATTTTATATGAAATTAGTATTCAAAAATTTCTTAACGTTAAAATAACACAATTTACAAGTAAATAAAAAAATAACATTAAAACGATGTATTTTAAATTAAATTTTAAGATAAAACATATGCATGTTAATCTAACATATTAAATAAATAGTTTAAAATATTATATAATAGATATGTGTATGTAAACATTAATTTTACTAAAAAAAATTTCCTAATTTGCTTAAATATTGTTTTAATGTTATATTTTTTCTATTAATTATTTTTTCTATTAATTATATTGCATAATATTTGTATTATTTTCTAAAGTATTCATCTTGTGTTAAAATTAACATAAAAAGGACTTCGCACGTTTCTTATGTTATCTTTCTTTATATTTCTTACATTTATATTTTAGACTCTCAGTTCGAATCTTTTCATATTTTCAGAAATTGTAATTCCAGGTCTTCTGATTAAAAATGTCAAGGAGGTGAATTTCGTTTGCCTACAAATCCATTGCCTACCAGTATCGGCAACATCACTTTTGTCTAGAGTTCGATTGCCATGTATTATTGCCTACAGTTCGATTGCCTACAAACATCTTTGCGCACAAATAAAAATTTTAGAAACGGAATTACTTTTGCCTACAAGTATTATTGTCTATATATATTATTGCCTACAGTTCGATTGCCTACATGTATATTATTATCTACAAGCATTATTGCCTTCGATTATCTACAAGCATTATTGCCTACAGCTTTATTGCCTATATGCATTTTATTTACCATTAAATACTATTTTATATTTTCTCCTGTTTCTACGCGAAGCGACTCTCATCCTATCTCTCATCCTGCAAAAGGACGCACAACTTCCATAATTGTATTGTTGCACATGTTTAGTACTCGAGAGTATTATGATTCATTCTTATGAATAGAGCTTTCGTTGTCAATATTAACTAATACAAATTATTTTCTTATTTAACTTAATTTCAATTTTATATTTGTGCGCAAAAGTGCTTGTAGGCAATCAAGCTGTAGGCAATAATACATGTAAGCAAAAGTAACTCTATTTCTAAAATTTATATTATTTGTGCGCAAAAGTGCTTATAGACAATCGAGCTATAGGCAATAATATATATATGCCATTGAACTGTAGGCGAAAGTAATATTGGGCTGGCAAACGGGATATTGTAAGCAATCAATTTGTAGGCAAATACAACCATGTCTCATATCAATGAATGCGACCTTCTACAATTAATAGTTAATTAATAGTTTTTGAGATATAACTTGGTTAATTTCTATTTCGGATATTGAACGATATAAACAATCTTGGTCCCACATTCTACGGACATTTATATGATATTACTCATTGTTTATTTTTAGCCATAATTGAGATCACAAAGCGAAATGCAACTTTGGCAGCCTTATTTCGCATATTATAATTCATCTAGGAACTTTTTTTCAAGTCTATAGAATTATGGTGAGATCGAGATTGTTTATATCGCCCAATATTCGAAATAATAGAATTAACTAAGTTTGAATGGTTATATCTTGAAAACTATTAATTTTTTGGAGATCATGCCCATTGACATTTTTAATCAGGATACCTGGAACACAATTTCCCAAAATAGATAAGATTTGATCGAGAACCAAGATCCATAAAAAACGTGCAGGATCTTTAAATGAACCATTTGAAACATGTGAAACGTATTTAATTTAACACAAATTTTCCAACTATGTATCTTTATTGTGTCACAGATTTTGACGTCAGCTTCGGGGGGTGAACTTCAAATTATTTTCTTGCGAAAATGTATCATTAAAAAGATAAAATCAATAGAATATACAGTTTTGTATTAATTACGTTAAAATATTAATTAAAAATTTAGAAATTAAATTTAAAATTAAAATATTATCTCATCTATCATCTTAAAATCTTGAAGTATCTTGTAAATCTCGTTTTTCTTTCATATTTTTTAGTAGGTTTATGGACGTTCTCACCCATCAACGTCGAAATATCCATAAATGCCATTTGTGATACATTATTAGTACCGGCGAAGATGTTTCAGTGCCAGATTGAAGACGATGGATTAATCTCTGTGCAACTTATTTTGCATATAAAGTATCAATAGCTTCCGCACCAAAGCTGTCGGGAGCTGCATTTCTAATCGCCATCCTGTCACGGGCGGCACTTTTGGGACCGGATGAGCCGACGCCCGAGGAAGGGCGCGAATAGAAATTGAATCATATTATTAGTCTCAACACGCCCGTCTGCCTGCTCCCAGTTTCTCTTCGCGGGGTAGAAACGAACGAGAGGAGAAGGAAGAGATAAACAGGGGGGAGACAGGGAGAGAGAGAGAGAGAGAAAGAGAGAGAGAGAGAGAGAGAGACAGGACTCGTGTGTCTTGTCTCGTTATTCCCGTTACTAGACCGCGTTACTGCACCACGTAGACGCGATGTTCATTACAGGAAGTGTACAGTGTTTCAAGACGTCTTGGGGCTACGGCTCTCTCCTATTTCCTAGCAAGCGCGTGCATTGTCTCCTCGCTTTGTCGTGCATTAGATTTACATCTAATGTGAAGAGATTTCGCAGAGTAGCTCCTTACCATATGTCGCTTCGAGTGACTGCCGTCGAATTGTGATTATTTGCTGTTATATTAGCGTTAATTAATCGAATTAATTATGTGCGACTTTAAATATCATCCTTTCAGAATTCGAATTGAGAATCCTCATTACATCGTACTAATCCAGAAACTCACTCTCTCTTGGAACGTTTTAAAATATTATTATTACATCATTTTCTCGGTTTTTAAAAATTTAGGTTGTTTGCTAATATTATACATAGTCGTCTCTTGTAGCAATTCTTGTAAAATTTGAAGTAAAAATTAGAGATTAAGAATACATAAATCGAATAATAAGAAAAATCTTATTTTCAAATTTGCATTAAGAATCCTATTTGCACATGAAGACTATTATTAAGTACCAAAGAGCACTAAGATCTGTTTCGTCCGAAAGAAGAATTCTTTTTGTTATAAAATTCATTACGTCTTATTACTGATATTGTACAGCCTTTAGCCATAAGTATAAAATACCTCCAAAGATTAACGTAGAAATTATAAATCTAACAAAAAAATTAATGAAAAAATTAATGAAAAAATAATATTAAAATAATATTTTATTGACAAATAATATTTATTTCTAACAATTTTGATATTTCATTAGTTCTCGATCCTTTTATTTCCAACAGTATCTTTTTGAAGGAATAAATTATGAGTTACTTTATACTTACGGTAAGATATTATTGCTCTCGTTACTCGTTTGATTATTCGTACAGTTTGACATTCGTATTTCCATTATTATTATACTCATGTTTCGCGAATAGTAGAATTTATCTGCACATGCACTCGACTACGTTCCGCCTGTGCACGTAATAAACGTGACTTTCGCTCGCTCTTTCCCTCCTCCATCACTCTCTCTCTCTCTCTCTCTCTCTCTCTCTCTCTCTCTCTCTCTCTCTCTTTCTCTTTCTCTTCCTCTCGTGTTTCCGACTCATGCTCCATTTTCCACTCATTCCGGATATATTCCGTCTTCGTACCACTGTCTCGCCCGAGAGATGGCTGAGTTCCCGTACGCTGCCGCGCCGGCAAGGCGCAGTTTCCTGCAAATTTTACAACCAAGCTCTCGGCGTGTTGTGTACACATCTCCCGGATTTAACTCACGGTTTCGTTCCCCCGGACATACTACAGAGGACTTTGGACAGATGTGACGAAGTGGAAATCCGCAACCATGATTATGTCGCGCTTGCCCACGCTCGCGATAATTGTTATCGCACCTTACGACGAAGATGCCGAATATGACGACAACGATAACGAATGATGCACAGCTGACACTCATGATTTCGTTGACAGGATTCCACGTGAATGTATATAAATGTGATTGAAGCCCGACGTAACTTTGGCGAAGGTAATCCCTGCGGGTTACAGACTGTTATTATATCACTGAGAAAACGGAAAATAGTAGTTTCCATTGAAGCCAGAAATAGAATATTATTATTTGTTCGTCCTCCCTTCGGAAGAGAGAGGAGGCCAGATATTTATTCAAGAGGTCTCCCGTGCGAAATTTTAATATGTCAGAAAAAGTATTTGAATATTTCTAGATCGGCATTATCAAGTCATTTTGTAAGAACAGAACTGTTATAATCCTTCGATTGAGAAAATAGATGGATCGATAGCTACTATAATTACCTGCCACTCTACAAATACCTAATAACTATAAGAAATTCGATATACTATATCGATAAATTGTTATTTAAACAATAATTTTATCTATTTTAACTTCAATGTACAGATTATTAATTTGTATCTACACGAGAAAAAACGATTTTACTGAAGTATTTAAAAATTTAATTAATTTTTTTAATACAAATCTGAAAATATAATCATCTTGGACCATTTTAATAATTATATAAAATTTTTAATATATTACATTAAATTCTGATCGTTTAATACAATAATTCGTTTAAAATAATAATAAATTATCCATCGATTTATATTGCAGATTTTTACATTTATTATACATATTTGCAATCATTATAAAGATTAAATCAATATTTTTATAAAATTTATTAAATTTCCTATATATTTTCTATATATATCGTATTATGTGAGGTAAGACTAATAATTGACAATAATAAAATCAATAATCAATATGAATAAACGTCGATTGCAAAAATAAACATTTAATTTTTGTTCAACAAATTATTAAAATTAGGTATTAGTTAATTCTTATATTTATTGTATTATAAGTATTTATTATATTAAATAACTAAATTGATAATCAAATTAGATGTTAGATATTCAAATTTTTTGCAACATTATCATGTTTGAATATCTATCTATTTAACTTACGAGTAACTACACAATTATTTTCACAGATCTGCATCTCTGGCCTAATTTTTATATAATTTAGCAAAACATTCTTTCCGTATAGAAAAGAAACGTAATTCTTTATATAAGTGCATACATTTACATATTGATGAAAAAACTTTATATATTAAAGATAATTAAGAGGATCAATATGGCAACTTGTGACAGTAGGATTGTTCAGGCACCCTTTTGAATAAGGTTTCATTCTTTTCGGCGATTTTATTTATCGATTCTTTAATTTTGTGAACGCAGTGCCTTTCTCAGTCTGTATGAATGTCAGTATGAATAATGTGAAGACCCTCGATTTTCTTGATTAATTTTTTCCAAATCCCAAGAAATAGAATGATCTATAGATTCTACTGTTTGTTTTATCTTGATCATCTCTATATAAAATCTTTTCACTAGTATGAGTTTATGACCTAATAGAACATTTGGTAAAAGTTTCATGAAAATCTATTTAGTTGAACACTTTGAACCGTATACTCTTTTGTAAAAGGACACACAGTTGAAATATTCCGGCGGTACTCCAACGGCATTGTGCACATAAGAAAGTTCCATCAATCTTCTCGCGCCGGAGAATCGAATCTCCCCATTTCCAGCTTATCGGCAACTCTCCTTCTCTCCTCTTAAATCCCATGGAATACACAGACGTTGTCCTTGTTTCCGTGGTGATATCGTGGCACCGTTCGTTCAGAAATCCTTTCGACTTTAACGCGATCTCAGCATTGTTCTGCTCAAAGCTCGCCTCGCTCGTAAAAGCCGAAGAAGATGGCCGTCACCGTTGGATCGACGTCGGATGAGCAACGATATCCGGCGAGATATCCGAATTGAAGCGATTCGCGCGAATCGGAGACAAATCCAAAGAAGCAGACGCGGCGTTCTTGCAAGAAGTGCAATTTGTAGAGAGTCGTGTGATTTTTTTGTATATACACTATGTGAAAAGAAATGAAGAAGCTACGAGCGTTGAATGCGAAAAATTTCCAGTAATACGCTAAATGTATTTCATTTCAAATGAAGGATAACATCCTGACAAGGAAACTATGTTATTTGTTGGAGTTTCCTATGACCGCAGGGTTGTATCCAAGCTATACCCAAGCTATTTTGCGCTATCAATTAGTTGAGAGTTAGCGATATATTGAGTCCTAACTTCGCTTAAAGTTCAAAGGGACCGACGGTAATAGCAAACGACAAAACGTAAACTTGCGCGATTGAATGGCTTATAGAAACGTTTATTCGTATAATTCGCTAAATTCACATACTCGCTTTAATCCTATTGTTAAGCTATTATTATTTTTTAGTAATTCAATAATTTCCCTTATCAATAGCCTTATTTAAATCTTTAATCTATCAAATCTATCTTTAATCTAATATTTATCAAAGAACGGATGTAAAATATAAAAGATTAATTCTCCGGAATTGACAATAAGGTCTATTAGAAGGTTTATTAGACCTTCTCACTCAATTATAAATCTCTTTATCAAATAATTCGATTTTCTTCATGTTTCATCTGCAAATTTGAATTATTCTTAATAAAATATACTTATAGCTATTTCTATCAATGCAGTGTAGATTGATTTTAATTTCAACTTATTCTTTATCTTTTCCCAATTCTTAGAAATAGCAAAAGATGAAAAATAAATTAAACTGAGATTAAAATTAATCTACATTAGCAGAAATAAGTATTAGTATTTATTTTTGTTTTAAGTTGATATTTTGGTGCCTTGAAATTAATTAATATAAATTAAATGAATCTTACAGACCTAGTGTCAGTAACTCTGTTACTGACAGATTTAGCTCTGGTGGAGCTAATTATAAGACAAATTACATCTACAATTTTAATAACAAACTAACCAACGTTATTTCAGAAGTTTTAGAATAACGAGAAATAGAATAACGAATACTCTGCATTTCATGGATGTGCTGCTTAAACTTCCAAATTGAAAAATATCGATGGCTACTGTTGTTGGAAAGATGCAGATACAGGAATGCGATAAATCGACATTTAGCCATCGCGGAAATGGTGGCGCCGAAAATCCGCGCACGCTTTATTAACTTCGAACAATGCTCAAGCAGACGTTAATTTTGTCGAGCGTGTAACAGATAGCCAACGCACATTAAATACTCGTGAATTTGTGGTTAATGTGCGACGCAGGGCGATATCACAATGTATAAGAAAAAGGGAATCTGACAGCGAAGATCGATCCATTAACATTTAATATGCATAGCTAACGAATTTACTAATTAATCTTTGTTTGTTTACTACATTTTTAATCAATTCAATGTAACCTAAGGGTAAACAAAAAAGTATATGAATATTCTAAATTATATTATACTAGCATTCAATATAAATTTTAATTCTACATTACACTCACGTAAATTTTTAAATAAAATTATTATGTTTCTGACACTCCAACATTATATATCTCAATTTTCAATTTGTCTTCAATTTTATCCTCTTTGATTTACAATTAAATAAAGATTAATAATATTCTATATATCTTTTAAATAAAATTAAATGCGAATTTTTTTAAATTATAAAATAATTTGTGCTATATAACTATATATAATAATGTATAGAAATAGCATTCATTTAGCGAATTTATAAGGCAGGAGTGTTTTAAGAAACTTCATAATAAAGGGTTAATAGTGTATTATATCGTAATTATATCTTAATAAGCTTTCTCTAATTTTCATTAAAATAGATCTAAATTTTTTTTTGCCTTTTTCCTTTACTTAAATGATACAAAATAAAAATAATGATTGCTAATTACGTGTTGGTACACAAAACAAAGCTATCAAGTCGATGTCGTATAAGAATCGTAATAGAAAAAAAAGTCACAATATCAATGAGCCATTGTGTCGATGTACAGCCGTGTACGTTCGTCGGACTAATTGTACTGAAATTTTGTTTAATTAGTGAGCTCGTCTACCTCACCACTCATTGTTTACCACACGCCCATGTGCATGCGGCCTAACGCGAGACATTAATGCCCGACGGATTATTACCGCGCGATAAATTACGGTTGTTCTGTGCCGCACGACGGGACAGGGTTCCCTTTAACGTACGGCTAACGCCGCGCGATTTAATGGCTATCCGATTCCAACGTCGCGCACGAGTATTCCGCTTATTTATTCGCGCGGACGACATTGTTCCTCTTACTCGGCAAGTCCTGAATCAGGAGAGGATTTTCGGGAGAAAGAAAAAAAGAATCCGTTCCGCTGGAATACAAAGGATTCCAGCGTACTCGACGATCTGTCCCCCTGGAGAAATCGTTTTCCACAAACTGAATGGTTGATCAGGAATAAAAAGTAAGCGACTACTTTAAAAGGATCGTGAATAATAATTTCAGATTGCGCCAAACTATAGCTGCAAACGTTTGCTGAAAAGCATAGCGTGATAATCGTGGGACTCACCGTGACGGAACGTAGAACAAAGAACAATTTTGCTGAATCATCTAATTTAGTTAGGTACAGATCTGAAGATAATTTTGTTTGAACCATTAGAATAATTATATAAGAAACATAATTATGCTCAAACTGGTTGCTAGAATGTTAAAACTTTTTGCAGCATTATAATATAAATGCTTAAGCGTTCTAATTACTTTGATGATTCAACAAAATTATTTTCAGACCTGTACAGTTAAATTTTTTAATATTTCAGTAACTTAAATGTTGTTTAGTATTTCAACAAAACTGTTCTTTCCATGAAATAAACAAAAATGAGATCTTAATTTACGATAAAATATATTATTATTCGTTTAAGAGATTATTATTACCGATCAAATAACTGGCAGGCTGATTCTAGAGTGACTTTGACTACTTCCGATGATGTTGGAATAGTGCTGAGCAAAAAGTTGGTCAGACTTATCGATCAGAGTTTTGCTTCGGTAACTTCTCAGACAAATTGGCCGGCGAGAAGAATTAATGACGCCGGTGCGGAAATGTGAGACAATAAAGCGATGCGAAACTTTGTTTGATGTATAAATAATGGAGGATAGATCCAATTACTTGTTACAGGAACTGTAATAAAGTAACGTGGTGCGTACATAAAGATATCGTAAAATTTATAACTAACGTTATAAAATTAAACACGCGCATTTCTTCACCATTTTGATTTCCGTTCATTTTTTTATTTCTGTTTATTTTTTATTTTACAGAGGATGAATCTTTTAATCCAATAGCCTGAAATAACTCTTAGAATTTTCATCACAAAGGAAAATCTTTTAAGAGAAACGCTCGCTTTGTACAGAATAAAAACGTTTTGTATTTATGTTATAATTTTTCCGTCGAATGGTCTACATAGTGTAAAATTAAGAGAGTTTAATTTAACATAATGTGAGTATGTTACTTGAATATTTTGTTAAATTGATATTTAACATTTCTTAGTGTTAAAATAACACAAGTATGAGTAGATGGGTAAATAATATAAAATAATATAATTAAGACAAAAATTCTAAGATAAATGAATAAAAAAAGAATATTAGTATTAACTTAATATATAAATAATAATTTTACTAAAAAAAATATGCTTCCATAATTTATGCCTGAATTGTGTCAAAGCATTACATATTTTATTAATTTTTTTAGATAATGTAAACATTTTGTGTTACTTTTTAACATATTTATTTTAACACAGCAAAATTAACATAAAAATTTGAGTGCAAATACATAAAATTTAAACATAACAAATTCAACTAAATATAAGTACCAGACAAATTTCTCTACCTGTCTGGAAGTTATCAATGTCATTATCAATGTCCCAAATTTGTATACTACGTACTTCCAACTTTTTCTCTAACGGTAGGCAAAGTTCTTATCGCCCAGCTACTTTCGACGTAAATCCCCTCGTTAATTACCAGGAAAGGATACCCGCGCATGCTACGCGCAACTGTGAGTTTTCCTTCTCGACACCGGGGTCGGCTACGTATATATCGCTGTTGATGTACGCTAGATTACGTGGCGAGCGATAAATTACGCCGCGAGGGACGGCTTTCACGATGGTGCTGCCGATGAAACGAAAGACGTGGAAGAGCACGAACGCGGAGCGTGCACGCGGTCGAAACAAGTCGCGCGTGTCTCGGTCGAAGCGAAAATGTCACGGGAGCGCGTTAATCTCATCTCAGCATATAATTCAATTCCGGTTTAACCTCGTTATCCGGCGGCTACGTTTGCTCGTTAAACACGACAGAAACGAGTTCGCGGCTTACGGAACGAATCATAAACACACGCGCCCGGCTTCTCAAATCATTCACGCTCGTTCCGAAGAATCAAGGGGGAAACATATCTCTTTTTTTTTCCCGACCTGTCTGACGCATGAAATTTTATTCATTATAAATTTCATTCGTTTCGCGCGAAAAACCAGCCAGTTCATTTCAATTAGAACGGGATGGTGGAAAATGACGTAGCTTTTTGATAAAGAGCGCAAGAAAAATACTCATAAATCGATGGATATATGAGAAATATTTTGAATAATTATATTGTTGATAAATAATACAATGAGGAAGAAAAAATGGTTGCAATTGTCATAATTTAACAATAGTTTATCATTTAGTTGATCATTTAATAACTATGTATTTTTTCACCGAATTATTACATTAGAATTATTACACTAGTTTACAAGGATTTGTGCAAGAGTGAAGAATGTTTTTAAAATAATTTTCAAAGCTGAGTCCAAATCTGCCATCGAATTGGATTATTTTTTGAGGCCAACCATGTAAAATATATTTAGCCCAAAAAAAATGACTATAAAATATAATTAAATTACAACAACTACAATCATTTTTATGGTAATGATAATTGATGTTATGACCGTTTCCTAAAAAAGTACGTGAAAATTAATACAAGAGGAAAAAGA
>Ga0157364_1000947_pt1 | contig 22945 bp, 21 predicted proteins | sample AttsexASBM2_FD_111476 | JGI IMG/M metagenome (GOLD analysis project Ga0157364, IMG submission 111476) | Fungus gardens microbial communities from leaf cutter ant in Ribeirão Preto, State of São Paulo, Brazil - Atta sexdens ASBM2 | ecosystem: Host-associated > Fungi > Mycelium > Unclassified ...
GAGAATCTTGATGCGTCGATTTACGGTTAAGCTCGTACAACACTGAGTCTCCATTTAACGGTAATGCGATTCTTATGGGAAGATCTGTTATATTATAGGATTTTCTAAATTTTGTATTGATATATAGATCTTTTATTTAAAAATATGCGAGAATATTAATTTACATTTATATCAACGAATAATTAATTTAATAGAAAAAATAATATTTATTTATTGTTTTTATATTATTATAAGGAATTTGAAAAATATCTAGATGGGATAAATCTATATTATAGATAATTATAAATTAGATAAATTATATTTCAATGACGCTTTTATTCTTATAATTTATGCATTATTAGATAAGTTGTAATAAGAAGAATTTATATATATATATATATATATATAAATTTATTTTTTTATATTTAAATTATACATAACTTTTACACATGTATGCAATTAAACATCTCAAAAATGATTATTTTTGTGAGATGCGGAATTTGATGTTGAGATTTTTAAAACGAGTAAATAACGACATGAATACTTTGTTTCTTGCCGTATCGGCATCTTTGTATCCCTTCACGCTACTTCGATAGCTCGACAAAGGAAAATTTATCGTAATTAGTCTCTCCCGCCCAGCCTCGACGAAACGAAAAGAAATATCCCGCGCCTTACTTCCAATAAATATCGTCGATAAAGTGCCGATAATCTCAAGTCAATTACTTGCAGGAGATACTTTGCTTCATTTACAATGAATCACGTGTTATACACACCCTTTATACTCTGCCATGTGGTCTCGAGATCCGGCGGATGCATTTCGCAGGCGGATGTATGGGCTGTACTGCGATAGTGTCAAGTTACCATGAGAGGAGAGAAAGAGATATATGCGTATGTATGTATGTTTGTGTATATATATATATATATATATACATATATATGATATTCAAGTTTTTAAAAAATGTTCTACAAAATTACAATCTTATTATTACGAATACGTCAAATTTAATGTTTGTAGAAATTGTTACAGGTATATTTCATATATTATTAATAAAAATTTGATCAATGCAGGGTCTTTGTAAAGCTGTGTTTGCAGGATAATAATGATTTACATATTTCGAATTGCGAATCACACAAACATAATTTTTATATTAATATCATAAATCTAAATTTCTATAATGTAAATGTCATTAATTAGACAAGAAAAGTATTATCACATTTCTCGTTAGTGAGAAACGAGTTTTGTATCGCGATGCACTCTCAAGGCTTTCGCAATCCGCTCTCGTTCTGAAAAAAATCAGGATAATTGCAGCCCCACATTTAACAATAAGATAGAGGTAGGCAGCAGCGTGGCCTGACCAAAGTCCCCGTGAATTAACGTACACGATTGTGCTGCACGCAAAAAGCGGTTGCACATCCAGTTGTGGATGTAATTGCGGTGGCGTGCACGACCGCGCGCACTGTGTTTTGCCGAGTTTAGATAATTGTGGTAACTGGAGATTAACGTGTCCTCACAGTTTACAATCTTTTTCTACCCTTCCTAAGTGAAGGGATTAAATAAGCAATTAAAAGATATACATATACTTGCTGTTCTCGATCTTCGACGAGTGACGTTTTGTATTAAAACAACTTAATGCATTGGTCAGTTATCAGCCATTTATCAGAAACCTTTCGAGTAACATAGTTCAAGTTTTTCACAGAATGCAATAAAGTTCTTTTCTATCTGTCAGTTTATGCTCGAAATCCCCAGTATTTTATTATCGCAACTGAACTATGTTGTCGACGTGAGATGGTTTATCTTGTCGGCTTACCAATGATAGATATTATCGCTTATCGCGTCGGAACGCGTTAGAAGCGGACGTTTAAGCCAGGGTAACACCATTAGGACCACCCTGTGCCTTCTTATCGCACGAACGCCAGCAACTTTTCGTCCTCGTCGTTTACGCGTCACCGTTGAGACCCAAACTCGAGCTCAAAATTATCAATATACTTACAGCATAAAATTAGCATATCGCTTTTAAAGAAAATATTGTTACAGTTGCACAATTTTTGTAATATACTACTGAATGATCATAAAAGATATGATAACATCATACTATAATTATTCAATAATTATATTAACAATTATAAAGATTATAATACAAACGATTATTATAAATAAAATAACAATTAATATGATAGCATTAATTCTTCGGTGCGATATATACTTTAGAAACGATACATTTGAATATAGCATATCCAACCTAATTCGATTAATTATAACTTTTATAAAAATGAATAAATTGTAAAGAATTTTTCTTCAAACGCGCTAAACACATTAAACAACATAACAGTATCAAAAAACGTGTATTTAATAAAAAAATTATAAGCATTAGAAAAAAAAAACCGGGTATGACATCCATGCAGAAATACAATAGCAGCGAAGTTAAAAATACTGCAATGATAATGGATATCACGCGAAAATAAGATTTTTCGGGATATCTTATATAAAGAAATGCGTATAAATGATAGAAATGGTACGATTTAATATGCATAAAAATGCAGCGTCTAACTTAAGAAGAACGCTCAGAGGGAGTTGCTGCTCGCTGGAAGACAAAGCATCGTGGAAGACGACACGCGAAACAGGCGCGAGAAATATTACGGTACCGAGAGCGTGCACGCGCCGCGTCGTATATCTGTAATAATCATTCCCCATTCAAGGCGAACGTTTCATTCGCGTGGATGCGGCACGCTCGCGTCGCAAATTGCGATAGAGGATGCACGTGGTTGCAACGACGACGGCGGCGACGGCGACAACGACTCCCATAATCAACGCTCGCTCTCGCGCTCGCGCGACGACATACTTTCCGGCTTTCTTCTTCGTTTCTTCTTATCTGATCTCTCTCGGTGGGGTGCTGCCCAGTACTCGTAACATCGCTATAACTAACAACGAACCAACGAGCCTGGGTCGTGTATCATCTCGCCGTGTTAAAGCTGCCAGAACGCGTGTGCACGCTTGGAAACGGATAGCAGAGCGTGTTGCAACACATTGTAGGCGACACAATTGCATTTTTCCGCGGTGTAATTTACCGGGAGATGCGCGATATTATTAGTCTTCCTAAGCGATAGCGATTTTGCTTGGCGTTTTACCGTTCACTCCCTAAAGAATGCGTGATAAAGTTAAAACGGAGCAAAATCTATTTATCTTATTTCATGTGGTATTATTATTTTTGCTCCTATTTTGAGCAAAAAGAATTAAATGTTTAAATTATTGAATTGATTATTGTTATTATTGGAGTTTGAGAATTATTACGATATGTATTTTTAACATGAATTATTAATTAATATTAATAAATGAATTTCGAAATATATAAACTATTAATTATTATAAATATATAAATATTTAAATTTATTTTTATATTATAATTTTAGTTAGTTTGTTTTACATTAAGATTTTCTTCTGTAATTTTTCAATTTTGTTGAAAGATAGATTTCTAACGATGTATCAAAAATTGAATGTTCCACACATTGATTCTGCGATTCTATATTCAAATATTGCAATTTTGACAAATATTGGTCAAATTTCTATGCTTCGTATCGAGAAAAATTTGATACAAAGTACAGAAGTTCATACGAGTAGAAGATACGGAATCAATTCGTTGTAAAGGATAGAAAAGAAAGAAAACCTGAACACAGTCCAAAGTCGACTATCATAAGATCAAACTGAACGAACGGATCGAAACTTTTCGAGACTTATCAACTATTGCTGTGGGAATAAGATTTCGACTCGTCTCTTTTACGGTATGCAGGGATTTTAAGACTGGGATGACTCTCGCGTTACGGCTTGAAGAAGCTCTTGAGTCTTCTGTTGAGTTTTACATATCATCCCGACTTATTCTTTTTACTGCTCTTCTGCTATTTCGAATAGGGACTTTAGGATTTAAGATGAACATTTTCCAGATAGTTCCCATCTTTTTTCCAAACATGCCAAACTTCAGAAGAACGCGCGAAAAAATTATATGATGTTATATCTCGTAAGTTATACAACCAAGAATATCCATCATTTTGCGAAAATCCGGGACATGTACCGTAAAACCTAAAACTTTCATTTTTTTTCTTTATGATATTGACAGTTCATAAATTTATGTGTATTTCTGAAAACAGGATTTTAAATGGAAATTGGAAGTTACGTTTCTTAAAATTAATAATGAAAAAATATTTCTTTATATATATTTTTTAATAATTTGTGTTTGGCAATTTTCTTATTTTTATCCATATCAGAGAAACAGATAATATTTATATATGAATTTATGATTTACCTTGATATATTTCATTTTATTTGATTGACTATGTTCAAGCTAAATGATTATTGCCAAAACGTATCTGAAATTGTAATAAACAATGAAACAGATTTTTTTACCTCTATCAGGCCATTAACAATGTTAACAAAGATAAGTCATTCTGGAATTACAGCTACAAAGAAGTTAGCACGATTCTGCATGTTAGCACATTAAAATTTACAAAATATTATATATAAAATTTACAATTTTTTTTATATAACTTTTCTAATGTTGATTATCAAAATAAATATTAAAAGATATTCTTCAAAATTGTTTTTTTTTCTTTTATTAAATAATAAGTAAATATATTATTTTTGTGTTATATGTAATAACTGTATATATATATTAATAATTTGTGTTCAATATTCTGTTCTTAACAAGGAACAATTTACTCAACGTTAGTAAAACTTTTAATTGTCGGTGTCTCTTCGGTATGCCGACATCCGCATTCGCTCGAACCGTCGTTACGAACAACAAAGCGGGATTTCGTCCGCGGTCAGTGACGAGACGGCGAGAAATTCAGTCGTCGACACGTACCGACTTCACGAACAATCCGCCATTTCAGCCACGAAATCCGGTGCTTTGATCGCTACTGCGTGATATCGAATTAAACTCAAAGGGAAGTCTGTTGTCGCGAGAGAGAGAGAGAGAGAGAGAGAGAGAGAGAGAAGGAGGAGAAGGAGGAGAATAACTAACGGGAGAATAGATAGCTGCGGAAGCGGGCTTTGCGTTCACAAATTCGTCTGTAAAAGACGTCCGAACATTGAACTGTGACCCTATCATTCTCGCCTTGTCCTTGCGCAGACTGAGAGAGAGAGAGAGGGAGAGAGAGAAAATAATTAATTATTATCTCTACGTGCTGGTGAGGAAAATTTGCCCCGTATCATCGCATAGTAGGTAGAGAATCCGTTAAGCCTCTAATAATAGCTGTCTAATTCCAAGCAAGAGCAGGTTTGGTTAAAGCAATGCATACGTAGAGCGTAAAGCAATTGAAATTACTGGATTACAGAATTGTGAAATTCACATTTGGATAATACCATATATCAAAGATCACAAGTGTTGATGCACAAAGTATATCTTTTTTTTCTCTTCTGATCTCTTCTGATTCTTTTCTGATTCTAAAGAAATATTGCGTTCAAATAAATATATCATTTCTGGAAATTATTCCTCAATAGAGCTTCTGGAAATTTCTATCCGATTTTTAAAAACAGGCAGATTCTGTGAGAAATTTCCCGTTGGAAAATGTGAGTCTATGGTGATGAGAGTTTTTAGTTTACCGGTACGATTTCTGCCGTTACGAAGAATACAGGGCCCGTTTTAATTTCCGAGGCCGGCACCCGATGATCGACCACCGTCCATCGGTGAAAAATACAGGCCCGTAAATAATGCCGCCTGCGAGACGGAAGGCCACAGTCGTGGAACGGTGATGTGGGCCAAGGGAGGCCAACGAACCCCGGCCCTGCTGCGCCGCTTCTGTCGATGGTTGACTCCAAGGATCGACAGGGTCCTCATTGCCACCTACACAATCGGTATCCGATGCAATCTCACTGTATGACGACGATGATGATATTTTTAATAGACATTTTTCGTGAAGCATTTACAATTTTTTTTTTTAATCAAACCTTGTAATTTGGATGAGTGCCAGTGATGTGTCAGATACATGAAAATGAATTTCTATATCTATTTGTATGTGTAATTTAGCATACGATAATTGGCATAAGACAAATAAAAATTTTATTAAATTGAATAATAAAATAACATCTAATTTAAATGAATTCATAAAGCTTGAAAATTTAATATTAATTCTAATTATTAGAATTTGCGGTAATATAATAAATCTGAAAATATTATGGCCTCAAAGAATACAAAAAATCGTGACACTTCAACTTATCGCAAAGTTATTAATCGCAAGAGCACACGTCTTTCCGTAACGTTGAAGTGATGGGAGAGGAAAAAAATCATCTTGAAAAAGTTAACGCATCGTGAAGCGCGTCTTTAATACGGGACGAGCGTCTTTTCAGGTCGCTCGTTGAAAGAGACACTCTTGAGGGACGGGGAAAAACCGGGAAAATGGAGGAAAGGCGATCCGGTGATACGTAGACACGTAGTCGGGGAAAGAAGAGCATGCGGCACAGAAAGGGGAATTCTTTCCGCGAGAATGCAGGCGCTTCGCGCTCTCTTCTTATAACCCAAGGACTCCTCTTTGTTGGTCGGCAGCAATATACCGTGATATGACATTCTTTTCCTACTCGCGGAAGCGCTGCCCGACGGCTACACGTCGGAAAAGACACGCCATCTTTAATCGTCCCGTCCTTGTTTAAGGAAAGAACTATGAGCTTTTATTCCGGCTATGTACTCATGACTAATATAAGATTAGACTTCGTCGCGATGGATTTCTTCCGGTCCACTTTCTACTTCATGTCGTTTTAAAGAAATTTCATAGTGCTAGAAATAGGGAAATGCATTATCAGCATGTGCATTAAACAAAATAAAAACGGGAGATGTGCGAATTCAGTTTTTTACAACGATTTGTACGTTTTATAAAAATTTACAGTTGTAAAAACGTGAACCAATGATATATTTGCGAAAAATTAAAATTAAAATTTAATTATAAATTTAAATTTAAATTTTTAATTAAAATTATAGGTATATATGACCATATAATTTTGACATAAAATGCGAAATCCTACAGTTTTTAATTAGTAATAATTTATGGATTTATGGATTTTCTCCTTTTTAGTGAAAGTTATGAATTTACATTCTGATGTTTGTAGCGAAAGTGATCGAGAGAAATGTTATTGTGGCGTTCGTCGATATGGATCAGTGGGACGACTGAGTATAACTGGAACACTTTTTCCTCCGTCATCAACGTATGTTAGATGGATAAATGCGTCGTGCGAGCGTTAAATGGAACAGTCCTTAAAGGCCAAAGACTGAGTCATCAACTGACATCCGTCATGACCCTGAATATTCGTTCTACTTCGACGAATTGAACTACTTAACTCTTTGTCGATGAGAATTTTTACATTTTAAACAAAACAACAAAGAATAATCAGCATATATATATCTGGGAAATATATTTATAATCTTTTGACAGATTATATTTATGAAAGAAGTATTGATGTGGAATTTGCTTACTGAAATATGGATGCTTTGCACATAGTCAGCCTCTTGATACTTTCAAGCTTAATGTAGCAAAATCGCAAATACGTGATGTTAGATTTCAATATATTGATTTACCTTCATACAATTCTACTATTTGATCTACCACCTGACACCGTCTAATACGGCAATGATAAGGGTATTTTATTGGCCGACTGCGCGTTTTCTCAAGAGGGAAGGTAGATATATGAGGAATAGTCTGCAAACTTCATGCTCGGAATATGTCAGCCCATCATCATCATATATGCAAGAGAATATTAAATCGATATGAGAATGAATTGGGTGATTTCGGGCATTTGTGCATCATTGCCTTTTTAAATGAGGGGTTGAATAATTTTAACGTTATTTTTTATCCGCTTATTTCTTCAAATGATCCTCTTGAGATCCCAGAAATGTAATCCGAACGAGAAAAAGAGAGTTAAAAAAATCTTTACAGCTCACCTGCACAATATCGCATCGATAAGATATGGCAGTCGAGATATATAAAATGTATAATATTATATAAATAAAAAAAATAAGATACTAAAAAAAAATGTTTGTTTTAATTAAACAAAATTCGAAAAGACTCTATAAAATAATAGTCACGAAAAATTTGTATTACTTTGTTTTTCTCATAATTTTTTACTTCGAAAGGAAGACTCCACTTCTTGGGCAACTGATCGCACCGTTCTCTGTAATTTTCACCACGTCGACTAGCGAATTTAGTGGGCTTAGAGACGACGGGATTTATCGCAACAGCATTTTTCGCAAGACGAGGTTCAAAAGCCACAACTCAAGGAAAATTCGAGAGGAACGAGAACATTCCGCGCGCGCAGTCCGCGAAAATCTCACTTTGCGCTCTCAGGCGCGAGAGAGGATCTTTCTCGCGCGGCGTTCAAAGATTTTAATACCCGGACCCGTTTCCTTTTTTTCCTCCTTCCTTCCGCGAAGGCAGGTTGCGCGATTATTTTTCGCTTCGTCTTTCATTCGTTCATCGACTAATTCTTCCACTTGTTCGTTTTTCTTCCGGCGTTTCTTTTCCGTCGAACGATTTATCCCGTTTAAAGAAAGCGGATGAGCGCCCTTGTCGTTCCGAGATCTTTTCGCTGAGAAAATCTGGAAAGATGTTCGGGGATGTTTAAATATAATTGGATATTGAATTTTTGTTCCCCTCCAATTATACACATAATTTTATATAACAATAAAATCAGACATTATAAATAAGAAGTGAAACTAACATGCTCTATTTTATGGGTTTATTATTAAGCTAATAAAAATCTCTAAATTTATTGGAGTGTTATTTTTAATTATACAAGCAGAATATCGATACTACTGGTAATAGAGAATGATTTCGTTCGAATCTATATATGTGTAAATCACGTTTTGTTCCCGCTGTACATTCATTCCGCGGTAAATTCGTTCGGCAGTTAAGAATGCATAGTGACCGGTTCATGCGAGACGATTCCGACAGGAACCCATTGTATTCAGTCTGTTACTGCAGTCTTAATTGCTGGATAAATTTACTATCACGTCCAAATCAAACAGACATTTATTGTTTGCCGCACGTACAACTGGCTGTAATATCGTGCTGCCAGAATTCTATTTGAATCGATTATTACAAAGAGAACAACAAAAGAAAGAAGTTGAAATCAGAAGCTCTTTTAAACTTTTTTATTATTAAATTTCTTATTTCACAAAATGTAAATCTAATATTTGCGATCTCTTTTTCGCAGCTATTTCTAAAAATCTTTTGTATTGAAGATAAATATTTTCTTTGGTTTATTTATAAATTAATTCGAAAATAATTTACGTTTTTCTTCTGCAATGACTTAAGGAAATTCAGCTCTATGCGCTTCTAATATATTTTATGATTATGGTGAAGATTATGATAGATAGATATTTCATGTCTCACTGAATATAAGAAAATAATTCATCATGCGTGAATATAGAAAATTATGTCCAACATTCTTTTAAAGTATTTCTTAAAGATCTCACGTTTCTTAAGCTTTGTATCCACAATATTATAAATTAATCCGAAATCTGGGACAGAGACAAACTTAACAAATCACATTTAAACAATTCGATCACATGATCAATACAATTGATCAATTTTTTTTTCATCCAAGGTCTCGGACCGATTTCTAGCATTGTAGACACACAAGACATTGCGAGAAAGAAGAGAAATAAAAGAGAAATCTGGATTTTATAGCTGTTTTCTGCGAATAAGTTGGACATTCTCGGTCGGACAAATTTGCAATAATGACCCTAGGCAATATCTGTGAAGATGCACAGCATCATAGCATGTACCGATATTGATCATCACGAGAATCGAGGGTTAATACGAACTAGCTACGAGTTGGCACGCGAAACAGCAAAACCAATTTCGGTGATGGCCAAACACTTCCGCCTCGCGGGCTTATTTCAGCGTGTGCCGCTGTCCGCGCAGTGCTACACAATTTCATTCGCACGCCGAGGGTATCCGCTGTATGCTGTCGGTTCCGTCGTCGATACACACTGCCGGGCAAATAAAATACCGTGGCTGTATACTCTCGATCGCCGCTGCCGTGTGTACCCAGTTCTGGGTGTATGCACGTATGTATATGCAAGTACGCACAGATCCCGATTAAAGGCCTTTGAGCTTTTGCGCGTCTCATGCATACAGTAGTCGCGTACAACGATTATAGCCGTGAGTGAAATCAAACGTTAGAGCGTGGGAGAGAAAGTCCTGTCACCGCATCTACTATGCAAATGATATATTTACAGACGATCGTGCGACTTCCTATACTTCAATCATATGTTTATATCGAATCGTTGCATACGTAAAGTAACATAGGTTTTACTAGGTTAATGACTTTTTTATACGATATTTAGGAAGATTTTTTTGTAATTTTATTTTAAAAATGATTCAAAAGAAAATGTAACAATCTTGTGAAAAGAAGAAATAATAAAGTGTAAAAAGTTTCTAACAGTGATATCTCCATTATTGCTAATGTAAAATGTTAGAAATGTTAGAATATCACGTGGTGCCGATATTAATCGAGAAAGTAATTTTAAAAAAAAAAGAGTATTCTAGAGAAAAGTATTAAAGAGAAAGGATAGAAGCTAACAGTCCCATCGATTTTTTTACACTTGGTGATTTGATTTTCTGTAAAGGGAGAAACCTCGATATATCTCACACCGTGAATTTATCTCCTGTAACCGAGATAAGTCGGATAAGAAATAAAATGAGAGACGCAGATCCCTGGCGAGCCCCAATCTGCAGTTTGGCAGGTTCCGCGCTGCCGCGCTCATTGTTCCCAATGAATTATCCAACCCTGCATGCACACTCCGTACATTTGCGCGCTCCGTACACGCGAGCGAGCTCACACAAATGCATCCTCACTGGCTCACGATATGCTTCACGATGCCGCCTGGAAATGGAAATGGAAGTAGAAGTGTGCCACCAGGTCAATGGACCTTTCTTTTCTCCGTTCTCCTTCTTCTCCTTCTTCGGTTTCCTCTTCCTGCTTCCAGACCGCCTAGTTTCGTGACCCCTTCGGGCTCCACGGATGCATTAGCCTCGGACACGAACCGCTACCTTTTTGTCGGGCCCTCAGCCTGCCTCTCCACTTCCTGCATTTCTCTCTCTCTCTCTTCGTCTGTTCAGCGTTTCTCCAATCGCGCCAAGGACGCGACGCTGGTCCCCTCGAGCAGCAAAAGCTCTTTTCTACCAAGTGAAATCTCGCTGGTGAACGAGCTTTCCGACATCCTGCACGTATCGTGATTTACCACGATTCCGGTAAACAGATTCGCTATACGCGGAGATGACGTCAAATTCTCGTTCGTATAGGAGTATCGTTGAAACTTGCAATCGATATCTTTTACAAAACTTTTTTAAAATAAAATGTCTCTGTTAAAATTTAAATTAAAATTCCATTGAACAAGTGTGAAATTAAATAACTGTGAAATTAAATATAAAAGCAGATTTAACTGTATAATTTTCACAAGGTGTATCAGACTCATTCCATAAAATAAACTTATACTTTCTTTTTTTCATAATCAGCGATTCTGTGTCAAATGAGAATTTTTTTAGCGTCCAAGAATAGATCGTTTGTATATACGCGCTAAAAAATAACTCGAAATTAAAGCTGACACTTCGGACTTATTGTTAGTGTAAAACACGTCGAGCTACTCCTCGCGCATAACAGACACGGGCACCGGAATAAAACGACGTGACGCAAAAGAAGTCATCTGTTTTCGTAACGCAACGCGCGATACATTCTGAAGCAATATTTTTCACTTAAAATGCATTACGCTCGGCGTGATGCTATAGTATATCATTCTTACTTTAGGTGACTAACCAACAGTCGCCGTCTTGAAAATGCAAAGTCGCGCGACGCGGATAAAAGCGGATATATACTTCGCAATATATACAAATATAATATATATTCACAAGATACCGATAACGTATGAATTCATTAAATATTAAATTATGAAAGATTGGAGTGAGGAAATGCTTAAAATCATCGCGATCTACACAAAGAACTATTTTCTAAACAATTTATTTAGGTATCTATCTATTTACTTACTTATTTATTTCTACGATATTTCTCTTATTATGTTATGTATTAAACGCATCAATTGTCCGAGCAGTTTCCTCTTAATATTTATGAGATATACATTAATGACTCCGAAATATCGATATCACGAACGAACCGCCTGTCCGATTCGTTGGGGAATTATGAGTAGACATTTGATCAAAGACGATCGTGCACTCCTTGGCAAGGCGTTCGTCTCGAAAGCCTTTGCAGAAACGGTTTGCCTTCGCCGCATTACCCTCACCCTTGGTTACGTCGTACATAGGATTTATACGATTTTTATACTTTCTTTCCGCGATCGGGTATCCTCCGGGAGGGATCTCGTATTCACAAGGCAAGAAAAGTGTACGAGAAGTGAGAGGAGGTGGGTGCCGACGACCCTCGGCACGGAAGTCTGGCGCGTTCCATACACTTTTCATGAAGTACATTTTCCAACAAAACTCCTCGACGACGTGCACGCAACCTCGTTCCGACAAGATCGACGGGAACGTCTACATATGGGGTGACGTGAAAAAACTACCCAGTAGAGGTAGTAGCGTAGTTTATTCTACAACGAGTCTCAGGTCAGCGATTTATTTCAGCTTGTTGCGAGCCCTAAATTACGACATGTGCAAAATGTTTTCTTTAGCGAGACATTGATGAAAAAATATTTTAATGTTAATGGCATCGATACATAAATTAAATTTAAAATATAAAAAAAATCGAATTTTAACAATGACAATAAATAGCAATATGACGTTCAATAGCAATGAGTTAAAAAGAAATTATTTGTATTTTAGTTTATAACTTGTTTACAATCTAGCTTATTATTTATACTTTCTAAAATGTTTAAAGTGAATCTCACTCTGAAAAGTGAAATTTCATTTTTGAAGGTTGAAAATTGAGCTATTTTTTTTTCAAGACTGGCTTAATTTTCACTCTTTAGAGTGAGATTCCATTCTAAAAAATTTAGAAAATATATAAATGCGGTTGTATTTGATGATTTCTCGCAATGAGAAACACAGTAAAAAGCGATTAATTTTACTTAATCTCGATTCTAATTGATGAATCTTCAAAATTTGACATTGCAACACGAAATTAAATATTTTATCATATTTATTGTACCATGCAAGTGACGTGCACCTGTTTTCAAGCAAACGAAAAAAAAAAAATATATATATATATATGGTCCGCGAAATATCGCAAATCGATAGGATGCAGCCATAAATCTCTCGCCTCGCATACTTCAGCGAATAACAGTTCCCCAGCGAATCGGCCGATCGTATCCTACCCAGATATATCGAGTGTCCTCCGCGGAAACATCTTCGTCGGACATCAGTCACGACGCTTGTTGTATAACCGAGATTGCGATATGAAACTTTGAGCGTGTACGGCAACTGTGGCAAAATTGATCGTGCCTTAATACGCTTTTACACAAAGACGCAAGCTGAAAGTGCACCACTACGTGCACGCAATTGCGGGTAGTTGTAGACAGTTGCGTAGGTAGGCGGCTTGCAAAAGTAATAAACCTCCGTAATCTTCCTTACAGGAAACTTACTTTCTATGCGACTCATTCATCTCCTTATAAATCCGATTTATTCTCTTAAAAATTAAATATTATTAGAGATTTATTTTTGAACTGATATTTTTACTATTAATTTTCATGCTTTATTATAAAATAAAGAAGAAAAATAGATTTGATAATACTAGTAATACGTTGATTAATATAATAGCTACAGCAAAATGAAAAATATTAAATTGAAAATGCACATTTCGTGGTAGATGCAATTTAACTCTCGTCTCTTTCACTAGCTTTATGCAAGAATCAGACAAGAGGCTTCCGTCGTCGAGCGACGTCCTACGTGAAATTCGTTGTTGCGGTGCGCGACGCTGCACAATGCGCATGCAAGGGTACAACAAGAGCACACTACAGGACGGATCGTCCTTTATGTGCCACCAGGCATTTTATAATTCTTAAATATGGAGGCGCGCGAACAATAGAGAGACGACTGACTGACTAGTGGACGTGTCTGCACGACTCGCCTCTGTACTATTAACTTCAGGTTGTCTCGTATTTCCTTTTTTTCGAGAGCACAGCCATTGTACAGGATACAGGGTCCATTGTCGATTCAAGTAGAGCTTGATGTGAAATATGATTATGAAGGATTATTGCGATGAATAATTTTAAAGATCTCAAAATTTAAATGCTTTTACACTTTGAAAGAAGACATCTCGAGTCGGATATCGGAATAGATGTTACTGTTATGTTAATGTAATCAAAATTTTTTTCAAAAAACTTGAATATTTTTTTTTTATAAAAGTAGGATTATATCAAATATGTGGCTTTTGCCTTGCGAAGGAAATATAACATGACGAAAGTTTGTGCGGCGTTATGGAGTTTGCTCGAAAAGTTTTCACGTTATTATGAAGTTTCTCGCAATGGAGTTATACATTTTTCAGAAAGGAAGATTGATTAATGTTTAAAGTCAGTCCCTTGAAAATATCCCATCATCGTCGAAATTTTACTCGATTGTTTAAGATTTCGGATGTAATAACGAATATAGCATAATGAGAAGAGTAGTTTTTAATTGAGAAAGAAAAAAAATGTATAAATATATATCAGTGGTAAAACGCGCGAAAATACTCGTTGCTTAAATAACGAGAAAAATTGATTGCTTTTAACGAATTGTATTTCGCAGTACATTCGATTTGCAAGTTTCATAAATTTACTACGCTCGCGATATTAACGCTTTAATTTCCATATTTCCATACAGTGTCATAAAGTGTATGTGAATCTTAATTAGCAATATATTCATTTATGAATCAACTTTAACAGTAAATATTTACCGTTTGTAATTTATTAGAATATTTGTTCACATTTTTTTTTACCAAGTTCAATTTACAAAATAGAACTGTAAATCCGCAGACGGCTGCTATTCAATTCATATACATTTCCTATTATTTGTTCTTTTTTTATTTGCTTTATCTGTTTACTACATTTTTTTTTATCTATTTATTTGCCTACTCGTTATCAATTTATTTCTCGCAAATTTATTGAGGCAAATGCAAGCGTTTCATCCGGCAAACTTTATCGCATACTGATTTATGTGCTCGCATCGCCTTTGATCAATCATGGAATTCACTGACGGAGAGAATCGCGTTCAATATTCAACCCGCATCGATGATTGCGCCTCATCCAGATGACGCGCGGAATTATCTGATCGACATGTGTTGGAGTCGCAAAGGGATTAAGGGTCCGGTAAGGGCAGCACGCATTATCGCGCCTCCTCGACCGCCAGGAAGCTTCATTTAGTCGCACTGACGCCGACAAAAAAGAGCAGCGCGACTGCGGAAGCGCCACGGACACGTAAATGCATCCTGTCCCGGTGAATCTATCGTAGAGAGCGCGGTATTTTATTGAGTGGCTGCTTGAAAATAAGAGAACAAAAAGCAGATAAAACGCGGATGAATTTTTTTTTATTCTGAAGGACAATACTGGATAAATATGTGATTTGTCCGAAGGTTACATTGGATGGTAGAAGGCTCTAATATATTTAATACATATATATATTTAATGCATATCCTTCAACATTTCTTGTTACACTACCATTGCTCGTAGTATTGATCCCAGAAAAGCATTGCGGTGTCCACGCCGTGCGTTTTGCGCCGTAGAAGTCTCAAGTTCACCTTGCGTCAATAATTCCTGATTCTTCGGTGGTAGCTAAGGACGATGGGGCTGAACATCTGTCGATCTTCTCACGATTTCTCTTCATCGCTGGGAAAAGGGAGGTCTGCTTTTTCCGCGAAATTATTACAGGTCACCGAAGAAGGACCTCGTAAACGACGACTGGCACGAGGATGGAGGGAATAAAATCCTTTTGAGAATAGGAAGAAAGATAAAGAAAGAGTAGGAACTAGTACTTCTGTCGTGGTCGTCGTTGTCGTGTCGCGAATGGAACATTAAAGGACGTCCTCGAATTCACTGACGCGAATGCGGCTTTGAAATGCATCGCGTAACATTCGCATGTATACACATCAAGTATATGAGTCTGTATGCGTTACGTGAACATAACATCCTTATATGAATACGAGCCAGGACGAAAGGAGTGGCCGGATATTACTTCCATGCAAAACATCCGTCTTTCTTTTTCACTCTTCTTGTCAGGGAGAACGACTTTTGTTTCTGACGGCCGTCTCGCTTTTCCGCGCTCAACTTGGCTCAGCTCCATTGAGTTTCCCTTATCGGCGGGCTTCCTTCCTTCGAGAAAACTCGGCAGAGAAAGGGAAAGGCATATAACGGAAAGAATATCACCGAGTAGAGGAGCGGTGCGGTTTACGACCGGATCGATACTCACCGGTGTTCGTTTCCTGCTTTCCCTAAACACGTCAATCGAATGAATCAAGTGATAACTGCGCACATTCGTTGTACCTATACAATGCTGTTATTTTTAATTTAAACTGAAGTTTATCTAAGTCAGTGGCATTTGGAAAAATGCTAGCCTGAAACTTTATATTAAAACCCGTTTCTATTTCTTCTTGGATTTTTCACCTAAAAAATAGACATGCAAAGTATTTCTTTTTATTAAATTAAAAACGTTTAAAGAATAAATATTTCTATTAAGGTTTTTTCTTTTAAATAAATTCTAGGATAAGTTCTTATATTCAATGAAATGTAAATTTTATTGTATTAATCATAAATTTTGAGACAGCCAAGCGAATTTCTTGAGTACAGAAAAAACTAAAAGTTTAATTGCAATATATGAAATCATGGCATTACTTACGGCACATTTAAGTTCAATTTGAAATAACATTTATCGCTTTATTTATTATGATTAATAATTGGTATTCCGCATGAACTCTCGGCTATCTTTCATCGTTTTGCATCATCCGAAATGAAGCCGCTCAAAAATATACGCGCTAGTGGATAGTGGTGATGCGATCGATATCGCAGTTTTACGTGCATTTATAGCGTGATGTGATAGCTGTGTGACATTTCGCACAATACCCAACCCGAGAGTCGAAAATGCGGGTTTGCATGCACGCGGCTCCCATGCATGAATTAATGCAACATAACGAAACGATAGGGACATAGAAATTGGAACAAAGGACTCGCGAAACGTTTCTGATAATGGACTATCAGAGGAACAGAGAGAGAGAGAGAGAGAGAGAGATTCTGAGTTTCTGCATGCCAGTCTGATCTATTTTCGAAGCGATCTGTTGCGCCGTAATACGTGTTATATGAGCCATTAAAATTGGTATAACTCGAACTTTCACAGATATAAATAAAATATGGACTTTAATAATTGCGACGTATCTATTTTACGAGACTTGTTAATATATCCTTTATATATTTCATCTCAAAGATAAATAAAAATGAAATATAATTATGAAAACTGACCGGAATTCTATTTCCTCGATTAAGTGGATAAATGGCGTGAGATTATCAATTGACTTGTATATTAAATACCAACGTAATTGAGTAACTAATAAATAAATTTTATTTATTCTGGCACGAATAGCAATTGGGAGCTTTAGACCGCTATATTATAACTGTCGAACACGTGCTGAATATGCCTATGGCTATCAGTAAAACAGCGATATTTTATTGCACGAACACGCACGGTGCACATCGCGCGTGACGTCACTGTTGAAAATAATTGTTTCGCAAGCGCACGGCAAAATAATGAGAATATCGAGAGTCCCGCTGCTGCTAGCCGCTTAATCGAATGCATATTTATGCATAGCGCTTGGACGCGTTGCAGTGGATAAACGGCTCGTCTGCCGATGTTTCATGAGCGATATTTTCATCGGCTTTCCATCCCCTTGTGTTCCGGTATTAAGCGTGACAACACACGGTCGGCGTGTTCGCAATTTCAGTCAGCAAGTCATTCACGGTGGACCGCTCGCTCGCTCGAGACCGGAATTCGAAAATCGATCGCGAAATTAATCGCGCGACTTTACCTCCCCTTCATTTCGAGCTTATGATCCCCCGTATCTCCCGCCATGATGCAGAGGGAACATTTAAAACGGGGACAAGCTCACTCGTGTATATCGCCGCATCCATAAACGCGTCCATTACTCATGCACGCGGATTCGCATTTGAATAAAGTGAATGGAGTTAACGCGCATCGTTTCTCGACTTCTGCCGTCGCGAATGCTCGCTGACCGCGAGAGTAATCGATTATTAATAGACACGGCTCGCTTCTGGATTTTCCAATATCCAATCGCTCTACGATTGCAGTCTATAAGATATCACAGATAATAGAGGAACTCGGATTTTTTTCTCCCTTGATGAAAGTACATCAAGCGAAGTTATTATATTTCCGCAGATTTTTTTTTCGAGTCTGACATTCGGCATCTCGGTAATCAAATCTCAGCTAGTTTCTCCAAGCAGAACGTTCGAATATTCCGGCCAGTCGAATCTCCCACGAATCGGATCCACTTCGCAGTGCTCGCGGCGGTATCCGCGAAATGGCTCTAAATCGACCGGCAGTCGTTCGTCGACGAGGAAATATGAGCCCGGCGACAAGTGAATGGTATTCGCCACCGTTTCGCGCGCCAGGAGATTCATTCTGGCCGTCGACGATAATTGCGTTCCGCTCGATCGCGCCGTCGTGATTGTTCTATGAATATCAACGCGACGATAAGTGCGTCGAGACATTTGTCGCTCGTTACAGTGGGACCGGCGAGAGAGAAAAAGATAGATAGATAGAGAGAGAGAGAGAGAGAAAATCACTATTGATTGTCGACGAACGGCTACCTGATAATCGTAACGCGACTGTCTGACGTTAATTGCTGACTTCCTTAAGAGCGCCCTCGGCTCACGAAAAGCGGCTCGTTTGCTATCGGCTGTGTTGCAACGAGTGGCATGTATTCGCCTCGACGCATTTATCATTCTACCAAACTAAATTGCTGGTCATTTTTCAGCACATTTTTACGCCCGTTACAGGGACTGTATCACGAAGAAAACGGCCGACCATTCGACCATTCATTTATTGGCTGATTATTGACAGACGTAACTGACTCTGGGATAAATTATTATTGAAAAAGTCAAATGCGAGACTATAGAAAACATCTTTCTTTTTATAGTAAATTTTTCAACTTTTGTTGAAACAAGCGACGTGATACATTCAACAAATAATGTATATAGTTTAATAAAATATCCAATTTAAAAAAACTAAAAATTTATAAAAAATAAACTTGTTAAAGATAGTAGCTGTTTCTTTTTTTACTACTATCCTAATTACAGTCTTGGATGTTAACATATCAACATATAATGACAAATGCATTAATCTTGCTGGATAAAATTGATAAACAAAATAGATGGTTTACATGAAATATTATAATTTTTTAATTTATTACGTACAACAGAAAACGGACGTTAAAATTAAATTGTTTTTACAACTTGAAATTTCATAAGAGAAACGTGCTCTCATATATCGGAAAAGATATCGATAAACTGTTTGAGATGAAATGGACGGTTGCCACATCTCTACGAAAAATAAGAGTATTTGTTACGAGAGAGAGAGAGAGAGAGAGAGAACTCGCTGATAATTGTAACAAAAAAAATCTTATCCACCGGCACAATCGTCGGAGATTAATCGCGCTGAGTGGCTAGGAAGAGTTAAGATGCACAGCACAGTCACGGCTAATCCCGGATAAATCGATGTTACAAAATCATTACGTTGAAATTAATATCGACCATTCGGATCAGTATTCGCGGTATTGATGCTTCGCGAAACGCAGGATATTACTTTCCTCCGCACCATTCGCTCGTTGTCATTCAGGATTGTACACGCAATTATATATTTTTGCGAACGCATACCTTTTTACGCAACGTGTAGACATCCGATTGAATCATATCTAGAGGGTGCGTTTTTTTTTTGCACAAGAAACGGTTGCATCTGTGAGATGCGGCGAAGGACTTGGTAATCTCTGATGTTATCAGACGTAATTACAAAGGCCGCGTTCATGTCTTGCGTATGCTTTTCAGCTCATGCAAATATGTCATCGTCGCTCGTATGAATCGACATGTATTCGTTCTTTATGCATTTGATATTCATATCTTTTTCCATTATTAAATCTGACGGCGATTTTATTTATAGGTTCATGATATCTCGAATTCATCTGAAAGCTTGAAACAGGTTTTCCTTATGAATTTTCTTTCAATGTTTACTTGATTAAATTACTATTAGAAAAAGTAGGTAGAGCATATGGAAGATATTGAATTCTTTTCTGAATTGGAAACAATGTAAATTTTTTTACGTACTTCTCATTCTAAAATCTGTACTTCTCATTCTAAAATCGATATCTATAAATATCATGTTTACTCTTTTATTCTTTTGGGATCAAGTGGATACGCGTTTCCCTTCGCTTTTTCCCACTGTTTGATCTCTAATTCCACGTTGTCGCGAAGCTTTCCATCCTTTGATTAATTGCTGATTGTCGACGATCACGGATTCCGACGGTAGACGGAACAGCCGGTTAATTGGTTCCGAGTCATTCACGAGACTTCCACAATATTACTACTAACGGCGTTACACTACAACAATTCAAGGGAGAGATGACAGACGACGACCGCGATAAGATTCATTGAGTTATGACACAACGCAAGTTAAAGAGATCCTCGGACGCACTCTGTAATTATTGCCATTCGATTAATCTCCGCGCCATTGATTCTAATTGCAAGTTCCACGCAACAGAACGCGCGCTTAGATTCACCCATTCATATTTGCCACTATTTTATTCTTGTATTGGATATCGAAGAAATATTCTTGTGCCGATTGCAAATCTACTTACCTCATGGCTAATCGCAAATCAAGTATTGTATAAACGGTAATTACGATGTCTTTTTTCAAGTAAAACAACTTTTGAAAATGTTAATTTATTTATAACATGTGTGAAAGAAACATATTTGTTTTTACCTTGAAATAAAAATTACTGCTACAAATATGCTACTAATATATACATATCTTGTATAAATAATTGAAAAAAATATAAACTTAGTATCCATTTGTCGTAACGGCGAATGGGATAATGTTGAGAAGCAATGGATAACCAAGCGAGCTATCATTACTCTTCGATTTGCTGTGTAAACTTGAAGCGCATCCTGTACATCTCCCGCGATTACGTTATCAGCGATCCAACACCCATATTGCGTCGGGAATCGACGGTGAGCGTGGAATTCGCGCGTCCGATCCCGATCGGCGTGTACGATCGTAACGAGAACGGACACCCGGGTGTTCCGCTGTGCTTGTGGGAACGAGAGCCGACATTATGGCGAGGCGTGGATATACATTTACCTCCTGTGTAAATCTACTATTCGCGAGAGATCGGAGTCGAGCGAGTCGCCGTTCCTGCATCCACGACCGCATTCAATTGTTCGCCTCCGCCGCGCCGTCGACGTCGCCGCCACGAACGGACGCGCTTATAGTGCTCGGTAGTCGAAGCCCTATTGATCGTATCGTATCGATAGAACGAAGGGAAGCCTCGCGGGAGCTGCGCAAAGTAACATGTATATAGCCGTGAAATAGTATAGCACGAGCATAGGTGCCCCGGTTGATTTAGCTTGACGGCTTAGCGAAATCCGCAAGCTACCTGCCTTCTCCCCTCTCTATCTCTCTTTCTCTTCGACAAGTTATCGACCAGAAGCACCGATCGATGCGTATGCCGATATATCGGCTAGAATACCACGAGAGGAACCGTGTACTTCAACCGGCGAGAAATTGCACGGCTTGCGAGTCATCGTCGTTCTCCGTCGTCGAAAATTTCACGGTGACGAGCTAGATTGCCAACCGCGAACGTTAACGTCGAAATTGGAAACGTTAGGGAAGTGTGAGCATATTTTTTTATTTTACCATATATTTTCTTACAAAATTGGATGTGTATATAAATTTACACCGAAAATATTTAAATTAAGAGATCTAGTTTAAACTGTTGAGGTTTTCGTTACTCAGTCGTGTTTTTATATTCGCAGTCTTAAGACACTTTGTGTATATTTTTTATTATTATCTTGTCTCATTATTTATTATTGAAGTTTCTTACCATGCATTTGATAAATTACGGAAGTCTGTTTTCGCGAATCTTTCGCGAATTTTTATACTTTAAGAAATATTAGTATGAATTTGAGATTAATGCAATGTCTGTATAGTTCTCACCGTGTGATGTTGAATATCAACAACATGGTGTGAATTTAATATTTTATTTATTTATTTTTTAAATTTTAATACTTACGAATTTTACATCCATATCATAATGATATTAATATAAACATCAGGAGTTAAATATTAATATTATTTATGATGAGACACCACATGTTAAATTCATACCGATATTTTTTAGAGTGTAAAAACAAACAGGAGAATCTCTTGGAGAATCAACCGCCGTTCCGTTGTTCGATTCGTATATACGGTACATCTTCAATGCATCTCAGCGGTCGGAGCTAATGCTACAGCATCATTGGGTGCAGGTGGGCGCACATGCCATGATCCATGTGTCGCGATAACACCGATTTTCTCTCTTTCTGTTTCTATCTTCGACAACTTAATTCTGGTATAAGAGAGCGAGCCACTCGATGCCGCACACAAACTTGCGTATGTTCTCCTGGAATGAAACGAAGACAAAGAGAAATAAGAGTGTACGTGATAATTAAAATATCCCGAAAGTTGTGATTTTTAATTAAGATAATTAACTTTATCCCTCATGATTGCATAATTTCATCGGTTATTTTATCCGATTACTTAATTTCATGCCATGTCATCGGTTACCGTTATTTTATCGACTTAATTTTCTTCGGAGAGAATTTTGTTAACTCTGCTAGTCTGTTTGATACAAAATATAATTTATTTTTTTAATAATATTTTATTTAAGAGTAATATTTCATTTAAAATGTTTTTCGCTCCGTTACTGTAAAATCTTTTCTATAATATATTTTTTATTTTTTAAACAATATCA
>Ga0157364_1000948_pt1 | contig 22944 bp, 12 predicted proteins | sample AttsexASBM2_FD_111476 | JGI IMG/M metagenome (GOLD analysis project Ga0157364, IMG submission 111476) | Fungus gardens microbial communities from leaf cutter ant in Ribeirão Preto, State of São Paulo, Brazil - Atta sexdens ASBM2 | ecosystem: Host-associated > Fungi > Mycelium > Unclassified ...
AGATACTACTACCCGGTCATAGATAGCTGGTCGTTAGATGGCGATAGCGGGTTGTCTGACAAGCAGACAGCTGGGAAAGGCGCCTTTTACACACAAGCGCTTGAATGGGAGAACGAGCCGACTGCTCCTGCCTCGGCGACTAGTTGTCAGACCGGCCGACTCGACCGGACCGGCCGGCACTTGGCGTACCATCGTCGCGGCGCGCGGTACGTTCGCACGGTCCGTAAGGTCCGTTGTGCATCGTCGTTTCGTGCGTTTTCGTCCGATTTAACCGATTTACGTAATCGTTCCGTAAAAAAGTTTGCGCGAAAGAATTTTATAAGTGGCGGCATTTTCAAAAAATCCTCACCGCAATACCGCACATGCACGCCTTCCGAAATTCGAGCGTCAACTTGTAATGCGCCGCGTGTTGTTTCGATCTTTCGTGATCCAACAGGAGTGCGGAGTGAAAGTTGTGAGTGAAAAGCTGAGAGAAAAAAAGGAAAAAAGGGAAAGCAAGTCGCGGTGACGCGATAGCAAAATATACGACAGTTCGAGGTAGTGAAAGAAAGAAAACAGTGTACATCGCGCGCGCGCAGCATGAGATCGCGCCGGTGGCACGGGGGATCCGCGGAATTCGGTCGATTTCGCGGATCAGCGTGCAGCGATGCGGTGCTCCGGTGATAAGGGAGAACCAGCGCTAAAGTGTGTTATGCGCGAGTGCGGCCGATTAGGAATACGGTACTCAGCATCAAGCCGCCGCGGCCGGCACGACCATCGTCGTCGTCGTCGTCGTCGTCGTCGTCGTCGTCGTCGTCGTCGCGATGCCGTTTGTGATGCGGAAGGTAGAGCCGCGGCACGTGTGCCGCGGCCACGTGCCGGCGGGCTCGCATCCGGGCTGGCCGGTGGGCGCCGAGCTCGAAGCGGTGGCGAACGGCACCCTCACCAGCTCTCTCAAACAGTTGGCCTCTCTCCTCACCGTCGCGGAGGATATCTTCGCGAACCTCACCGCCGAGCTAGCTCAAGTCACTGAAAGAAGCGGATACCTACGTCATAAGCTCGACAAAGTCGAAGAGCGACTCTACACTGTTGATCCCAAGAAGATACCAGTCCGTGAGTATTCGGAATCACTTCTTTTTTTTATCTTTTTAATAGGATTAATTCTCAATTGATCGGCTAACAAATCCGTTCATTCAGAGGCTGCGATTTTATCGGCGTCACGTGCAATTACTATAGTGCGGTACTCTGTAAAAGATAGCAGAATTGGTTTGCTTGTTAGTTCCTTCGATCGTCGACAGTGATTGCCGGAGTATAAAGTTTAAATTCTCTGAGAATAACAAAACAAGTGAGAAACGACTATATATTGCTATGCTTATAGCGTGACCATGGAAACGCTGCTTTAAAGTACTGCCGTTGAATAAAGTTAGAAACTAGAAAGCAAATTGCCCCAAGGAATAGACGCTGTAACCTACACGCAAACAAAACCAACGCGAGACACACGCTCATGTTCAAATTGCTCCAGTTTTGTAAGATAGCTCTCGATTGTTGTAATAGATTGTTGTTGTTTGCACAATCGAGACAATTCTCCAAAATGTTTACATTTTAACACATTGCGATCTTCAAGTTCAATCAACAAGCAGTCGATCCATCGAGCTAAGAATTTTGATTAGTTTCTATTCTTGTAGATTTTAATTTCTCCACATCTTCTTTTAGCGAAAATTTAATAGTATCATTTCTTTTGCGAAATATTTATATAAACTAATTTCTTTCTCGTAGATTTTCTGTCGTTATTATTTTCGATTGTTTTACTTAAAGAGAAAAATAATATCCCCGTTTGATTTTGTGTACATTCCAGAGGGAAACGCAGGTAAATAAGAATATATAAATATAAATATAAAAAGAAAGGAATGCTACGAATAGAATTACGAGGAAAACATTCCGGGTTATTACCTGGTCTGTACCGTGGGAAACGGATTGCGATGTGTTCCGAAACTAAGTTTCACCTGGACAGGGTACATTAGCTCCTATGAAGGCATAAAGACTTCCTTATTCTCAGTCCTAGTCCTACGCATTTATCTCAGAGACAAAAAGACTTAAAAATGTGTGTGTGTGTGTGTGTGTGTGTGTGTGTGTGTGTGTGTGTGTGTGTGTGTGTGTGCGCGTGCGTGCGTGCGTGCGTGTGTGTGCGTGTGCGTGTGTGTGCGCGCGCGTGTGTGTGTATGCGTGCGTGTGTGTAAGGATTATAAGAACCGTTAATGAATCGTTTGAAGATGTCGAACCTATCCACTTCAGTCTCTGAAGTTGTATTAGAGGATAATGTCTGAATTAAGAATTTTAAAGAACCTATAAAATATCTGTAGAATGACATCTTCAATCATTGCATATACATTGCATTTGAAAATTAAAAAAAAAATATATATATATATATATATATATATATATATAAATTGTTTATTAACAATATCAACTATCTATGTACATATCGTCAAAGATTTAATAGTGGACCAAGTTGTAAGTTATAAATCTTGTATAGTGCTTAAAAACATGAAGATATAGATTTGAAATATAATAAAAAGGAATTACATTAAACTCCTCGAGCAACAAAATTAAATTTTTTTTACATCAAATAAACATTCTTCCTATTTACGCTTAAAAGTCATACAAAGAAATAGTAAGACATTAAAAATTGGATAATCTCGATATAACTCGCTATAACTTTGTTAAAGCTCTTTTGTTGAATTTAATATTTGAAAGAATTAGTTATAAATTCTGATCATGCCTGAATGCGGCAGCGATTGAAGAGCGCAATCGAAAAGCTGGAGGAAAAAGTTCTCACCGACCGAAATTGCTTTAGCTGTAGTTTAAGTATCATCGACGCCGGCGGAAAATTAACGTCAGGTTTGAATCGGAGCCACTTTTTACGATCTCCGTTACTCCGAATAACCATAACGTCAAGAAAATTACGATTTATTACCACGCGATTTTGCCGTGAAAACAACGATGTGCTTTTCTTCCCAAGATCAAGTCTTATACAAGTTACAAATGCTCGGTTGCAACAGAAATTATAAATAAGAAAAGATATCTTTTTTTCTCAATATTGTATTTTTATTTATATTAAATCTGAAAATGCACCACACTCATATATTTCTTATCATGTTATAATAAAATTATAATAAAATAAAATCTTTGCAAATAATTAAATGGCTTCTGTCTAAGATCAGAAATCATGATTATATCGGCACAAACAAAAATTGTTGCCATAGGCGAAATACATATCGGAATGAATGTAATTCCATCGACATACAGCTGAGGTTTCTTTTTCTCGATCGAAGGAGGAATCTTGCACCTTTAGGGATCGTTCATTGGGCCTTGTAAAGGCCTAGGAGATCCCGTACTTTTTTTCCAGCCTCTCGTACCGCCACTCTTGAGTCCTGCAAAGACGCTACACACTTTGTGAGACAGCTGACTCAGGTAATCGGCCACACAAACGGCGCCGGGTCTCGGATTCTTCCCCGCGGGTCGGTGGGAATTTTAATTCCCAAGGGTGAAACAGGCTTCGTCGCCGCCGGGAAGAAGCAGATAAAATAACGTCTGCCGGGTGTAATTTAATGCCGGTGTGCACGTTTATACGTCTCGAATCCTCGAATGTATTCGATTTGTGAGAGCGATGTTCGCTTATCAAATTTATTTTCAAAAATATTTCTCTTTAATTTCTTGCTTCATTTAAACATGACAACGTAGTATTTTTAATTATCATTTATATGGAATTATATGTATCAAAACGCTTTAAAAGATTATTAAGAGATCGTTGCAACACATGATTTAATAATTTATTACGTCCGCTAGATAATATTCCTATGCGCCGCCGACATTGCACGTAACTTCTTTTGAAGCTTCAGCGAGACCTGCGAGCAGCGCGGTTGAAAGTATGGCTAGCCTTGAACCTTCAGGCGCAAGTAGGTATCTCGCCAGTGATATCTTTCGGACGGATTCTGGTGAAATCAGAATTTACGTTCTCGAGGGGACATTGAAGTCGAGATGAAAAAAACGGAGGGATAAAAGAGGGAAGAGAAAGGAGAGACATAAACATATTACATATTACATAAATAATTTTATGGATATGTATGTATAAATACTTAATTTTAGACTCGCTAAGAGTTTCTCATAAATACATGTATTTTATAACTTGTAAACACATGTCTACAAGATTCCACTTGATTAAAAAGAAATATTCAAGTTAAAATTTAAAAACCAGTGATATTTTTATTACATAAATATTACCGAATACAATACACTTTCAAAAAAGTTAACGTTTAAGCGAATAGTTAAACTTAGAATTAGCAGAAACAAATGCAAATCTTTATCTTTCCTTTAGTTACTTAAACGGATAAATGAATTGTTTATATGTGAAACAATAAGACTCGTATGAATAGTCAGTTAGATAAATGTGTATAAATTCAGGAAATCGTAATATTGACTTCAGAAATCTAATATCGCTAATGCGGTTCTGTAATATCGCTTCTATCGAGCGCATCGAGAGGATAGCAGTCGACTGGCTTCTGCGGAAACGGCTATACGCAGGATGTGGTTCGACCTGGTCGAGCAGGTTCACAGTACTTCGAACTACGAGTGAAGTTAGTTTGATAGGCTTCCCATTGAGAAAAGCTATCCAGTCTTGGGAAAAAACATTTTTCTCTCAATTCTATATTGATTGACAACAAATACCTGCTCTTTTTGTATTTGGGGAAATTTGTTATTACACAAAGAGACACTACGGCAGCGTGACGAAATAAATGATTCTTTTTAGACATTTACTAGAATTGTCATGTATTCTTTTGTGTTGACTTTCACTTTTTAAATGCTACATTTAAAAACACAACAGTAATTGTTTTTATCATTGTTTTTCTTGAGGACGAAATACTTAATGCAGTAGGAATATTTAAAGTTTACTTTCACATGTTTAGTATTAACAGATTTTGATTTAGTATTAAATATGAAACTGCGGCGAAACCGCTTTCTCTTGGATAAATATGATATTTCAAATTTACTGTTGCCCCTTTAGGCAAATATACGAGAACCTTGTAATCAAACCTCTGCTTAAATAATCATATTTTAATGAAGGCATTAATTCATAAGCACGTTCTGCAACGTTTCCTCTTTTAAATTCATAATGAAACATGTGAAATTTTATGTGGCTGCGGTATTTATGTGAAAAAACATATGTCTGATTTTTTTTTTAATCATAAAGGATTGATGTACTTTCTAATAAGTATAAATTAGATTATACTTAGATACTCAGAATGTATCTGATAATTTTTTTATACTTAGATACTCATAATGTATCTGATAATTTTTTAAATTTCATTTTTTCTCTGAGAAATTTAACAATTTAACAATTTTTTTTTATAAAATAACAGTGCTTAAGAATTATTATAAATGTATAGCTTACAAAATAAAGTAATAGATATGACTTCACATTCTGTTAATGCACAATCTTATTAACGAACTTTGAAATCTATTGATGGCTATACAATTTTTTTTCTGGTAACGTAAAATTTTTTACTATTGTTATCTGAGAATTAAAGAATTAAAGAATTTCCCGCATCAGTTGTTTTACTCGAAATTTTTTCCCCTTTCTACCCCATGCACCCCATTATGGATATATCACAGACCCCATGTACGAATAATAACGAAACGGACGGAAATAAAAGTGGGCCGCAACGGTCCTCGTCTGCAGCTTCGTCTCCGAGTTTTCACCATCCCTGGTCGTTGCCTCCTTTATTTCCTCACCCGGTTTCTTACTCTTACTTCCGGTTGCCAGCTGGTATCGAAGAATAGGAGGGGGCTCATCGAGGGGTGACGCAAGCACAGGAGAGGTAGGCTGGTAGGCATCTAGGCAAGGGGACTTTCTCGCTTAATTTTAGCTGGCTTGACACCGAGGCACGTGTTCTGAATAAAATTGCTCTTTACCGCATTAGAATATATCGTTATGAAAAAAGTTTGTAAGCGATAAGGTTTGTCCGCTCCCTATAAATATCGGCAAAATGTATATTGACTTATCGATGGTGAAGCATCGTCGAAAAGCAAAAAAGTTTGAAGATATCTGGAAGAGAACTGCATGAAAAATTGAGTATTAAAAAATACTTGAATATTTAATTATATATAAATGTACATACATGACCGATGTATGTATCTCTAGTAATTATTATTCTGCACAAATAATTTATTTAGTTTCCTATGAACATTACTGATAACCAGTTCACGAATACATTTGATAATCACATTAATTGAAAATAAAAGAAGATGCTAAGTGAATAATTGTAACGATTAAAGTAATTAAATTAATGACAGTTTTTCACAAGTATACGAGATAATACTTTTATGACATATATGAGATTGACGCGTGATGCAACCGATGACTCTTAATCGAGTTTATCTTTCTCACGGTAACCGTAAAAAGACAACAACTCTCGGAGAAATAATGAGCACAGCTCACGAACGCGAGGAATTTTTCTTTCGGGTTCATGTTGTTCTTTTCTCTTTTTTTTCTTTCGGAGATAGCAAGTATATTTCCTCGAGCAGCCACTTTAACCCTCCTCATCTTACACCACGTGCTCGTAAGATAGGAACAGATGCCTCTTGATGATCGCAAGAGTATTTTCGGTGGTCACGATTTCTGTCTTGGGAACGAACGAGACCAAACGTAACCATGAAACGAGACTCTACCTTGAGATTTTCTCGCAGCTACATATTTTAGCTCCAATTCTAGGAATGTTAACAAGAATTTCAGAAAATAAAATTATTAAGATTAAAAAAAGCTCGAGGCATTTAGCGTTCGTAGTAATAAGTTTTCCTCCTGAAATTGAATATTCTAATTTATCACGCGCGATTTCGTAATACTTTCTGGAATTTTTCCACTCGCGTTCCATCCCCAGTTTCGTAATTCGAATACCGGTTTCGGACCTTTGGCGCGCCCAGGTATACTCATCGAACGACCTGATCGTCGATATTTACGAAGAATTCCCAGAATGAGATTATCGACGTCGCAATCGCTATTTCTCTCGACATTTCCGTGATTCTGCGCGTGTATAAACGCAACCCAGCCTGCATCCGCCAGCCGTATAATCATCAATCAGTCGCGTAAGGGCGAGAGAGAAATAGAGAGAGAGAGAGAGAGAGAGAGAGAGAGAGAGAGAGAGAGAGCCGATGGAAAAGCCACGAGAAGGCAAGTTAAACCTATCATTGGTTAATTAATCATCGCGACTCATACACCTGCCCTCGCGCATTACGAACCTATTATTAAGTACCATTACTCGTCTATATATCTACCTTCCAAAGCCCTTTCGCGACCTTTGACTTCTCTCCTAGAAAAAAGAAAGATAGAAAGAACAAAGGGAATTCTGATGTACAGTTAGCAGTCTGCAAATTCCGATTGATCATCGATTTTATTTTTACTTTTCTGTCACGATTACAATATCAATCTTAAAATTTTCATGTTTCGATGTTGCTTGTTTAACGTTTGCAACGACAATAGAATAATTAAAATATTAATAATTAATAAATAAATGAAATTCTATATCAATATAAAACAATTTTGAATTAGAAAAAATATCTTTATATATATAACTGTAATAAATTGATTAATTTGATACAAAATTAATTTGTAAAGTTTATTGCATTTTTATGTAAACACACTTTAAATTTTTGGGAAAAAAAATTTTACTTTCGAAAGTGATTGACTAAGTTTCCAAAAGAAGGTAATAGAGTTGGGTCGGAGTGTGAGAATTGACTAGTCACAGTCGAGTATTGCTCTCTTATAGTCGAATGAGGGGAATGTTCGACTATGGTTGGTCAATTCTCGCATTCTGATTCAACTCTAACTCTCGGTGGAATAGAGACCACAGTTGCGCTAGCGATGCTTTTTTTCAATCATATTCGTTCGTTTTGTGCAAAAACGGGGAGGGAGGGGGTTAAATTTCAGTCTCTTTGGAGATTGAAATTATTCATCCTTCGCAGAGATTGAAAATTGATTCTCGCTTGGAATGATTCTTCACTCTAAGAATGAAAATTTCACTCCTGCCGGACTGGCGCAACTATCACTTTTCTTGAAGTGAAATTTTACTCCAAAAATTTAAAGTGCAATAGGTTGAAATTAGTTCGAGTATTTAGGATTTTTAAAAATATTTATTAAAATTATAGTTATAATTTAAATTGTTTATACAATCGCATAAACTGTTTTTTAACGAACTTCCTGCAGCTTTTTATCTAAGTATATTCGTGTGAAAGAGGAATTTCTACCTATCATCTGCATTTCGATTGAAATGCCACTCGACGAACGTTACGTTATCGCATGATTATCCCGGGAGAGTAACGACCCCGTTACTCAAACGTTTCTGTTTACGATTCACGTACGCGTCGATGATAACATTGCGTTTTACTGAAAGACTGATGAGTGTCGCGTCGAGCTTTGCGTAACGAATGTATCGACAATCTGTGAAACATGATTTCTGTACAAATCGCTTAATTCCAATACAGAGTTATATTCTAATTGTATTAGATCTTTTACAGAGACTTCCTTGTGCTGAATTTTCCGTGAGAAAATATTTTCATTCTCGTATAAAGAATTTTATGTGAGAACAGTACTTTTTTTGGAAATTATACGGAATGGCGCACGAAATGCTATAGGGGAGACCGGAGTCAGTTGACTATAGGGGTAAGTAGAATAAGGGTACATTAAAAACAAAACACGCGAGACACGTGTAAACGTGTCTGAGCACGCATCAGCGACTGCCGCTAAATCTGCTGTAATCTTGTTGTGAACACATCTATGATAGAAGTTATGCCACAATTTCAAAAAATCCTACATCTAAGTAAATATTTTTATTCTTAAAATTTTTGTTTTATAATCGTATATGAGATATTTGATTTCTATTTAATAAAATCCAATAGATTTTTTTTTGTTTATATGTCTTTGTTATCTTATATTGTTAATTGTTTTTAAAAAATAAATGGATGAGGATAGTAACCACAGCATGGAATTGTATAACTCATTTAGTGACGACTCTATATAGTACTTACTCAAAATTTTATTCCTTTAAAGAGATTTTCCTCAGTGATAAATGTTATAAGTTAAGTTTAGTTTCCCTCATGTCCAATCTCGAAAACTAGACTTATTCGACGTATTTTTGCATGAAATGAACAAATTTTGCAAAAAGAAGCATTGTTTTGCCCTGCGAAGCGAATGTTTGTGTTTAAAATATATTTTTATAAAAGTTTTATTAATATGTAGCCAAAGATGTAATTTAAAATACATTAATTTTTATTTTAATAATCTTAGTCGAATTACCCGGTCCCGGGACTAGTTAAATCAGATGGAATGCATTAGAAAACTGCATTTTTTTATATTAATTACCAGTTTTGCCTTATTATTAAAATATTATTAGATAGTCAAATGTATGTAGTAACTGATGTAGAATTCATTTTTTCGATAAGTCTCTTAATTTCGTTTGTATAATTCGAAACTAAAAAATGAATCTATTAGCTCCTGCTCTCCCCTATCAATTATTTTATTAAAATTATACTTGTAGAACATGAATTTTTACTATGTCAATAAATTCTGTACTTGATGGAAATTATGTTAGGTGTGGCATCACGAGTCGGAATTGGGCGGAGGTAAAGACGCACACATCAGTTTGTGCTGAGTGGCGCACGAAATATCATACCATTTACTTTACATATAACAGTTCTGTATTTATTTTTAACAAAATTTATACAGTATAGAATTAATTACTTGAACGTGGAAAATTGTCTTTAATGGATAACATCTAATACGATTTACCACTCACAAGTTCTTGAAGGCGTGTCTTTATGTTTGATTACTTTTCGATACAAGCTTTCAGATAACGTAGATAGCACAACTAGGCACACAATGTAAGCGGAAACGTTTCCGAGTCTCTACATTTTTTTTTATTTCTGTGTGAAAAACAACACACAGCTCTCATTTTATACTCAACATTTTAAATCAATCGTATGTTATCCACCGTTTCAGAAATTACTCTAGATAGCATAGAGAGCCAAAAAAAATTCTTTTTTTTATATCGATTTTTTTTTATACGAAATAAATTCCTGTTTCATTTTATTTATTTTCAAAAAGTATTTCTGAATGTCCTAAAAGATTTCACTTTTTTATGTTATCAATTCTCTTTTTCAGAAGATATTTTTTTGCTAGTTTTTCTAAATTTCTTAATGTTGTATAAGAATAAATCATACTTTGATTTTTATGCAAATTAAATATTATTTATATTACAGATAATATGCAAATACGCATATAAATACATTTGCATATATTTTTAAATTCTTTTTTCTCATTTCGAACAGATTGTATTGATTTATAAAGAATTTAAGAAGATGAATACTTTTGAGTTCAAATGTCTTGATTATGTTATCTGGATGGTGCGTGCATCTTCACCTCTGCTCAAGTCTGATTCGTGATATCATATCGGATAGAATTTCCATAAAATGTGAAATTTACATACGATTCCAAAAATTGATGTTCCACAAACAAATTTTTAATGAGATAATTGAATGATATGATATTTCGTGTGTCATCATTGATACAATTACTTCCAAATGATCAGTTGCGTAAATCATTTGTGTTAAATTCTTTTTCATAAATAAATATTTATAAAAAAGAATTGTTTTATTATAAAAAAATTATTTTTATAATTACGTGAGAATATTCTTACATACGCATATTTGTTATTTTATATATTTTCAAATTCAATACACAATGCCAAGGCAAGAAATAGTTGATTTTTCTAACTTACTAGCGAAAAGCTTGATACTTTTATTTCTGTTTCACAAAAATGATGCCAATGTTTGGCATTGCCAATGATGGAAAATGTTTCTCATCATTTATCTTGCCGCGAGAAAACATCAAATGATTGAACGATGCAGTGATTATAAATGATTTAAATGAATGGTAAAGAACCTTTACACGTCACTTATACAGCGAATAGTATAAAGAAGTCGATATTAAGGATGTCAAAACAAACTGAATTTATTATAGATCGCTTCATAGATTATCAATTACACTTAAGTGGTAATAGAAGTTTGCCCTTTCAATTTACCATTTAAAACATTTAGCGCGATACTTAAAGCATTTTACACAATTAATTCTGTTATTTTGACGCATTCTATTCAAACATCATCGCATCGTATATGAAAATTACATGAATTATTTGCAATTGAGATATTATTTGCAGAATATAAGCATTTAACAATTAAATTAAATTAAGCACTTGATAAAATTAAATTCTTAAATGTGAATATAAATGATAATATACGTATATATATATATATTAACGTATAATATATATTAACGTATAATATTATATATTAATACGTATAATATATTAATAGCAGGTTAATTTTAGGATATTCAAATATGAAACTTTTTTTCTTTCTATTAAAAGATTTAATGATTAAAAATTACGAGAAAATCTTTAATTAAATTTATGGATTTTTGATTCGTAGAAAATTAAGTTCCCATAAAATTTCTAAGCGGATTGAAATAAGATACGTTTTAGCAGTCGATCTGCGGCGTCTCGCGAATGGTCACTTAAGTAATCATTAGTGACGCACGATTGTTAAGACGTGTCGCACGATACAATTATTGCTTATGCAACAGATATGGAACAAGTAAGAATTCCAGGAAAACTTCTAGGCTCTAGCTGCAATGAATGCACTAGCTCCGTCCTTCGGAAACGGCAACACCTCGAGGACACCTCACCACCATAAAAAAATGCCGATTACATCAAGTGTTATGACCAACGTGAACACATGCGATCGTTCATACGAGATAATCACGGCAATTCTCCTTGATCGTTCGCTCACTATCTTCACGCAATAATTCCTCCGCGACGTGGAAATAAACTACACGACGCTGTGCGACGTTTCGAAGAGAAGTCAGATTACATGCCACCTTGTGCAACTGCCGTTATTATACTAGGTTCGCAAACTGCTTTAAAAAATTATTTAAAAAAAAGAATTGATAAATTGTGATATCTCTAAATGCTCGATAACGTATGAAATATTATGGTCTATACGCTACAATACAATACCATTCTTTATATATTCATTGTTATTCTATCGCTTATTGTTATGTCGACTGCTTTTTTAATGGTTTTTTAATGGCGCCTGCGCTTCAATTTTATTACTACGCATTGCTATTTATGCATTGGATACTTTTGATTAAAAGGCAATAAAGAAGCAGTTCTAGAGATATGCGTTACGAAATGATTTAATTAATTTGTAATCATTTCTCTGTCTCGAATTACGTTTAAAAAAAACATTGAATGTGAATTCTACTTCTATAAGCAGGAAGATTTATGATTCGCTGTTAAAGGATCGATGATTCATCGGGAAAGAGATTAAAGAATTCGAGATTTCTCCTCGGTCACCATTATCTATACCGAAAGATATCAGAATATCACGCCATTTATCTGGCATTGTTGTGATTTAGACTCTCATTTATCCCCTCATTGCGGAATTTCCCTGCCCATCATATCATTCAACTGCATCGTTCGCTGATCGATTTATTGTATTTTACGGATTCGCTCGCGACTGTGTAGCCAACACCGTACGATTTATTTGCAGTGTCGTTCACGGTATCTGCCGCGAATCGTGATTTTGCGGCTCGCTCTTTGCACTGATAATTGGCCGACTTCTCACCTCGCTTTGGTGCTAAAATGCATCTAACGATACTTCGGTCTCGATGCATCGTGCGATCATGATTAGCGAATCAGTCTCATCGACAATCCGATTAACACCATAAATCTTTCTTGTCTTTAATCGCAAAAATAAATAAGAAGATTGATGCTAAACGACGCGCATTTTACTTCTTTAATCTAAAAAGAAAACGGCATTCGATTGCAAAAGCAATCGACGCTTTTTTTTCTCTTTGTAATGCAATTATAAATATATTTAATTATGTATGAATAATGCATGGTAAGAATTGTGGTAAAATTTTTATATCTGGAAAATACAAATTCAAAAATAATTTTGTTGGAAACTCAAACTACCTAGTTGTTAGAATATTAAAATTTTTTGCAGTATTGCTCTCATCATCGTTTTTTAGTTTTTAACATAATTATTTGAATATTATGAATTAGTTTTAAAATTATTTTCAGGTCTGTATCTAGCATTTTTAGATCAATTTTAGATCTTTTAGATCAGCAAAATCGTTCCTTCCACGTGAATTAATTAAATAATTTAATTAAAATCCAATAGAAATATGTGCGTTTCATTAAAATAAATTTCGTAATTATAATTTTTTTATAATTATTATATTAATTAATTTAATTGTTTTATAATTGTCACGTTGATTAACCGTTTTAATACATCAGAGAATGAAGAAAGAAATAAAAAAAATGACATTCATCTTGATCTTTCTTTTTCTTTTTTTTTTTCTTGCTCTTAATTCTTCGAAAGGAAATGAAATTAGCCAGTTGTAAGTCATTGCCAACACTATTACCTAACGAACGCACACCTCACTAAGGAAACGTTTTGTTCCCCTCGGGATGCACTTCCGCGCGCCATTCGTTATGTTCTCGAGTGCTTGGTTGCTCGATTCGGACATGGTTTAAAAGTATCGGTTGGTCGGTCGGTCGGTCGGTCGGTCGCTCGGTCGATGAGTTGAAGTGTCGAGGCCATTGAGACACGATGTGAACAATACGAAATCTGGATGGACGGGGTCACATCTCGAGTCCTTGAACGCGGTGCTGACTGACGTTTCAAAGAGCATGTCTCGCCGTATCTCCCCAAATAACTTTACGGTGCTGTTAAAAGGCCGCGCCTTTGTCTCCGCTGTGGCTCCGTTTCGAAGAGAGAAAAGTTTGCGAACGAACCGTTTAACGTGACTACGTTAACCGACTTATCGCGACTTAACTCCGAAACTATAACCGACGCGACGCCCGCATTGCGGAACGGCGAGTTCTGCAACGGTAGATATCGTTTGGCGGCTTCGCTCTGTAGCACGTTAATTAGAACGAGGCTTTATTGCATTTATTTCCGGTAGTCGAGCATGATTCTCTGTATAATTTGTATGAATATTTCAATTGTGAAGAATTCTATGGGTGATATTATTACTTAATTATTATTCCCTGTTGTTATAATTATCATTGACTTAATTATTATATTTATTTCATCATTTCCGTTTATAGTTGAAAAACTTATTTCAGAAAGGCGTCTTTATGAAATCTTTAAAGCCTGTTCTACAGCAGACTGTAAGCCGTAAGAAATTAATCAATCATAGTTGATTATTTTTGTCATATTCAACTATAATTGAGAAGAATACTCGATTGTGGTGGTCAATTTCTTATGGCAAGACTTAAAGCTAAACTTAAATATCTATATGATTTATTGTAGAAAATTCCATAAGAAATAAGGAATATGTAATTTATATGTTTTAAGCTCTTTCCTAAAACTTATATTATACATATAATTTTGATTTTGCAAAAACATACATTTTAAACATTTGGTATAATACAATAACACGCAATAAAAATGTTAATATAAATCGACATTGGACGTGTGTATGTACATGACATCTTGTTGTCTAAAGATATGCTTGAAAAAAAAAATACTTGAAGAAAAAGAAAAAGAAACAATGTAAACGTTTCAACTTTTCGTTCTGATACTTTTGAAATCTGAAAGTATTGAGAAGGATCCAAAATGAAGAATCAAACCTTTTATATTGTTTCGTTTTTTACAAGTATATCTTATTAAAATTTATATACGCATATCCATCCAATGTTGGTTCATATTAATATTTTTATTGCAAAATGTGGTTTAACCCGTCTAAAAAACATTTTAATTAATTTGCTATAAGTTATTGAAAATCTTATTAATATTATTATTTACAAAAATACTTTATAAATAATTATGATACTTATTAATATTACTAATTTGAGACTTTTTATCATATATTTAGAAAAACAAATTTTCTAAAATTAATCTGTCGCAAATCCAAATGACCATATGGCCTATGGCCATATGACATTATCACAATCAATTACGTACCGTTGTATCAAACATATATGTAGTGCTATCATCTTACACTCATTCAAACGGAAGCGCGTAACATCAACTTTAATCGCTAAGCAATTACGTAATTGTCATTGATTCTTTCGTGATTATCGCGGTATACGTGTCTTTTCTAAGCGAGTAAACATACATCCATGTTTGAAATGGTGAATGAGAAACTTGCGTCTGCACACAACCACACTCGAACGTTTCTTTTTCTTCCATTCTCTCTCTCTCTCTCTCTCTCTCTCTCTCTCTCTCGTTCTCTTTTAATACTTTCAGTTTCCATATCATCGAAGCATAGTAACAATCGTAGTTTGTTACGTACACGTTTATTATAACACTATCCTTATCCGAGTTTATTCATTAGAGCAATTTCTCAACGGGCAATTAAGCGCTATGAGAATGGTGACAGGATATTTTCATTGGAAGAGATTTTTTTCTGAATAGGCTTTTGTTTAGAAGGATATAACGAATTTTTTCTAGGAAAAGATAAGATCGCTATCCGCAATGTAATTAAACGAACGCTATGATAAATGAGCTGTTGCTTTCTTGAGGTAACAATGGACGCATCCAGCGGCTATGGATACGATTATGGATAATCGCGGTGTAGAATAAAGCAATGAAAATGAGTAATCTTAATTTAGCGTTCTTCTGGTGCGGCATATGATAGTATAGAAGATAATATTAATGTTAGAACTGAAATGAGACTTTTGATGTGAAATCTGAACATTCATAAGCACAACGAGCTGTTTTATGAAAACATTCATTTAATCGCAAAAAAATACCGATATTAAATTATAATTGAAAATTATAAAATATTAATGATATTAATGAAACTGAAATAAAATATTAATGAATGAAAACATTTATCATGCATATTTCGCATATAAGTTTATAATAAATTTGTGTGACTTTATTATTTTATTTTATACAAATGGACATTTATCTATTTGTATGTAATTATTTTGATTTCTTTATTATTCTAATAACAGATTGAATAGTTATTGATATGAGAATCACTGATTTTAAGCTTAAAATGTGACAGGAAAATGAAATCTCACGAGTATGTACTATCTACGTCAGAGAGAGAGAGAGAGAGAGAGAGAGAGAGAGAGAGAGAGAGAGAGAGCATTTTACGCATTTGTGTGTCTCTTTGATTTTCTATATCCTCTTTAAAAAGCTCGCAGCTCCAGGTGCATCTGAAGATTGCATGTCTCTTCAAATTTCTTGTCATAACGTTTTGTAACTTCCGTTTAAAAATCTATTATTTTTAATTGATGTAAACAATTCATAAAATTTCTATAAATAAATAAAATAGGAAAGCTTATGACAATTTTAGCTTTTTTTTAAAGGCTTCAGTGCTTCGATATATTTTTGATAAATGCATTTCGTGCATCGCGTTGCATTTATTAAAAAGAAAAAATGATAAGAATGTATAAAAATGTGTTAAGAATTGAAAACGAGCGAACGCGACGAAAACGTTATAAGCAGGGCAGGTGACTATTAGAAACGGGCAGGAACCGCATACCCAGATGCACGTATCTACGTGAGCACGAGTTATCAGGTGTTTCCCACAAGCAACGGACTAAATGCACCTGCTGCCAGGTAAGCGCGGAACGAAGTCAATGTACGCCGACCGCTCGGGACTGGGATTTTGTCGATGGCGCGGCGTTACGAAGCTGTTATGCAAAGTGGAACTAAATGGCGTTTACCGCAAACTGGATAATGGCAAGCGTGGTGATTTGATTCGTCTGTGGATTTCTAGGAGGTAAAATTTTAGCGGAATTTGAGAAATAGGGAATATTTATACTTTACATTAGAAAAATATGTTATATATTTTTCTACTATGTAGTATGGAATAAAAGAAATCGTTTCTATAATTTTTTATGGAAAGATTTTAAATCAATCTTTAAGAGATTTTAATTACAATTTCTGTAATTAGCTAAATTAATTTTGTTTATATCTAATTCCTACTGGGTTCACAGTTGATCCATTCATATCAATTACGATGGTTAAAGGTTTGTGCGCGCAATATATTCACTTTTAATATAACAGTCTATCTTTCATGTTAAAGTATGCTCGATCGATAATATCTATTATCGATCGAGCGGATCATTCCAAATGCAAAAAAGAGATAAAGGCCTAAAAATCATGGAATTTCATTATGTTGGTAGTTACAATTAGAAAGCATTATAATACACTACTCTTAGTAATTTTCGTAATTTGGATCACGAGGTAAACACGTTCGACGCAGAAAGATGACATAGAGCTATTTACGCGAAAAAAAAAAGAGAGAAACAAAGGCGAGACTGACGCGTAATACCAGACTACTCAAGCGCATGCAGACTACAAGATGTCAATAACCTTCGCCTTCGTCGTCGTCGTCGTCGTAGTCGTCGCGTGATCAAACCAGCCTCGCCTGTCTCTTGTCCCGCCGCGCTGCGCCGCACCGATCCCTCTTTCGGCCCATCCAACTACCCTTCGACCACCCTTCGCGGTTCGCGGCCACATTCGTTTATATATGTATAGTAGAAGCTCGTCTGACCGCTCGCGCTCGTGCGATCGAACCGAAGAGAGTTGCTTTGGCGGAAACAGCAAATCATTGGAGAAATTTGATGAAAAAATTTACCCTAACATCATTAATTATGAATTAATAAATCAATATATATTTTTCTCTAATATATATTATTAATATTCCTTAGAATATTTCAACAAATACATATTCTTATCGTTTTCACAGCATGACGCTAAAAATGCATGTATATATATTCATTAATAATGTACTAAAATTTAGATTCAGAAAAACAGGAAGTTTAAATTTTAAAAAAGAGTTATAAAAATGCTTTAAAAATATGTACTAATTAAACTAATTGACTTATCAAGTTCGTAGTGAATGAATGACGATAGCAAATAAATGGAATTGAAAGAGAAGATTGCATTCCGGAAATAGAGTTGATTGGGAATGAAGGAATCATTTTCCGGTAAACAGTCGAGTCAGTGGAGCGAGTTGAGGCGAGGAAATTAGGGGGGACGAATTGGTTCTCGATGTGAGAGAATCGAACTTTGCAGCGAGTTTAAATGGGGTCCGAGTGAGCCACATAGGAGCAGCACATTGTTTGTATTGAACGATGAAGGACGACTGAATGCTGCTGAGATGTGTCTCTGTCCCTGTCCTTTTCCCCTGAGATCGAGGTTTTAATTCGCCATAAATGAAGTCTTTTTAACCGCTACGCGCTTATGATGCGAAACACCCCAAATGCATTCGTGATGGTTTTCATTCGCCCCCTCTGTTCCACTCTACCTCTCCTTCTTTTCTCCCGCTCTCATCGTCTCCTCGATCGAAAGGGGTGCGTACAATATCTAGGCGGATGCATAATTACTGCACGTGCTGACCCATATTCGCAACGCGACGTTCCACTTTGGAGCGAGTAGTCAGTGAATTATGTATATACATGTACGCACGTGTCGCGAATTGAGAAATTTTGCACAGGTGGAAATGTTAACATCAGGTTGTTAGTAGGGAACTTGATAAATATACGACAATTAAAATAACAAGATAATAAGGAAACAAATTAAATTTAATATTAATATCAAAAAAATAACATTAGTAATAAATCAATACAAATTAAAAACTAACTTTATAACATAACTACATGATCTATAATATTTTCCATTACAATGTAGTACAAGTATTTAAACTGTATCTTTTCACGTACACATATTTGGCAGAGGGGGAGGGAGGGGGAGAGAGAGAGGGAGAGAGAGAGAGAGAGAGAGAGAGAGAGAGAGAGAGCAAATTTACATCAGAGAACGTTAATATATCACAAAAAGTGTTCTCTTCGAATGTGAAAAATACGGAATGAAATACAGCTGTGGCAAATCAAAATCATTTTTGGCACCGGATACGCAATCTTGATCGCATATCGTAACCATAAATCTCGATCGACGACTATGGAATAGCCGTATTCCGCCATCTCACGAATATCCGTTATGGCAAGTACTCCAAGATATTCCTACGTGCCCGAAATTTCGTATCGCGAGTCTGTCGACCCCGCCCTTTTCGTTCGAGTTTCCCTGGGGAACTCTCCCGAAGCTCTTGTCTCAAAGTTCATTGAAGCATAACTCTTTACTTTTTCAGAGCACAATAACATCGACAAAGCGATTGTGATCAGCGATTGTCATGTGCGTTCGTTCACACACACAGTTCGCCGCACCGGTCTCCCCTCTCTTCCTCCCCCTTACAATTGACAAATCCGGATTCAGCGGATTCCGCAAATGACTGCCGCTGTCGATTCAAAAGTAATCATTTAAAAGCCGTTGGCTTAGAAAATACGAAGTATAATATACAAAAATATAAATCATTTTAATTGAATTTTTATTCACTTTTATTGTTGAAAACAATTGAAAGTTACTCCAAGATTTATTTTTTTTAATTCAATATTAATATAGTTATATATTAATATATAATTACTTAATATATAATTGTATAATTATATATTAATATATAATTAACTTAATATATATAATTGTCGTACTTAATATATATTATTAATTTATTTATTTTTCTCTTTTCGTAGTTCCCCACTTTCCTGTATCAAAATCATCGAAAACGTGTAGTCTTTATTCTAAACGGTGGGTGCGTTCTATCTTGATATGCCTATGATATTAAATATATTTATTAAATGCGAAAAATAAAAGGTTATCTCTACTTCAATATACTGCAATAGTCGTTCGCGTTTACCATGTACTCGCAATTTTCCCTATTCCTTCATTGAAAATTTATTTTCGCGCAATTTATTTTCATTCTATTGAAGAAACGTACATGACAATCGCTCTTTTAAAATTTTATCAAATATCTTATAAAGTTCTTTGCATAAAAGCGTGTGGCAACTTGTCTTATTGTACATCCGTGCACCATGCGGCATGCCATATGTCGAAGATCCATTTCAAGTGCAGCGCTATTGAACTCGTTTGTATCTATATATCGAATGGTTACCCTGTATTTTGATATCAATGCAATCACGTGAGATGCCACTGGGTACATTATGTATTGCACGTGTAGTTTCAGAGTTAGGATTAGGGTAACCCAAACTTGGCCCTTACGTCCTTTTCAACGTATGAAATGCTTTCTGCCTCGACCCTGAGGGGTAAACGTATCGAGAGATATAAACGTATCGTGTAGATTAGATGCACAAAAAATAGAACATTCATGAGTATATATTTTCCAGTTTATCAGTGAGAGCAATTTAGTCGTATTTATTTAGTCGTATTTATTTAAAATTACAGTTGCCCTATCACATATATGATTATCTATAAAAAGATGATATCAAATTCATATCAAATTTAGCATGATGGGATCTTCTCGTTTTAATCTTCACATTGAATATGGAGTTAAATTCATTAAACCTAGCTTGATTAAACATATTAAATCTGTATTCCGGATCAGTCCAAAAACCAGCTTGAATTTATTTGGGATTCAATCTAATTTACATAATTTACATAATTTACATAAATACTGTTTTACCAATTCGTATCTATTTTTAATAGATGAATTGGTAAAACAGTATTTTTTTATTTTTCTATAATTTTTATTATTTTTTTTTAAATTAACTTTTTTATAATAATTATAAAGCTGTTATATATAGTTTTATTATAAAATAATTTATCATAATTTAATGTCAGAGAGAGAGAGAGAGAGAGAGAGAGAGAGAGAGAGAATTACATTATTAACAAATAGCAAAAATCTGTGAAAATTAACGTATAATGAAATCACATGGATGTTACTTCATGCGCATTCTATAAAGAAGAGGAGAAACCCGGACGTACATCCCATGATGGATACGCACGCATTATGCAGGATCGATATATATATATATATACGCATCGCACTTGAGCATTATGCGTGACTATTCACGTAGCAAAACATGGACAGATGTTGAATGTAGTTCGTCTTTGAAACATCGATGGCAGTCTGACTGTGGGTCGAAAGCGCACATTTGTGGTTTCGAGGGCAAACGCACGCTCGCATGAAAGGGCACCAAATTGTCGATGAATGGATGCCGAATTATGTCCTGCCGTTTTTTATTTCCTTTAGATTAACTGTAATCGCAATTTGCTGGAAGAATTTAATTTGCCGCGCATATAAAGAATCAGATTTACGTATTCTGGACTGCGCTCCTATCATCAAATATTTTTTCGCAAACGACTCGATTTGAATATAATGCATCTATTTGATGTTTTCGCATAACTGAATCTAAATGATTACTGTGATAAAATTGCGTATATATTCAATAATATCTCAACTTATTTGTGTATGATAGATATATACAATATGTATCCATATTATATATTACATAATATAATTTATATATACATATAAATTTATTTATATATACATATAAATTTTACTAAAAGATATATATATATATATATATATATATATATATATTTTATTAAAAGATATATATATATATATATATATATATATATCTTTTAGTAAAATTTAATATGATTATAATATAATTATATTTGCACAATGGATAATTTAATTTATTCGAAGTCAACATGATATTTTAATTAGTGGCAACTGAACGATGATTGTTTTATAACTACTATTTAAGCTTATAACATTTCAATTAACTGTATAGGAACAATACTGGGAGTTATCTAATCAAAATTACACGAGTAATTAATATTAATATCTTTCCATATCATCTATTGACTTACTTGATAGACGATATAAATATACAGTCAGAGTATAATTTATTTTAAATGCGATCAAGTTCTAAGAAGAGCGACTTCTCAGATTATGGCGCGTATATTTTATAATTATACAGCGTGTTTCAGAAATAATTGGCCAAACTTTAAGAGCATTCCATTCATTGTAAGGATGAAAAAAGCCATATCAACATATTCGGAAACGCTTCCTTTCCAAGTTATAAACATTTTTTAATTTATACTTATATCTATATTTTATTTTATACTTGGCAATGGGTCTTCCTCTACCAATCCATTTATTGATGTAATTATTATTCAGGAATTCTCGAGCAGTGCGGCTGAAATGTGCTGGAGCTCCATCATACATGAACCACATTTGATTGCGTATCTATAGTGGAATATCTTCTAATATTATATTAGAGGAAGTTGCGTTTCAATAATACCAGCCCATACATTGCACGAAATTGCACTTATGCTGATGTTGAGATTCAATAATACCATGCGGATTTTCATATGACTATAGATGATTATTATGATAATTTGTTATCATATATCGCATCCTATGAAAAATTTGTTTCATCTGTGAAAAGTATTGACACTTCAAAATTTGGAAAAGTACACTGTTACAAATATCACTGAGCAAAAATTATTCGTGATGGATAATCCGTTGGTAAGAAAACTTATATTCGTTGTATGTGATAAGAAAAAAAGCATTCATTTAATATCCTCTACATAGTAAAATATAGATATAAGCAGAGCTGGACATGTATTTGAAATACTTTTATTTGAAAAACAGTATTGTACAACAATTATATTTTGTATTTTGTGTTTGAATACATGAAAATATTTTATATTTTGTATTTTATGGGAACATATAAAAGTATTTTATATTTTATATTTCAGTATTAATAACAAAAGATTATGAAAATAAATTTTGTATTTCAAATACTAACATTGATAAAATCTTATTATTTGAATTACAAGATACAAAAAGCTTTCGATCTTTCGATTTTTTAAATACAAAATACGTAATACTTTTATGTGATCCACTAAAATAAAAAATACAAAATACGCTTGAATTGCAAATAGTATGTTTTAATTAAAGTATTTCAAATACATATCTAGCCCTGGATATAAGTATAAAATAAAATATAAGTATAA
>Ga0157364_1000949_pt1 | contig 22930 bp, 11 predicted proteins | sample AttsexASBM2_FD_111476 | JGI IMG/M metagenome (GOLD analysis project Ga0157364, IMG submission 111476) | Fungus gardens microbial communities from leaf cutter ant in Ribeirão Preto, State of São Paulo, Brazil - Atta sexdens ASBM2 | ecosystem: Host-associated > Fungi > Mycelium > Unclassified ...
TGTGTGTGTGTGTGTGTGTGTGATTTCAATTAATGGTTCACCTCTCATTGTATTGTTATCTTATTTTTGGTTTTGTTGCTGATAGGCTGTATAATATATCAGCAATTTTGCTGATGCCTAATCATTTGCCCGTTACTAATGATTATAGTATTGTATTTTATTTTTTGTTATGTCTACTATAGTCTATTGTATCATATTTTATGTCATAAAGCTTCGTAATAAACTAAATTAAACTAATTAAACTTATTATGATTTTCTTTTCTTCTATTTCTTTCTCTCCGTATTTCAGCTTCTCGAACATTTAAATGGCCCTGAAAGAGAAAACGGAAAAAGAAAGAAGTGAGATAGAAGTTTAGATGGCGTTACTGGGCAACTTACTTACTTCGTGCATGCGCACTTTATTTTGGACAACAAAATCAGGAGAGTTGCGCTACTGTATATACTGTGACTCTATTGCGCATCGGCTTGATGACGTCACATTCGTGCAAATTTGGTCTTTTCGGAGCGCTTCGCTTCGATATAATAGCTGCACATTAAATGGGTGCGTTCTAGGTTATGCATAAAGCGCATGTTATCGTTTTATCCTTCTTTATTATTTGGTGAATAATAAAGACAAATGATGCTTCATGCGTAACTCGGAAGGCACTCAATGTTAAACAAGGACAGATAATGAATCCGAGGCATCCGTGCGACATTTCCGAACGTAGCCGATGATTGCTCGCTGTCACAAGCGTGATTACTTGACATTATTGCGAGATCATAGTTGTGGTTATTTGACAGCCTGTTATTTGATATAGTGAGTCTGATATTTGATAATGTTTCATATTTTTTTATTTGTACGTAATCTTCCTCTCAAAATTTCTCAAAATTTTTCTCTATTATTAAATATAAACTGTCCCTTAACAATTTTTATACTTAATAAATTAATACATTAATATATTATATAATCGTATGTGCAAAGCATTTTATTTTTTACACATTTACATGAAAACTCTTTAAAATACTGATTGATTTAAAAATATTACTGTGTGTTGAAAATTTTGTCCTTTAATAATTTTTAATATAAATACTCAAAATTTCGTATTATCTATTTGTTAATAACAACAAAATTTAATTTACATCTCTGCACTTTCCACAATTTTAATATCAAATTGCGCATAATTCATTAATGTTATTATGCTAATATTATTAGATAATTCAAATTTGCCGCTTAGTGATGACACAGTCTAGGAATCCTAAAAGTAGAACTTCAATGCAGACTTGATCTATGATTGACTTTGCCATGTGTGAAATCGGATGTGAGAGTGAGAGAAGCGAATATGAAAGAGGAGCAACACCAGTTTGCTAAGATTCTCATTGAAATTGACGTTGACATATTGGCGCATATTTCCAAGATCACGTGATTTCCAGTATCATAACATCATGTCGGGCTTTGGCCGATCTCTACTTTTAGGATCTCTAAGTCAAACTGCAATTCTCATTGGCTGGATCTCTAAGTGTTTATAACATCACATTCATGTGATATATAGGATATAGCAGAGCAAGAAATGTATCTAACATTTTACTTATTGATTTACTTAATGTACACTCACTACTAAAAGCAATCATTTTTTTTAATGAGTTTGAAATGCAGTCTATTTATTGAGTGATTGATTCTTACTTGGATCTTATTCTTATGGATCCATAAATAAGGGTCAGCTCGGTGAATAGGTTACATTCTGATAACCATAGAAAAAAAAACTGTTGCTATCTTTTAATCGGTAATTGTATGTAATGTTTTAATTAATGTATGTAACGTTTTCTCGATGCACGTAATATTTTATTTGGAATTAAAAATATGTTTTATTGACATCGATCAAGTTCAACCATCGCTTCAGCATCCTCTTAAAGACTCATATACTTTTGTGCCCTGCAGCCGATTTCTCTGAATAGTGCAATAGTTAAAAGAAAAAAATTTTTTAATTATTTTTCAATATCCGCTTTTAATATCCGTCATTTAGTATTACATTTTGTGTAATTCACATTTGATCTCCATGATCATCAAGAGGAATGTTTAAATTTTAATTTGAGCCATGATTCATCTCGATACGATGATTTTTCATTGAGTTATCGTTATTTGAAAATATTAAAAATTTATGCTAAAATTCAATGACCCGTTTTTCTGCCAGTGAGTGTACATATTTAAAATATTAAAAAGTTGCATGAAAAAGAACAATGACGAATTCAATTTTGATTCTATATTTGTGGATGCGTGCGTGCGCGCGCGCGCGCGCGTGTGTGTGTGTGTGTGTGTGTGTGTGTAGATTATTGATTATTTTCGATTCTATATAATTATTATTTTTATTTGTATGTAATACCTTGTGATTTTTCTAAAGCTTCTTTGGCAGAATTCATTTCCGCTTCTTGAATACTATGTCCTGAAGCCGTAGCTAAACGTTTTCCTTGGAAATATACAGCGACTGTATAAACCCTTGTATTAGTTGGTCCTTTACACTCGATGACTCTAAAGAAAAAGCAAGCCATATAAGAATGCCGTATAAAAATAAATTTTTTGCATCATTTGTTTCTTAGGAAAAAAGTTTAGACATTTACAAAAATAAATACTATATAAATACTATATACATATATGTAATTTTACAGAGGTCTTTTCATAGGCAAAAAAATAAAAACTTACTTGTACACGGGAATATCTGGTTCACCACCATCCATAGTTCTTAAAGTTAAGCAACATTGTTGTAATTTGCTCTTTGGATCATTCCAATCTTGATTCATAATAAAATCTTGTAAACGTGGGAAGAAGCATACATCACAAAATACGTGACAATACTTTAAACCCTTATCGACATAAAGTGCGCCAAGAAAAGCTTCTAATAAATCTGCTCTGTCTTTTGTTTTCAATTCAGCTTTTGGATTCCCATAAAGCGCATACTGAGTCATACCGAGGTCGTCACAAACGACTGCTTGCGTTTTATTATTTACAAGAGAGCTTCGTAATAACTGCAACAAAATGATTATAAATTTAATAGAAAAAAAAAAACAATTTACGAATAACGCTTACCGATAAATGTCCCTCATGATGTTCTGGAAAGTACTTATACAAGTATTCAGAAACGATAAGCTGCAACACAGTGTCTCCTAGGAACTCTAATCGTTGATTAGATCCTAATGTTAAATTAGTATATCCTATACTACGATCTGTGAACGCTCTAGCAAGAAGACGAATATGAGTGAATTCTATTCCAATTGATTCCTCGAACTTGGTTAATTTCTGATAACATAAGATAAAGAAAAAGTGATTTCATAGTTGAAAGTTTGTTCAAATGCTGATTAATACCTGTAATAGTTCAAAGCTGGAAATCCATTGTCTATCTCCTGTCGGTTCCTGTTCTTGAAGAGGATGTCGTGGATAATTGACCCAAACTTTAGCAAGATTCTCTTCACCTTTAAAAAGCGTCTCTCCAAAAACCCGATCAGCCACTTCTATTCCTCCATCAAGAAATAATGAACCCATCAACGCCTCGAAGCAATTTGCCATTGCATGTCTTAGTTCCAAGTCGTGACAGAGATCGCTACCATGAGCATAAAGCATATACTCTTCTAAATTCAATTTCTTCGCCAATACGGCGAGATGCTGATTTTGCACAATTGCTGCTCTGTAAGTAGCTAAACCGCCCTCCTCCAAATCCGGAAACATGTGGAAGAGGTGAATAGAAGTAAGGAACTCGACAACCGCATCACCAAGAAATTCTAGCCGTTCATTATGCGCTATCGATGATTCTGTTTCCGTTTTCGCGCCGAATCTGGACATTATATTTATCAGAGTGTTGATACCGCGCTTACGCGTATTCATATAATGAATCCTGCGGTCGCCATACTCGGGCTGTCTTATGCCGCAATTCGTTAAGGAATTCCGCGCGTGATCTGGATTTGTGCCAAAATTCTCGCGGTAGCTGGGATGTGTGAGAGCTAGCTGGAGTAGATACCTGTTCTTGAATTCGTACCCTAATGTGCGTTCTAGATTATCCAGAGATTTATGGAATCTCAAATGGCAGACTAGTACTGGTATTAACATCGCATGTTGTACAATGTCGCACATAATGCCAGTTCTGTAAAATCCTTCGGAGCTGACATCGACCGTGACATCGCGCTTCATTTTGCTCTGAGTACGTAACTCTTGCAACTTATTTTCCTTTGCTTCTAATTTTCTCTTATCTTCGAAGGATGGTTTTGACATGTTTGCGAGTAGATGTCGAAATTTCACGTAATCTCTCCAGGCTTTTTGGTAACTGATAAAAAGCATATTTATAGATGTAGAACTATATTTAAAAGACAAGTTTTATGTATTAAGAAAAATGTAACTTGCAAAAAATTGAAAGAAAGGTTTCTTATGCATTCATTAAATTTGATCACTTCTAAAAAATTTAATAATTATTTCAGGTAAAAAATGTAATAATTATTCTATAGTACTATAGCGCATAATGATATTAAAATAAAGTTATGTACTGCATATAATCAGAAATACATAACTTTAAATTAATCGAAAATCGAAATATATTGATGCAAAAATTTCATTGTGTAAAAACTACTAAAAAGTACCAAACAAGAATAAACCAAATCTCGAAAATTGGATTCTAATCTTTGATTTAAAATTGTACTAGCTTATCCTAAGATAACTTACTCTGCATTTCCTGCGTAACTAAGTTGTGGTGGACGGATACCAAAATGAACTATCTCGGGATAAGCAAGCAGTGTCTTATTGCACAATTCTTCTTGATTTCTATCCAACTGATCAACGCGAACGCTGCACGGTTTCTTTCCTGGATAAGTCACAACCATTCCCTTTACTTCATCAGCAAAATCTTGCCATTTATATTGTGGCATCGCCACTAATCTTGATAGATTGTCTGGATTTATTAAGAGAGTACTACTCTTTATCAAATAATTCAGAACTTCGTTCATTGATAGAATCTCTTGACCATTGTCAGTCAAGTCACGTACAAATCTTGGCATAAAATGAAACTGTCCGCAGCCAGATTTGTCCTGTGCTGCATGTAAATCAAAGTCAACGAGTTCCAAAATCTCTTTAAATAAATATATCTCTGTAAAAATTTAAAATATTTTGGTTAAGTTAGCTAACATAAAAGAAATATTTTTTATGTAATAGAACAAACTACTTACGAAAGAAATCTAGTTCCTGTATTGTAAAATTTTCCGGCAATTTCTCTTCTATATATAGAATTGTATATTCAATATTAAATCTTATAACTTTGCATGTAGGTAACTTAACCAATGGGAAATGAGAAAGCATGGAGAAGCCTTCAAATATAAATTCATGTTCGTCATGTTTAATAATCGTCGGTGTCTTTGTAAGAAAATTTGTCGGTGGACTAATAGTTATTCTATAATGATATAATTTATCTGCATTGTTCGTATTTAAATCACACTTGTTTATCGCACCTTCTCCAGCATAAATCCCATGTCGTATTCCTGAACGTCTCGATTTTGCACTGCATCTACATAATGGACCATCATTCATCTATAATTTAAAAAAAAACACTATATTTTGAAATGTTAAGGCTGATGTAAAAAACATATAAAACATTTCTCGATATTACTTCGCCAGGATCATTAAACCACATTTCAGGATGCAATCTTTGTGGATGCTGTTTCTTTGCCATTAATTCTTCCATTGTTCTGTCATCTTCATCCATAGAATTGTCGCTATCAGAGGAAGAGCTACTGCAAGCTTCAGATTTATGACGACAAAGACGTGCTCTTGTTTTTCTTGGAGGTGGTTCATAAGGAGGCTAAGTGAGATAACATATTATAGTTATATAATTTCTTTATATAATTATGGAAATAAATATACCTGCAATTCTCTCGCTGCAGCTGCTCTGTCTATTAACACTTTCTTAAATGTTATACATAATTCTTGTAGTTTCAAAGTACTTTTCACTATTTTTGAATTATTTTCATCCCTAACATAATACAAATCTGCTGGCGATGTGCGTGTCCAAATCTTTTTTTCACTTTCAAGTAAACCTTTAGATCCCAATACTGATAATTCATTTAGTTTTCGCTTTATATCCTTACTTGTTGCACAATAATTACGCCTAATGTAAAAAAAATAAAACATAAATAAGAAGAAGTATACAGCCACATACGCAAGATGTTTTTCGCACAAGTCATATATTTAGAATTTTACATGTAAACGTTTCGGTCAAGTCGTGACCATCATCAGTACCATAAAGAAAATGTGAGATATTAAATAATAAAATTGCGCATTAAGATGTTGAAATACAAAAATCCGAAAATTAATCCTGTTTTCTTGATCTTTTTGACAATAAGATTCAAATTTATTTCTTGATAATTGTATGTTAAACACGGGATTATCAGATTCCATGTTTTCACAACTATCAAATATAATGTGATGTTATTATGCGTTATAATGCAATGTTATTTGGTATAAAGAAAATTAGCTTGGATGGAAAAAATTTCAATCCGATAGTAAGACTGCTATGTACATAATTACACAAATTTTGTACATAGCTTACTATCGAATTGAAAATTTTTTTATTTACATCTGACTTTTTTTTTATTGTATTAATTATGATCACGACTTGACCGAAACATTTACATGTAAAATTTTAAATATATGACTTGTGCGAAAAACATCTTGCGTATGTGGCTGTATACTTCTTTTTATTTATGTTTCATGTTATCGAGCCATCTCTAATAACTTTTGTTTAAATTAAAAAAAATGTTTATTTAAATTTTTTAGACACATTATGTATAGTTTTTACAAGCAATATGGAAGAAACAAATAAATTTTGACTTAAAAAAAAGCATTGGATATATATATTTTGCAGTATGAAAATAGATTGTATGAACAAGTATGAGAAGACAAGCAGGTTCATAAAATTGGGCAAGGATAAGATGATGTGAAGTAGACTTTAGAATGAAGAATTGAATACAATTAAAAGCAAGATTCTAAAGAAATAAAAAAAAAAAAAGAAATAGATAAGGAAACAAAGAAAATGAAAGGGAAAAGGAAAAGCTTTTTTGCTTCTTATCCAGTTTTTTATTTTATGTCGCCTGAGATAAACGTTAACAAACTTCGGAAGAAACAGGAAACATAGCAAGAAATACAATTGTCGACAAAACGGTTGTAAAGAGGAAAGAAGCAAAAGGCAAAAAGCAAGAAGCAGGAAACAAAGCACACATTATAGAATTGGCTTTAAATATATAGATACATAGGATAAGTATTATGAAGGAGAAAAAATGAGTAGTGATTAAATAATAAGCATTAAGAAAGTTTATAAGAAGCAAAATTGTGATATGTAAGTTAAAAGAGAATGTTTGTATAGATTTGATTTTTTGTGACAGTGATAGACTTAGAATACAGACTTAGCAATAGCTAGATTAAGTAGTTTAATTAATTAAAATAGATATATAAAGAAAATAAGTTAAAAATATGGATGAATAGGTTAAGTTTTTATTTATTTATAAATGATATCCCTTCTTGTTAATGTGAGTAAAAGTAATAAATCTATAACTCTTGCATGTAGAAAGCATGTAGGATTGTATAGAATAAAAATCAACAGTAATCGATTTCTTTTTTCTAGAAAAATCAGTTTTATAATATGTAAGAATATATACAAAAGTCTTACCTATATTTCTCTAACAATATCTCTCTCTCAGTAAGACCTTTTGTTCGTTTACTGTTATTAGTTGGTATAATGTCCTTAGTTAAATGAGACTCTCGTGATTTTGATCTTTTCCTATTTCTATTGCTTATGTACGATTCTTCTGAGCAAGATGTATGATTTCCATGTTGTTTAGATTTTTCAAAATGCTTGCTATCATGTGAAGAGTCTCGCAAATTAGATATTTCCCTATTATGATGACGATATTTGTCTCTGTAATCTTCATATTGTGATTTGTATACTTTTTCATGTGTACTATGTAGACTTTTAGATTTCTGTTTATTAATTACATGTTTGGACATTTCCCTGTTATTATACCTCCATTCTTCCATTCTTTGTGATGCTTCATATGTTTGCGTCAGATGTAATCTCTCTTTGTCATTATACTTTGTTGTACTTGTATCATACCACGAAGTAGATGCATATGTTGTCCAACTCGTGGAAGAGTTGTTAGAGTACCATTCATTACCAGTATTATCATTGTATACATTTTCAGATTTCATATTCCAGTTGGCATAATTTTCATTCATATATTCTTGTGCAGAATCCATTCTGTCATAATACTGATCGCCACACTGTGAATTCATTTGGTTCTGATAAGGGATATTATTGGAGAAATTGGTTTCATTTTGATAGGTATTAGATGCATAGTACATTGAATTTGTCAAATTAACATCAGGGGGAATACTATTTGATATAGTTGAAGAAGGAATATTTGATACATCAAGAGAAGTATTTGGAGGAGGTACGCTGTAGGAATATGACGAATTATAATTGGGAGGTTGAGAATAATCAGAAAAATTTGATATCTGAGGAGTTGGATAATATTGTGTGTTCTGCTGAAACATCTCGGTATTCCAACAATATGTCTGGTCCATATTCATCGAGGGATCTGTCATTTTTATGCGAAATTATTTCCCTTGAAAGTAATTTTTAAGATACAAAGCTCAATATATATAGCATGTTATTCTGATAATCAGAATAGTAAAAATTTACTAGAACTTTTTCTATCCTTTATTTTATATCTATTGGGACAATACTTCTTTTTTAATTATAAATTAAGTGTATTCAATTAAGCATTAAAACTTTAACACATTATAATTACTTCTTTATCTTATTAATCATTTTCTTCATGCTCTCAATAACCTTTAACTTCGGATTATTTTTTCAGTTCTCTTTCACATGTATTATTCTACTAATTCCTTTTGGTACAAAATAATGCATTACTTAACACACTTTTTACTTCTTCCTTCGTAACTATTTCATGCTTGTTAACTATATCCATTATTAACTATATCATTTAACCACATTCGTAACTGCAATAAATCATAATAACTCCTGCATACAAAACACGCCAACGCAACAATGCTTAATGTGCCATTTCATGCAGCAAAGTTTCGCTGACGAGACCTCCCCACTCCGTTGATTCGAGCGAAGCTTCACTCAGGAGCTTCGCACAATAAAAGGAACAGAGAATAGGAGAGGAATAAAACAAGAATTTCAACCTATCAGAAATCATATATTGTGGAATATACAATTTCTGATAGGATGAAATTCTTATTCTCTGTTCCTTTTATTATGCCTCTCTCATTCAACACTGGTCTAGTTTCCACCGAAGTTGGTTTAATCTGGATCAGAATGTAAGAACCAACCAATTATAATCGAGTATCTCCCTGTTACAGTCGAACAGAGGAGTGCTCAACTAGTTGGTTGGAGATCACTATGGGTACGGTCAACGCAATGCTGCAGATACTTTTGAACATTTTTTAATTGATCAATTTGTAAAATTCTTTCTTCTAATTGATCCATCAAATGCTTCAAAATTTGTAGCGAGACTTTGACCACAGCCTATGAGCGAAGGAACGCAGCCTAACCTGTTACTTACATGCCTTCTTTAATAATATAAAATATATTACTCTAATATAGTGTTATATTATTATATTTATTATTGTACAAATAATATTGTATAAATAATAATATAGTATAATAATAATATATTATTATTATCTTATTATATTATTATTAAAAATAAAACAAGGGCTACGAGCTAAACTAGATCTTAATGCTGGATTAACTACAAAAACTAAGTTTATTAAAAGAAACATTTTAACCTTAATTGGGTCATTTTCAATGTTATGCTAGATACAATTTAAAATTAATTATTCATTTAAACTACAATAACATGACAATCCGTATAAGAAAAAATGATTAAAAAACAATATAAAAATTTTCATAGTGGAAATCTTCAGCATCCTACTTCGGTTATGTATAATTATGAGCCTTATTCAATATAGAAATTGTGTAAAAATAGATGTTCCATTATTCGGAAAGGACTTGAAATTATAAATATACATTACTCTGCTTAATAGGCATATCTTGGATGTAGTCGTAATGTTTAAAACTAGCGCACTTGAGCTGACAAGGAACCCATTTTTTTAATTATCTATAAACATAATTAACGAAAAACTGCATAACTGATAAATTTATAAACATACAAGTCGCAAGCTAAAATATATATAGTTATTACATACGTAAAATTTTTTACACAAAAATCTAGGAACAATTAAAATTAATTAAATTTGTATATCTAATATTAACAAGTAATAACTGTCCTGATAGCAAAATATTAGCAATTTGGAGCCAAATTGGCAGCAAACTTTATCAGATTTTGATTACAAATCTGTGTCCGCATTTGGCTATGGATTTGATAAACAATGTCAGCAAATTGCAGAAACTGAGCAGAGTCTGCTCTCAATCTGCCATCAGGTTATACAAGACTGCTCGGTTTCTGCTATCAATCTGTTGGCATAGCATGTCTAGCAGGCTTTGTTATATTTTTGGCAGCAATTTGCTGACAATGTCAGATACAAATTTTGTATACAATTTGGTACCTTTCTGCAATCAAAAATTGGTAACAGACTGTGTTCAAAATCTGTCTCCGCAAGTTTTGCTATTAGGATGATATTCAAAATTGTATAAATAAAAACGTTTTTAAAATAGAAGTAAAAGTTAAATACAAAAATAAGTTAAAAATATAACTATTACTAGTAAAAAACATAACAAATATAATTAATAAAAAGTACCTGTTGTTAGACAGTGCGCCAATTAATATTTAACTCTGGAAAGATGAGATATCCTGATGAAACTCATCTTCAAAGACATCTCTAATGTGATGCCATGCGACAGTTCGAGACAAGTAAATGAAACCTGTGATAGAGAAAAGTGAAAGAAAGGGATGTATAAGGAGAAGAAAGCGATTGGAGTATAGGAGTATAATTGTTGGATAGAGATTCGATATCGGTTTGCTTGTTTAAACCTTGATTGATATATACTATTAACTGTTGTTTTTGTATTTAACTTTTACTTTTGATTATTACCAGTTATTACTTGTTAATACCAAATATACAAATTTTTTAATTACTGATAATAGTTCATTATAGAGTGATAATACTTATACACTGATAATAGTTTGATATATATTATTAACTGTTGTTTTTGTATTTAATTTTTACTTTTAATTTAAAGACATTTTTATTTATACAATTTTGAATATTAGTTGTTACTTGTTTTCTATGCATAAAACTTCGAAAGACCTATTAGAATATATTACAATCTTTGCTAAATTTAAAATGACTTTTGTTTTCTATTAAAATGATTTCCAATATTTGTCTGTATTCTCCAGAATTTAACTGAATTATTGTATCGTCTGTTCGTTGAGCTTTCTGGTATATATTTTGTATTGTGAAAAATTTGACCGTTAAAGATACATTTTTTATATGCTCGATAAACTTTTCCATTGTGCTTTACTACATAGCCTTTACCAACTAAAATAATATTATTGCTATCATATGTATAAGACATAGACAAATATTTGTATTAAAACAAATTCGTACAATAATCGTAAATTGCAGATATCGAATAGTTAATATATCCTGTATGTATATATCCTGTTTTAAAGTGTAAAATTTCCAATGATTTCTTCGCCATCTGTTGATCTATTCTATTCGGATCATTTATTCATTATTTTTAGATAATAAATATTACTTTCGAATGCAAAAGTAGATGATGTTTAAAGAGGATCCGTTTTTTTAACCGATTCAACTATGTGCAGTAAGGTATGAACATTAAATGTTATATATTTTGCTTCATAATATATTTCATAATATCCTACAAATTTTATTAGATACTCGCATTGCGTTAAATCGTTTTCGATTATCTCTGTTTTTAATAGCATGTGTAAACTTTTTATAAGTAACGAGTAGTGATCAAATGCTTCTTTATGCAAAATGGAATGAAACTCTGAAGGCGTGTCCACGGCGTGAACTATTTTCTAATAAAGTTTTCACTGTCAATAATAGTATGGATCAAAATAAAATAAAATTTTCGTTATAGTTTAAGATTGGCTGAATATTATATATTTTCGTTTTTTATTCATATTAATTGAATGATTAGTTTGTGAGAAAAAAAATCGTAGACAGTCATTTTTGAAGTTTTGAGATTTTTTATCTCGAAAACTTTTGATTTTATTAAAAAAATCTAAGAGACAAAAAATGTGCATTTTGATCCAATTAAGCTTAAATAATTTTTTCTGAATTTTTGTTCAAAGTTTAGATTTTTTTAAACAAAATTGTTTATACTTTTTAACGACCATTTAAAAAAATAAAGTATATATAGATGCTTTTTCGCAGAATAATACAATATGAGGAATCGAATCATTTTCAGTCGCTAGAACTTTGATCGGTCGGTTAATGCATGTTCTAAGCGATTTTTCGGGAAAAAAAACCGCTCGCCTATATTATTTAAAACATTTTTTGTATCTCTTTTATTTTTTCAAAAAATAAACTGTATTTATTAAAATTATACTTTCTGTATATACGCACAAATGTATATACGCACAATACACATTTTCTCGTTTACATACATGCTAAATGCATTATTCAATTTTAGAGCGTACCATCTAGTATATTATTTTATTCGTATATTATTTTATATTTTTGTTTCTATTAGACGTACTTGTAATGATGAAAATAAAATTTTACAAACAAAAATACAATTTATTTAACATTGACAATTTAATTTTTATCGAAAAAATTCTGATCGGAGAAATTCTGATTGAATCGAATTATTTTTGTCATGACAAAATCAAATTTGTGTTACATTAAATTCGATTTAATTTTCAACCGTTAACCGGGAAATTCTGACGGATATTTTTTGTTGATCACGAAAATCAGATTCTTGTTATATTAAAACTGATGTCATTCGTCCGCAAAATCGGAGAAATTTCGATTACTTTTGCCGGATATGAGAAAATCGGATTATCGTTTTATTAAAACGGATTCTAATATCGTCTGCAAAATCGAAGAAATTCCGATTGAATCGAATTATATCGAATTATAATTTTCGTTGGTTATAACAAAATTGGATTCAAGTTACATTAAATACGATTTCATTTTCATTCATGGAATAAGGAAATTTATGATTGAAATAGATTCATATGATCCCATTATAATCCGTATAAAGCGCATTAAATTCGATTTATTTATTTTCAATTGGTTTCAATATGTTATTCTCGGTGCAATTCCGATCGATACGGATTACTTTTGTTTTAATTGGTTTTAATTGGCTGTTTCCGGCAGGATTTCGAATATTAAATTAGTCGAATATTAAATCAGTTCGGATCCAATCCATTTCAATTCATTCAATCCATTTTCATGGATTTAAAATACGTATTAAAAAAAATTTTAATTCATTTTTATCCATTTTTATCTATTCTCGTTTGCTAGAACATTACTTGTTAGTCTTCCAGTCCATTAAAAAATAAATAAAAGATAATTTTAATATTTAAAATGATAGAGGACTTTTCGACTCAGTTTAGGTCGCTCTACCAGTACACGAAATATTTAGCTGTCATTCTGGGACACTCTGTATATTCATAAATTCATTTTTATTCAAGTTCAAAACTTTCAAAACATTTCTTCATTCGCGCGGCAGTAGTGGGGATATCGCCAGCGAAGCTTTGCTCTATGAAAAGGATACGGAGTTTCAGTGAAGAATGTTTCAACTTCAAGAGAGCTTCAGAGAATGGCAAATTGCATCATGTGACCCGATCTCTTCTGAATTGGACCTAGTCATCAAGCTCCGTAGAGCCATGATGGCCGTTTAAGTAGATGACTGCAAGCAGTACGCTTGTCACCTTATACTGCAATTTTCTCCTTAATTTTACAATTAATAAGATCTTTGTAAGTGATACATATTATTAATCTTGGAAATATATACCTTTCTCTATTGTACACATGAAATAAAACTACAAGTTTTTACATTTTAGATTCTGAACAGGATTTGTGCATATTAAAATGTCTGCCAGGTGCAGTGCTCCAAGATGCACAAACTCTAATAAAAAAGGATATTGCTGCACAACATTTGCCCAAGATCCAAACTTGAGACAAAAACGAATTGCTGCTGGAATTCCTGATAGGAAATCTTCAAAATCAGCTTTATTAAGAGATTGATACCGAAGTGTACAGACAAATGTTTTATAATGTAACTCCCATAAACACTAACAAAAATAATCTCAATGTTATAATTTCTCACTCAATATTAATATATTAAATTCAATATAATGTATGTAACGATTTACACAGCACAATCAAATATTGATAATCATAATAATTAAAATGCAATTCTTCTAGTTGACAAATTTAATTGATATAGGCTCAGAGTTAGCTAAAGCACAAGGCCAAAAGGTCAATTGTTACTAAATATATCTCTCACAGAACATCTTTTTTTTATCACTAAATGACATGATTGATCGCACGCATCCGGATCTACATAATTAATTAAAATCTTCATCAATCAGATTCCTCCAAGTATCCAATTCTTGAAGAAGCTAGATCAAGGATTAAATGCCAAAAACAAAGAAAGGCATTCATCTTCGTGAATATAAATACGAACTTCCGTGAAACTAAGGCGAATTCAAATTCGATTAGTCGACAAGTTACGAGTCTTTTAAATGCTGAGTTCTCTTATTAATGAATCGGAAATGCCAGATTCAGTCCATCAAAATCATTTTCGCTGGAGACTGTCCAGAAACTTGTGCGAAAGGCGGATCATCTACTTTTGAGCGAGGACTCTCACCATTGGTTGAGCTTATCGGGAATGCTCTGTTTGCCTACAAAACGATTGCCTACAGCTTCGTTTGCACATATGACAATATTATATACAGCACATTGCACACACTACGCTATCTAGTACTATATATCAAGTACTATATATCAAGTGCACGATGTAAATTAAGCCAATTTAGCATCGTGTGTGCAATAAGCTGTGAATAATATTGTCCTGTGTGCAATAATATCGTGTGTGCAATAATGTCGTGTGTGCAATGTGCTGTGCTCAATATGCTGTGTACAATATTGTCGTGTGTGCAATGTGCTGTGTGTAATATTGTCGTATGTGCAATACGCTGTATACAATATGATTGTGTGTGCAATATGCTATGTGCAAACGAAGTTGTAAGTAATCGTTTTGTAGAAACAGAATCCTCTCGAACTTATTCTGCCTAACAGTACGAAATTATTTTTCTCTTTCTGTTATTCGACTATCTATATTTACCTGTTTCCTTTTCCTCCTTCCTCTTAATCTTTTTCTTCCTCTGGCTTTTCCATATCATTCCTTAATTCTCTCTCCTTCCGATATTTACTTGAGGCAGTAAAACGCTTCAAATAATTTACCTCTATGCTGTCTTGAATTACTTAAGCGATAAAACACTTCAAGTGATTCATACCTCTGTGCTGTTTTGAATTACTGAAGCGATAAAACGCTTCAAACACTAATTTATGATCTGTTTTTCTTCTCCTTAACATAATTTTTGGACCTACTGCTCTTTCCCTTTCTCGGAATTTTTATCATCCTTCATATTCTTCTCTAACTGTCAAGCATGATTTTATTAACAAGACATTTTGAATAGATGATCTAGTGAAACAACCACCGAGTGGAAATCGCAGAAAGCGGGATAAGCTCGAGAGATCGAGGGAAACTAAAGTCCCAATAAAATTTATAAAAATCCTGACCTGGGATTTCCTCTCTCCCCAAGCCCGTCGGCAACTTAGGAGAGTATAACTTATAGCGTTTTTCACTGGCAGAGCTGGTGCGCATTTGGTGCATTTTAAAGCCGTTGTACACAAATCAATGTAAAGGTATATGTTTAATAAAAATGCAGAAACGAATTAAACCGTGAAATCCTCAATACATTTTATTGTAGTACTTGATAAAATATACATTGGATATTTTAATAATTGAGATATCTTACTTTTACATTCAGATTAGATTAATGTACAATAGCTTTAATGTGCATTGAGTGCGCATCAGTTCTGCCAGTGAAAAACGCTATTAGACTTAAATATCGAGACCATAATTCCCTGTTGTGGACCACAATATATATAGTAGCGCAACTCTCCTGATTTTATGTTGATCAAAAGGGAGTGTGCATGCATGAAATAAGTTGCTCAGTAACGCCATCTAAACTTCTATCTCACTTCTTTCTTTTTCCATTTTTTCTTTCAGGGTCATTTAAATGTCGAGTAGCTGAAATATGGATCAGAGAAAGAGATAGAAGAAAAGAAAATTATGATTAGTTTAATTAGTTTAATTTAATTATCACGAAGCTTTATAAGAAAGACTACATGTTAACAGAGTAAAATGTATAATAGACATAAAATATATAATAGACATAAAATGTAATACATTAAATTATAGTGTTACGTCTAAGACCCAGGTTTCTTGAACGAAAAAAGAAATTAGGAGTGGAAGAGGCTAGGGAAGAACAGACTTCACTCTTGTAGTTACCGCTTCGAAGGTGCATGCCACAAATCAGAAGCACTTTAATGGATCCCAGATGTGGGATCGACATTATGCGACGCTATTACCCAATCTGTGAGTGTATCCGTCTTCTTTTTAGATCAAAAAAGTTAATTCTTTTAATTAGAGATAAAGCCAGTACGATCTTTGAAAAGATGGAACCGAAAGGGCGCCGAAATAAATGATAATTATTGTCTTATTGTTTTTACAAAAGATTGATTACATTTATAGGCATATATACATGTGTATGTATATGCATATATATATATATACACATATATACGCTACAATAATAATACTAAAAACTAAACTAATATCTAGGTTTTTCCGACAATATGTGTGTATGTATATGAGTGTTATGTGGAGTGATGTAATCACAGGGAGGGAGAACCTTGTAAATTCGGCGAGGATTTCTAATGATTGAAAGATTTTGTTGAAAGATCTGTCTTCAGAAGGGACGGGGGAGAAAAAATGGGGGGGGGGAGGGAATTCGGATTGTGGGGAAAGGGTAGGAGAATAAGAGGGGAAGGAAATTCAAAATCTAAGGATGGAAGGGATGGAGGATCGCCTTATCGCTTCGAGTGATAATAGAGAGCGAAAAATGAATTACTCAAAGCGTTTTACTGTTCTAAATAATCCGAAAGAGAGAGAGAGAGAGAGAGAGAGAGAGAGAGAATTTATAAGTGTTTTACCACTTCATGTAATCGGAAGGAATGAATATGAAGCGTTCTAACGCTTCAATTTAATGAAATAATAAAAAGGGAGGTAACCACTCGAAGCGGTTTATCGCTTCAAGCAATTACGAGAGAAGAAGAAGAGCGAGAAATTATGGAAAACGTTTTATCGGTTCATGAGATTGGAAAGAATGAGTAGGAATCACTCGGAGCATTTTACTGCTTCAGACATCAAGAATAATAAAGAAATATAATCATTCAAAGCGTTTTATCGCTTCAAGTAATCACGAGAAGCGCTTTACCGTTTCGTGTAATAGGAAGAATAAGGAAATGTAATCGCTCGAAGCGCTTTATCATTTCAAGTAATCGCTTGAAGCGCTTTATTGTTTCGAGTAATCGCAATAGAGAGAATTACGAGAAACGTTTTACCGCTTCATGTGATCAGAAGAAATGAGTATAACCTGCTGAAACGTTTCAATAATATACGTTTCAATAATATAATTAATCGTTTCAAACAAATATGAAATTTTATGAGAGGAGGTAGAAAATGGGAATAGAAAAACAGAAATTTCTGCGATGGCTCGTTTACTAAATAAAAATGTTTCCGACGTATTGGGGAATTAATTACTCACTATCTTTGCGGTTGAACGGAGGACAACGGTGGTGAATTCTCCAGATGATCGGAAGACGGATTGGTAGTATTGGCCTTCGATGAAGTCGATCTTGGATATTGAAGGAAATAAAGATGTTTTATATCGATCTGGAGAACTTCACGTACTATGGTTTCGGAATTACAGCGGAACTGGTGGTGTATACTGACTGACTATTCGACTGACTGTTTACTAACTGTGTTTGACTCATTGTTCGACTGATTGACTGTTCTTCTCGTATTTATATTCGCGGGAACGATATGCCTTCTTTATTTTTGGCGTTAGGTCATTGATCTAGCATTTTTTAGGTATTGAACACTTGGAGAAATCGGATTGATGGATGTTTGTAATTAGTCTTATCTAACTGTGGAAGCGCGCGAGCAATGTCAAATACTGGTAAACAAAGCTTTAATGTAAAAGATTTATTGGGCAACGATTGATCTATTGCCCCGTGACTTGATTAACTCTGAGCTCTATCGATTAAATTTGTCGTTAGAAAAATTGAATTTTAATTATTTTATCAGTATTTGGTTTACTATATTAAAAAAAAAATTATTCATTTCCTAATTACGCAAAAAAAAGGTTCGTTGTAATTTTTTCACGAAAGAAAAGAATCATAGAATCTTCTGGACATAACAATAGACATAACATAAAATAAAATATAATACAATAGTCATTATAGTAGCTTGCAAATGGTCAGCAAAATTGCTGTTACAAAGCCCACCAGCAACAAAACTGGAAATGAGACAACAATGCAATGAGAGGTGAACCATTAATTGAAATCATACATACACACATTCACGCACATACACGCACGCCCGCACGCACGCACGCACCAATTTCGTTAGCTTATACTGTGAGTGATATGTATAATTGCTGAATATGTATAATTGCTTTTGTTTTAGCTAGAAAATCGGCGTTCTATGTGGTGCAATTCTAATAATTTACTAAAACGCAAGCGATTTAGCAGGAAAATGAGCATCGTTAATTAAAATATTTTTACAGTATAATATTTGTATCATATAACATTTATATAATTTTATATTTTCTTACTTTTTTTTTGTTTTACATTTCCAGCAAACATGTCATTTTGACGTCAAATTTTGGTCATTTATTAATCATGGATAACGTCACTAAATGATGTCTTAATGACGAATATTGCAGAAGTTGACGTCATCGTGGGAACATCATTTTGACGTCATGTTAGGATGTTTTCAAATAATATTATATAGGGTCTCAGTACAGGTAGCAAGCTGATGTCATTTTGACGTTAAAATGATGAATAAGCATTGCTAGCTATAATATATGAGTCTTAACTCAACACAATGCCGTATCTAAATCGTGAAACCTGAGTGATAATTATAAGTCAGTGCATAATCCAAAAAATATTGTGCGTTCTACGACTATAACTGGCATTTTACGATTCAGTTACGACCTATTATTGTGTTGAGGTCCATATAGCTAGCAATGCTGACATTATTAATTGTCTTTTTAACGTAAAAATGACAAACGTTATGCTTGCTTCCTGTGATTATATGACATATTAATTAAGACAAATATAGTAAATACATAAGACAAATAAAGTAAATATAGTAAATATAGTAAATAATTACAGCCGAAATTTATTGAAGAATTTTTTTAACAGTTACATATATGTAAATTGCACATGTGTGCCCTGGTAGAAAGTTCCTCGTCAGGCCACGAATGTCACGTATTGGCCAGCGCCACGATACTTGGCCATTGCTTTGCCACATCTCTCCACATAAAGAATAACTTCATAAAAATTTGACATGATCCATAAAAGGCCTAGTCTTGTGTCTGATATAAACCTGGTATAGAAATAGTTTAGCATTCGCAGTAAAATTTCTTAAATAGTCTGACAGTGAGCCTGGGTCTGACATAGTCCATGCCAGACCCAGGCTCACATGAAAATATTCACATCGCAATATTTCGCGACTGTGACAGATTTTCTAATCTGAATAGTTATAAATTTCAACGATTAATATCTCAGGCTCGCGGAGCAGAGTAACGCTTTTTTCTGCCAAATTCCTTCGTTTTATGCAAAACCACATAGAATGCCATAACATATTTGGATATATGTATGTACGTATGTACGTACACATTAGGAGGGCCTTTTTGCTACGTTAATGGGAGGAGTATATAATTAAAAATATATTAAAACATATAGGTTATCTTGAATGGACTCCACTCCTTATATTGATACATGCCAAACGACCGAAATCGCTGAGAAAGCATTTTCGATCGTTTCTACGAGGCGCGAAAGAGGGTTATTTTCAAGAGACTGTCTCATGCTGTCTAGTTCGCTTTCGGCCACTTTCAGCATGCCGAAAATGAGAATTGTCAATCCCATAAAGAAAGACAAGGAAATTTATTACCTTTCTTTGTTCAACTCAATGTGAAGAATTTCTCTATGATTCAGCAATCAGCTAGCAGAAGGTGCAGTTCTGGTGATTTAGGCTCAGGGCCTGCTCATTTTTCTCATTTTTCTTCTCGAAGAAATATTATTTTCTTATGAAACCTGTTAGGATTTCTTTATTATACTATGCTCGGAAGACTCGTATAGAGCCGAGATTTTGCAAATTGAAAATTTTTATTAATAAGATGTACTCAACTGCACTATAGTACACATCATATGATATCAGAACAAATTTTTTTTATGCCCTTTTTACAAAAAAAATAACTATGAGTCTTCAGGAGCCTTTCCTTACGAATATCACAATTAATACGCAAGCCATCCAGTATTTTTAGCCATAATTTCGATATAAAAAAATTCATCTTCGACTAGAGGTCTCTCCTGTCGACCTTTAGGATGAAATCACACGATACGGAAATCAGCACGGGATAGAAGATATGTGATTCGAACAGCCAATCGTGGGATAGAAAAATGCGGAAATGCGCTGATTGGCTGTTCGAATCATGCATCCTCTATCCCACATGCTGATTCCAGTGATTTCACCCTTAATTTATGTTCGATTAATTTTCTTTGTATTCTGTGATTGGCCAATTTCTTACAGCTAACGGCTTGCAATTCTATTGTAGAACAGGCATAACTTACAGTTAGATCAACGAAGAGAGTTTCGTATATGTTCTGTGAGAGGATACGATCAACGCGATACAAACGCTTTGAAGCGTTTTTTAATTGGTCAATTTGTAAAATTCTTTTTTCTTAATTAGTCCATCAAATGCTTCAAAGCATTTGTAGCGACTTTGATCACAGCCAGAGTCTCACAAGCGTGAACCGGGACGGACGTGTTTCGTCTCGCGTTGGGTGTTGCCCATTTCAAATTCATCTCAAATTTTTGTTAGCTAGGTTAGCCCGTCGAGTTTTCTTGTACTTTCGATCCCCTCTCTTAAAATACACTTTACACGCATGACACGTAATCTCAATAGATTGCTGGATTGCTAGCTGAATTAGAATCTTGCCGTATTGACTGCGGTGTTATCAGAGCCAGTATTGCAGCTAATATGGTAAGATTCTAATTTAGTTAGCAATCCAGCAGGAAAATAAGCATCGAGTGCTACCAGCTTTACTCTAGTAACACACTTGCGCTGCTTGCTATCGAAGTCGAAGTTTTCGATTCAATTTTTCCGTGAAAGAATCGATCTGCAAATTTAATCAAGACACGAAAATTGATTTTAAAAATCGAAATCGAGATCAATAAGATTGACTCTTTAAAAGATCGCTCTAAATTGCCCATTTCTATCTATAAGAGAGAAGATCGAAAATACAAAGAAACTCGGCGGACTAACCTGGGGAGCGATTCCGTAATTATGTCTTTACACGCCTATTGAAAGTTTGTTTGCGTCGCATGCTCCAAATTAACCCAGAGAGCACTTGGATCACATTTAAGATGGCGATTGCATTCATGTGCTTCAATGTTCAGTGACACGAACGAATTTAGGACAAGTGCGCATATCATCTAACCTGATCAGTGAGACCACACGAATGGGTCGGACGTGCTTTCATTTCGAGTGTTATACCTCGATTATTTAATAAGTTATAGATTATTTAATTACTTAAAAAGTGGTTTATACGAAATAAATGCGTTTTTAATAAAAGTTATATTATATTTTTATATTATATGATATTTTATTATTTTAATATTATTTTATTTTATTGTTTCAATTTTTTTAATTTTATTTATTTTATTTATTTATTTCATTTATTTATTATTTTTATTTTATTTATTTTATTTTATTATTTTATTTTATTATTATTATATTGTTATTATATTATTTTACTAATATTAATATTATATTGTTATAATATTATATTTTTGAAGTATGCTCTAACGCAACGCGAATATCTAGTTGCCAGATTGGTTCCGATGACGCGAACGTATTGAAGCGTGTTGAGCATGTTGCGTGCGACGCAACCAAATTTCGACAATTGTCGGTGTTATTGCGCAGATATATTTTATGATGAAAAAGCTGCGCAACGACAACTGTCAGTAAGCGTGTAAAACAATTCGTACTTGCGCCCTTGAACTCCTATTCTTGATAAACTAGGAAAATACTACAGTATGTGTTACGTAAATTATAGTATTTCCCTAGATTTTCGTATACATTTTTCTACAAGAGGCCCTAGCTAACAAAAATTTGAGATGACGCGGCACTGAACCCGAGATGAAACATCCGTCTCGATTCGCGCTCGTCGTAAGATTGACAGAACATATACGAGACTCTCTTCGCCGATTTGATTGTAAGCTGTTATATTTAAGTTCGTTCTCTCTTTCATTCCCCCTCTCTTAGTGATACACTTTATACGCATGCGTGAAACAAGAACGTATTTAGGCTAAGTCAGAGAGAATCAAAGGAGATTGGAGCGGACTCACCTAGAAACTGCCATTTTTAGTGCACCATAAATAGGAGACGTAAATATAATAGGAGCGTGATGAAATATACGGTGCTACACACATTAGTATTGTACCTAATATTATATGTATTCATATAGGCGTGCACACACACACACACACACACACACACACACACACACACACACAAACACACACACACAAACACA
>Ga0157364_1000950_pt1 | contig 22928 bp, 7 predicted proteins | sample AttsexASBM2_FD_111476 | JGI IMG/M metagenome (GOLD analysis project Ga0157364, IMG submission 111476) | Fungus gardens microbial communities from leaf cutter ant in Ribeirão Preto, State of São Paulo, Brazil - Atta sexdens ASBM2 | ecosystem: Host-associated > Fungi > Mycelium > Unclassified ...
ACATTTTCGTATTTCTTGCACATATACATATGTATATACACGATCGATTGCATTTTATTAGCACGATTCGTTCGATAAATCAATCAAAGTCAATCAGTAGATTTTGCATCGAAAAGATCGAGTAGTTCCATCGAGTCATTTCGACGCTCCGGCTTTGCCTCCATCTCACGAATATTATTTCTGGGGCCTCGGATCGAAGGCGAACTTATTTTCAGACATGGTGGGCCGTGAACGCGAGCATTTATATCGGAGCCGGTTCTTTTAATCTTTCGATTGCGGAACATCTATTCGCGACTTTAGAGTCGACGCGTAGCAATATTATACAATGGATCGAGCCACACGTGTATTCGTAGTTTCTATTTGTATCTAACATTAAAAGAATTTACGGATGTGAATGTCAACGTATGTAAATGAAATTCGGTTACTTTCTAATGGTCGTAAATAAAATATTATTTTGACATATACGAATAATAGTATATCGTATTTTTGTTTTTAAGAGCGCTATGATACATTGGAGTAATTAAATCTTCGATAAAAAAAAAAACATTAATTAATCTCTTTTATTTTGAGACGATGAACAATTATTTTTTAACTCGAGAAATTATAATAAACTATAGTGATGATTAATATATGTTATGAAAATCTTCTTTTGTAATGATAAATAATTATGTACATACACTATGAAGGGAAAGAAATAAGTTTAGATTACAAATTTGAAACTTGAAAAATTTCGAAGAAATTTTTGGAAAATATTGCAGATTTAACGAATGGAATGTCACGGAGAAGTTTTCGAATTTTCGGGTATAGGTCAGAGCGCGTCACGAACTTAACAGTTGGATAGCGCCGCTGAAGTTTCCGAAAAGTAATCCGGCTTTGCCATGATTTTAGCGAGTGACAAGCGCGAGCGTATGATCTAAAAATAATGACATTCTCGTATACATGTGTGTGAGAGATGCCAAGGTCCATTACTTTACCACTGGGAGAAGAAGAAAGAAGGAGAGGGGTGACGTGAAGGACTTGTACACACGTTTCTTCCCATTTTTCTCGAGATAGATACTCGAGATAGGTTCCGCCTACTGTCCTCGCCTATCCTCGAGTGACATCCTATGAGAACGAAAACGTTCTTTGCCGTTTGTCTGAATGTGGTGGAATACGACGCTTAAATAATAGATCAAAGACTACCGCTATGGATGCAAGAGAAAGCGTGGTCGAAGAGCTCGTGTTGTAACATTACAAAGAGAAGCGAAACGAGCTAAATAATTACGGGAGATAATCATTGTGGAGTTCTCTTATCAAGAATTTTGTATAAATTATCTCTTATATACGAGAAATGATTTATTAAATTCGAAGTTAATAATCGACTTACGAAAGATTTAAATATGCTACAATATTAGAAATTTTATATACTTATAGATTATAGATGATATAATTATATACAATTTTTTATATCTTAATCTCTATATTTTACGATTGGATAACTATTTATTAGCTTGAAACATTTGACTGAACATTAATTTACTTACTTACTTACTTGCGGCGTTACTTGGAAAGACTTTTAGTATTATTAATTAAAGATTTTTTTTAATTAATAAAAATTTTTATTTATTAATTAAAGTTTTTTTTAATTTGATTTTGAAATTTAAAAGTAAAAATTATTCTTAATGCTTATTTGTATTCTCAATCGAATCTTCTTTATTTTTTCAAAGGAAATATATGTTCTTATTCTATATTCTTTGAGTAGACAGATCGCTAACTTTAATGATGTACGTTCATTCTCTGACCTCTTCCTACCGGATTCGAAAGGTATTGTCATAGGAATGCAGCTGATATTCTTGGAAACTGGGGCGTTAAACTTTATTCCTATCCGCAAACTGCTCGTACCCGGTTCCACCTGATGTCTAAATTCATGAACGTGATACTAGTACGGAGTACGTTCTCCTAGATATACATATACAGCCGTGTATCGTTTAAGTAATCGTGATTGGTTGACAAGTCGACCTAGATTCTCCTCATAAAAGCACGCGTCTACATTTTCTTATAAAACACGCGAAAGAATAATCGTACAAAATGTAATCATTTTTATATATGTTATCTGACAATACAAGTTACAGTATTATTCAATATTTTTATTCATAGTTTATATGTATTGCGTAATAAATTTTTTAACCAATTTTTAAAAGCTGTTTTTAACAAAATTTTTTTAATAAACTTTATTATTTCTCATTTTTTGTAAGATTCTAGAAAATTTTACTTCAACAATTTTAATTATTATTTATATTAAATATATATTTTATTTATTTATATTGCAACTGATTTTTAATAAGAAATATTTAGAAATTATAAGAGAAGATGACATTTCAATGTATAATATTCAAAAATTATAAGTAAAGATGCACTTTTTATTAATAAGTAGAATTTCTTCTCTAGAATTCTAAATAGAATTTTTCTGTGCCGAAGATCCGAGTTTAAATTCATTTACGTATCAAATGATTTTATTTTATCGTCATCTCTCGAATGGCAAATCATCGAGAGCATCTTTGTTATAAGAAATACAGCCTCTTCTAATAGATTATTCGGAACTGATGTTAAAAACTGTATGTACTTATATATGTGTGTGTATTATAAAAAAATTATATATCATCATGTCTTTGACAAGAAACTATGTATAACAATATATTTAGAAGAAGAATTTCTTTAATTGAATTTCTTACGTAGATTATGGAATATTTACATAGAATTATAACATTTTATAACATACAATCTGAATACACAATATTATAACATACGCGAATCTGAATATAATTTATACAGTATTAGAGCTAGCTTTATCATCCATAATTCTCTCTTATGTTAATAATAATGCAAAAACATTCTCGTTCCTGTCAAAGCAACCTTGTGGAGTTCAAATTAATAATTTTGCCATCATGCTTGATTGAAATGCGTCGACAGTTAGGAAAGTAGTTTAGTTTCCGTCAAATTGCATTTACGGCATTAAAACCGATTTCAATTTGTAAGCTTGTTTATGAGCTGTAACGTGGTTAACAATTTTCCAAGTATACTTTCAATAGTAGGATAAACTACGGAGCGCGGAACATCAGCGACGTCTTGCTCCGACTTTGCTTTCGTCTTTGCCGTGACACTAAAGAGTCACGGCATGGAAATAATTGCTTTAATCTTTAGCAAAGTTACAATCACATGATTGTATAAGGAAGAGAACTATGACTCGGACCTCGATCTTAGACCTCGATCGAGAGATTAGAAACAAAGTTCATCGCTCTATTTACACGAATATGTTTTTCTTACGTAAGAGAGCAATGAATGAAGTGATAACAAGTATGCAGATCGATTAGGATCCGCATTAATTATAGTGTTACATAGTTCATTGCTCTTGTATGTATGTTGCATCATTGTATACGATTAATACGAATTGTGTTAATCGTACATAATGGAACGATAAGTGTGTTGAATGATTATCTTATAGAAATTCAAACGTTATGCTCTTTATACTTTGGATATGTATAACCGTAGTAGATTATCGCTTTGGATGTTTGTTTATTGATTTGATTCAAGATATTGAGCACCCTTTTTATTATATAGTACTTATAGTTTTGTAGTGATTGTAGTGATTGCGACATCAAGAATGTATATCTAACTTTTTAGAAACAATGAAAGAGAGAAAGAAACAAAATTAAATTTACACCTACATATTCTTAATAGAATGAATGCATAAATATTACTCAAGCTTAATGATAACCGCTGCATCATTTTTATGCCAACATAATTTTCTCATACACTCTTTTTCAGAACTTATTTCAAAGCTTACAAATTTGTGTAACTTGTGTTCTTGAATTTTGTTCCGAAATATGAGAAAATCGTAAAATGTGTCACATGTATTTACAATGTTCCTACACATAGTGATAAAACCGTACAAAGTAATCAATGACTTCTTTGTACAAGTGAAGGAGTCGTTTGTTGAAAAATTATCGCAACAGGTTTCGCGCTTGGCTGTTCTATTTACTCCGTGAGTTGCCATAATATGTCCCGCGACTGTAGTGCGCACTCATTGAAATATGAGACTGCGTGCAGTCGCAATGCGACTGCATTACAAATTCACCGCGGATGTCACGAGGCACACGAACAGAAATAAATTCCCGTGGAAAATATATAATAGCACTCTCTTCGATCGATGTCGGTATCAATCTACAAAAATGCGAAAACTCGTTCTTACTCGATTCCATTTTAAACGAGACATTAAACATTTTTTTTTATTAGCGCTTACGTAAATGGAATAATATAATCATGCAGTTGTCACGATTTTATCAAAGAAACACCTTTGCAATTTTAATTTTTTTTTTATCATGTAATGCAAAGTTGACAACCATTATTTTCGTTGTTATGCTTTTATAACACGCATATGCATATTATATTCCTATACTTTATATTTATTTTATAATTTTTATTTTTTTTTGTTGATTAATAATATATTTATTTTGCTAATAGAAACGTAATATCATTAAAAAGAAAAAATATATTTATTAAACGGCTTCTATTCTCTTATTAAAGTTAAATTTCAATTAAAATTAAGATTTTTTTCAGAAGAGTTATCATATCAAGATTTTTACTATGAATTTTTACTATGAATTAATCCATAAAATATTGTATAATTAGAAATTAGATAATCATAATTTTTTGATCGAACTGATATGATGTAGTCTTTCAAGTATAGTAATTAACAATGTATAATCATTTAATCGAAAGCGATGAATCTTTTAAGAAATCAACTTAGGATAACTTTTGACAACTTTGATTCGTTGTACAGCCTAATACGGCAGATTAGATTGTATGATTGTTAACTCATATATTATTTTGCGCAAACCGGTTTCGTTTATGTCACAATCATTCTTATTCTTTTTTTTTTATTTTGTATGTATAAGACTGTTACATACGATTAGCAACAAATATTTAATAATAGTACGCAGTTTTTTTTCTAAATTTGTTTTTTTTTTATGTAATACAATTGTGAGATTAATAATGTAGAGTACAAAAAAAAGGAGAGGTGATATTTAACGTCACAGAACATGCATTTAATAGTAAATTTTATCCTTAAATATGCGTTTTAATATTATTTTCTTGTCAAGTACATCTTAATGTTTCTTCCTAAAGTACAATTTGAGAAACTCATAATAATTTATTAAAGAACTTATGTTTCTTCTATAATTAGATAAATAGATTTTAATTTATGTACATTTAAAACAGGAAAACTGCAGATGCACTTTGATCGACGAAATTTTCCTGTATCACAGTGATACTCAATACGATTTATAGGTTAACAATACATGTGATTGATTACTGTCCATTAAATTATGTCAGCTGGAGATTGCACGAGAAATGAAAAAAGAGTCGAAAAGGGTAACAAGAAGAATGTAGCGGGAGGAAATAAAAAAAGATGATGGAACATGGTTACAGCGCGAGATTTTTATTTCTTCGATCGATATCTTTATTTTATTAACCTCGACCTTTTTGCACTCAACTTCTTTCGGACTACCTCGATCTTTCTTTTTCTTATGTTTCATGTGTATCATGCAAACGTGAGCGCCGTGAATTTGCAGAATTGTCGACTTGTTTTCTCCTTCGAGCTGCTTTCTCACGTTTTCACGAAATCACGCATGAAATTTTCACGGGCGTCTGATCATATTCCAGTTTAAAGAGGATAATCTGTAGCGTAATCTAGAGCGTATTAATCTATTACGCGGACGTTACTTTTATTGTTGCAGGAATTTTGCTAAATACACGAACTTTTTAAATACACTGATACATGTGTTGCGTCATGAAATATTAAACGTCGCGCATAATACGTGCATTCGGAACCATTTCGCTAGAAATATCTACTTACTCCTCGAGAATAGTAGAATTACCGGAAGAACTTGTTATAGCATTTTTTCTCGGGACCTCGTGTATGCACAATTCTGCGCAGCATCAAAAGATATAATCATCGTATGAAATCATGTGCATGTGTATACTATTTCGATGTTTCAAATTTTTTAAAAAAAGAGTCCGTTATTCAGAAAATTGATATTTATATAAAAACTGACATAAAGTATTTTTTATGATGACTGACATAAAGTATTTTTTATGATTTTGTTTTATTATCGATACAATAATATATTTAAATGTATTCTTTAAAAGAGTCTTTTATATATTCTTAGGGTTTCGTTAATACTACGAGTTGCTCAAACGTATTATTACGTATATATCAGAAACGATCTTCTTGCTACAAAAACTTTGTACGGTTAGAGGGCGCTTTAATGAGTTCATTCTACATCGTGCCGAAGTATATTGTATTTTAAATTGTCACTTTATATTAAGGTAGTGTTGCGCACCGCTTTTATGAACACTTGATTATTTATTATTATTATAGCAGTTGGTATAGTTAGGTCATGCAAGTTAATTTACTGATATAGTTAATTTGAAAAATTCAGTCTTTTTAATAATACAAGATTATACGCTTTTGTATAATATGATACGTTATGATGAATATTTTTGTAACATTGATAAGAAAAGAAAGATTCGAGAAATGAAACGGAATATAATTCTTATTAACGGAAAATTACAAAACATTTAAAAAAATATATGTATATATTATTTTTTTCTTAAAAAGTCACATGAATCTATGGATTTTATAAGCATTATAGAAAGAGTACAGCAGTCTCTCTAAATAAGAATGTCGTATCGTACAGGAAAATTTATCGGGAAATATTTTTATTTATCAATATTTTATATTAGCATTTTAATAATTAAGTCTACCATGAAATTAGTCTTTATAGACTTTCTTGAGAAATTATCGACTTCATCTTTGCCAAGGGCTCGAGCTAAGCGAAACAGAGAGAACGTTGAACCCGGGCACTCTGTATATTCTTCCGCGGAGGGCGTCGGCATCGTCGTTCGTATCAACCAGAATTGATATCGTCTTTTCACTGTTATTACTTCATAAATGTAATGCGAACAAATTTTATATAAATGAAAGTAATCGGAGAAGAATTTTTTATTCAAAATAATATGCAAAAAATGCAACGAATCTATGATCAGTCGGTAGCCCGATTATGTATGTGTATATATGTGTGTGTGTGTGTGTGTGTGTGTGTGTGTGTGTGTGTGTGTGTGTGTGTGTGTGTGTGTGTGTGTGTGCATTCGTATGTATGTATGTATGTATGTATGTATGTATATGTGCATGTATGGATCAGGGCTGTGCCGTTGCTGTACCGCACTCACTTGCACCCCGCCGTGGAACGCAAAGTATCGACCGGTTAAAGCCATCCCCGCCCGTCGTCGGCTAAACCGGCCAACCAACCCCATCGTCGACACTCAGCCCCCACGAATAGAATTTCTATCCAACTTTCTTACATTTTCTATCTTTGTCTCTTCTTTTTTTTTATTTCTTTCTCATCTCGGGATAGAAGGGATACTCGGATAATGTTCAAGTATTGATACTTTGTTCTTGCTGCAAGGCATTTCCGGTATGGACATTCTCTCCTCGATGTTACATATCGATAGGCTGAGAATAATGAGCAAGTAGATACAGTTGAGCACGCGATGGTTTGTGCGTGTTTTTTTTCTACTGAAACGAAGTAAAAATGGCCATATCAAACAATGCGTATTTCCGGACGCACCTAATGACCTTTCGTTTTGTTTGAATAAAAAAATGGATTTTGAAAAATAGCATTTATTTTTTCAATGAACTGTTATCGTATATTTTGCAACAATAATGTAACAAAAAATTAATAGACTCTTTGAAAGAGAAGTTTAATGTAATGATTTTCTCTTTTTTTGTCTACACAAAAATAGTGATCAAAGACACGAGTAGGATTTATATAATCCAAAAATTATATAAAGGAGATGACTACTGATAAAAATCATGCATTATCTCGTTTATTCAACAATCTCAATTATTTATTTTCTAACTATACGATGTAATATATTATGTTGAAAATATTACATCAAAAGAAATTTGGAATTAAAAGGAAGATAAGTTTCTCTCTATCGACTCTTTATCGGTTGAATAAAATGTACTTTCGTTCATCGATGAACCAGTGTGACGCTTTTATTGGATTGACGGGATGTCATTCCAACGACTGCCGGTCATCACTGGAATTCATCGTGTCGAACGTCAAAGATAGCCCGTGAAAGTTTTCGAACGTTCGAGATATCGGATGGATCGTCGAGTAGAGACGACTACCGCGAGATGCGCCTGGAAATGCTTAAATTTAATATATAGGACTTATAGGATATTGGTATCTCACAATTTCCAGATTAAATCTGCATAGTTTAAGGCTTAAGGCAGACGTATTAAAAAATAACTAATCTCAAGATTTATTTTGCGAACATTTTTATTACTATTAAATTCATTTTTCTACGAAAGAGAAATGATAAAGTAAGTGTAAAATTTTTACCAATATTTGAAAGAACAGGAGTAGAAATAAATCAAAATTATTCTCGTTTTTACAATTCCACAAGTTGCAGTAAGTTTAAAATGAGAGATACATGGCGAGATTTCTTGTCGATAAAATGCATGCTCAAGTGAATCAAGTGTGGAAAATCGCACAGAGATCGCGCGAGCTCCATTTTTTCGCCGTGGTTTCGCTTTTTCTGTCACCGCCACCGTTGCGTAGCGCCGTCAACGATGAGGACGAGATGCGGTTGAATACCACGGGATTCCACACAAAACTATCGCGAGCTGTCGCCATTCTCTATTGTTGCACGCGCCGGCCAGTCGACGTTGAACAACGTGGCCCAATGTGAAAACAGAGTTATGTTCGTTTGGAGTAAAACTATTTTTGTACAAAGCTGGTTCTTAACGAACAATTCCATGCACAATTTCAAGAAGGGAGATAAGAGATAAAGTCAATATAATAGAATTAGCAGTTTTAATAAAAAAAAATATTGATGATAATTGTCTGTAGTAATGTATAGCTCAATTTCCAAAAAAAAATATAGTAATTTCGAGAAATTCTATTAATATCAAATCTGCAAAATCTGGAAAATCAAAAATATGAAAGAAAAATATTTATAATGCTATATTGCGACGGAAAAGATAAATTATGCAAAGTAGATATTAAATTAAGAGATCTTAAGATGATTGTTAGGGGAAAACTTATTAAAATAAAAATCTTAAAGCACACATCATGTTTTTCTCTTTAGATGTAAATTGAATTTTTATATAATTTTTCCATTTTTTGAGTACTTAAACTAGGAATTAATTTCAATTATAACCGCAACATTAATTCTCTTCAAAATTATAATAAATAAATAATAAATAATAATAATAAATAAATTTCAATAAATTCTCAAAATTTTATTTCGAAAGCAATTGTGTATCCGTATAATAAAATTGCCTCCGCACATACATTACATATTTTTGCAAAACATCGTTTTGAAGATAGAAAATGTACGGCATTTCAGTGGCTGTGTGAAATTTTACCGCCGAGGTTTTGCTCGCCACGCGATTTCCCGGGTGTAAATTATAATTTCCAGTCGACATCGCTGCCGTATTCTAAAAGTATTCTAAAAGTATACTTCATCGTGTCGCATTCGATGCCCTTTGTCGCTGCGATTTTTTTATCACGCGCGTAGTACATATAATGTATATAGTTCTCGGCAAACAAAGAATTCACAAAATTATTTTTCTGAAAATTGCACAGCCGACGTAATATATGACTCTAGCGAAATCTGCAGTATATAATAAGAGTAATAATTATGATAAAAGAATTTTTTGACAAATGGACAATGTTGAATACTTGAATTTCGAAATGTTTTTTAATGCGAAAGAAATTATTTATATTTTTTTTTCTTATTTTTTGTTCGGATATGAGATATATGTATATTCCAATGGATTTCATGATATTTTTCTAAATATATAAAGATCCACAATGATAAAATTTCCAATTTATAATATTATTGAATTAAGTCTCATCTTACAGTATGATGGAATTATCAATCGAATTTTATCATTAGAGGATGTGGAGATTTGTAAAATTATTGTAATTAGCTTTCTGAAACAGGCAATGCTAAAACATGTTGAAACAGTTCATATGTAATTATTATATTTTTACGTACATTTAATCTCAACAATCGACCTTCCATTTACTCTGCTGTTATTTTTATTAGGAGAAAGCAACGCATGAATCTCTTTCTCAGATTTAATATAAAAAACTTGACAAATTTCCGCATCTTTATTCATTATCAATCTTATTCGCCTTATAACTAACAAAATAATATTTAATAAATAATATTTAATAAAAAATAATAATTACTATCGGACGGCCGTTATTCGTAGAATTTCAGGCTTTTTATCAAAACAGCTATGGTCGTAATAAAATAATGACTCGTTGGGAAATGAGTAGAACGCGAGAGCTATCCCTAGGGAAATTATCTTATCGACTATTACTCGTGCGTCGTTGGCCTGCCATCAACCACAATCCGGCTTTCAATTCTTATAAGAGCGGATAATTCTTGACCTCGCAAAGATGGAGGAATAACCGGTCGTTTTCTTAATGTATCTTATTCGCTAATTATCCACATTGGTCTATGATATTCTGCGTACTCCGTAATTTGAATTTATTCTATTAGATGCGACAATTGCACGCTCGGTTTTAGTGATGAAGACTAAAGCCTTTATGCACTGCAAAAAAATTTATTAAATCTTAGTACATATATTTTGAATAATACATATTAAATAAACATTTCCTTACATTAAATAAATATGTACTCATTAAATCAAATTAATGATTCTTGTACCAAATAAATATAGGTTCACATTTGACAAACATTTATTTTGTTAGAACAATTTAAATAAGTATATTTATTAAAATTTAGTACATTTTTCATGTATGAATATGCAAGGACGTCAGTTAGAAGAGACGCAATAATTGTTATTCTTTAAGAATTGTTCTTTCTTGTCTTTGAAAAAGATTTTATACAATATGCGCTGTAAAAAAATGTCGATACCGTTTAAGAAAACTTTTATGAAGTGAGCGGAAAGAGTATTTTTTAATGTTACTTGAAAATATTAGCTTTAATTGAGATTTTTCTTTCTGATAATTACGTATGTTATTTTATAATTTTCTGTATAAAATAATAGTTGAGATTTTATTTAACATTGATATTTTTTTATTAGAAATTATATTCTCTGCCAAGTGTACAAATACAGTAAGCAAGATGCTTAACACAATTTTATTATTATGTTAATAGAATTTGTCTGTGTAGGAGAGAATGTAGAGGTAAAAATCCTGCAAAGTATCTGACATCAATGCTCGCATATTCACATATCACTTTATGCACTAAATTAAATGTCAAGTTTTCTAGTTCACGGAACACGAGCAAATTTCATTGTATTTTCTCAATTTTTGAATCATAATTATTTTTCTTTTTTTTGTTTACTCTCTCTCTCTCTCTCTCTCTCTCTATATATATATATATATATATATATATATCATAGTGACGGTGCAACGAAATAAAAGTAGGGTAAAGTAGGGTTGCTATGCAAAGTGCAGAAATATTACGCCCTACGACCTACCACGTGATGCGCGATATTATGCCCTAGAGAAACCCGAAGCGCGGCGAGTGTCGCAGAATTCTGCAGGATCTGCTCGCAAAAATGCGTACCCTTTTATAAAATGCAGTTCCAGTTAAAGCTTTCCTAATTCTCTTTTTTTTATTTTTTGTCTCTCTCTTTCGAAAGTGCTTCCTCGATTAGTTCGCCCACGAGTTTCCTCGAGATCGAGAACTAACTTGGAAATAACGAGAGGCTATTTTCGATGGCCTTAACGTCACTCAGTTGAGGTTTTGCCGCGAAATCCAATCGGCGAAAGTTCGATAAAGTTAATAATTGCCAGTAGAAGCCATGGTGGTTACTATAAGAATATATAAGATCGAGGAGAAGAAAGAATTTTTATATTTGCCTCATTATGTAAGATCAGTTTGCTTGTTTCAATTCTATAGTATAAAGTATCTAATGTAAATGTAGCAAATGATTACATTATTTTATCATTTTTTTATTATTTTCTCCAGCTAAATCAAGTTTATATCTCTATTAGATAGGTCTCTATTCTGAGATTAAATGTTATGATTAATTGAAAATAACATTGAAGAAATAAATAGTGAAATAATCGTAATTGGGATTGCCCAAAAAAAGAAAGATATAGAATTCTTTGTAACTTCTGTCAGTAGGTCCACTAAACTTTTTAGTTAAATCGCTGTAGAATAATGGAAACTTACAATGGAGAAACGACGAAGGGCCAACGAGAAAGGTGATAAATGAGATAGCATGAGGTGATTGGGTAAGGAAGAAGAGCACCCTTAGAGATGCCACATACTTGCGTGGCGAGCAAGCGAGCCGTGTGTCGGCAAGAACGAGTGGGTATTTAAAGCGCATCTCTGTCGCGCCATCGTCGTTGTTGGCGACAAAATGCTTCTCTTTGAAGATTCATCGTCGATCGCCCTAGTTCCACATCGGTGAGCGAACCGACTCGTTTCAAGGTCGATGTCTTTCGTTCCCTTGCATTATTCTTGCATCCCTCACTTTCCTCACGGCTCTTTTTTTTCGCAACATCTCCATCTTCCATTCCACTCTTGCACGGCTCCCCTTTTTATCTTGCTGTTAGTCTCACGTGTCCTTCCTCCATTGACATTTTTTCCTATTTATCTTACAGTACTCTTTACGGCGCAATATCATGCAAACAAGAAAGATCCATGACAAAACACATAAGAATATATTCTTAACCTTGAATCGGAAAAATATGAGAGCTAGCTAAATATGTATCGTAAAAATTAATGCTTATTTTTATTATGAAATGTTTCTTTTTTTCGCCAAATTAATTTTATTTTTTAATTAATGTTTATGAGATTTCATTTCACAAATTCTCATATTTTTTTGCTTCTCTTTTTATACAGATTTTCATTTCTTGACAAAGTACCGTGTACTTAAACGAGTAAAGTTCATGAAAAATTCAAATCTTTTCTTTAATAAAGAAAGGGCTAATGGATTAAAAATAAACGACGCACATCTTTCTTGTATCTCGTCTTGCATAGTTTATTTCTTACTTTACGTTCGTTCTTATTTCCTCGCTATCTTTGTAGAGAAAGCTTTATATGTTAATCCACGAAGATGCAGAGACCATCGTAACATGTTCGTCGTGCGATTTTAGAAATTTAAATCTCAGCTCTGATGGGAAGAGAACTTTCATCGTTATTTTTAGCATAGAATAATGTTCGCACACTTGAAATCGAAGAACAGCGTCGTTATAAATTGATTTTGCTATATGAAATAGCGTTAGTGGAATTATTCGGAACATTTTTTAACATTACGCATTAATGTAATAGTTATATTTACATAATGTTATATTTATTACTGTTTATAAAAACAGTATATGCGATTATTACAAGATACACTTTCTTGAGTTTGTTAAGATCTTAAATTATTTCGCGAATGGAATAAACAGTTTTGGAAAATTACGTCGATAGTAATATGAATCGAATGAAGTTAAATAGGTTTTCAATCTGACTGCTGTTACAGAATAATGAATTCATTCTTCGTAGTTTAATTTCCGCTTCCTGAGTCTCTCATAACTAAATGTGAAATGAAAATTGCATTGCGTTGCATAACACAGGAGTGAAATCGTTTGACGCAATTTTATATCGCATTGCATTCGATGCTTACATATTCTTTACGCATTCGTACTGCATCTGTTTACATCCGAGAATCTTTATCCGGCATTTTACTTGTTGTCACTTTCCCTCGTAGCGCGATCGGGACAGAATGTACGATCATTGCTTTGCATCTCTCAACAAGATGCGACACTGTATATTGCATTCCTCGTGAACTTTTGTCAATTATGTACCATTAATGTCGCGCATTACTGCCAGAGAGAACCACGTCGCATTTGCTCGTTTTAGTAAACTACAACCACGCCCGAACTTCTCCGCCAAGACGATCACTAGCCAAGCACGATAAAATACGGTTGGCGCATTGAATATTAACAAGCTGCAACAGATAATGACCTTTCGTGAAATTTTCTCCAATGTAAAATTAATTCTAATTTTATCGACGATTTTCGATCGATATTGTTAGAAAAGTCTTGATTAAAATAACTTGATAAAAATATTTTTAAATGTATCTTTTAGAAATCATTTGTATATCACTTGTATGTAATTTATCATACGCATAATGATGAAGATTTTTTTCTCACTATTACAATTACTTATTTTATAGCAGAAAATAAATTCATGTTAATATTAAAATATTTATAAAATATATTATGTTTTTATTAAAGTTGAGCGTTTTTTTGTATTATATCATTTCATTGATGCTTGCAATATTCGACTAATGGAAGCCGCGATGCTTTATGTAATATTCAAATGTATAATCTGTGATCGTGACCGACATATACAGGTGAAAGGGATGAGCAGCGCAAGAACAAGAGCGTGACGTTAAATAATCGTGCTTCGGCGGTATAATCTCGTAAAGAGCACGTGAGCGGAAAAGCTACCCCCGTTTTACGATGAGGGGTTGGAAAAGCGGCAGGGAGTTAGCGTGGCGAGGATTGGTGCACGCAGTAGCTGGTGGCACAATCTCCGGTAATGATTGGTTGTCATGGAAACGAGCCAAGCACCTACCTCGCCCTTTTTCCTCCGGGCAGACCGAGCGGCGTGATCGTCGCCGGCGTGCGTCGCGACGCGGAGCGTCGCGTCGCTGGCCTGCAACACGGCGCCGACGCCAGCAGGACCAGTATCGGCCTCGAGAGTCTGTACCCCCCGCAGCAAGGCTAAAACTTTCGCTACGAAAAGAGATCCACGTGAAAATCGTTTATTTGATATATTATCTTTGGTCGCGACAAATATTTGTGCTTTTCTCGATATGTATTATTTTTATTAACTATATTATCTATTTATTAATATTATATTGAAGACATTTAGTTATTAATTTATATAATTAAAATCAAAATGATGTTTATACTTATATATATAATTTTATTAGATAAGAAGCATAAGAAATTCTTGCAGTCTCTTATGACTTGACTTTTATGACTTTCTTCCGACTATTGAAACTAATGTAACAGCGTACTCATTTGGGTATAGAAAACTACAACTCACTTGACCTCAATTTCAAGTGCTTAAGAAAGAGGTGACAATAATAATGTAACCGTTAATTATTTATGACGACTTGTCGAGTTTCTTGATATTGTCAGCTGTTGCACTTTTCTTCGCAACGACGGATCGCGACCGTGTGCTGTCCATTGTCAATCGTAGGTTCAGTCTTACCGATTCAATGTGAAGCCAATTATAGACGTACTGACAGTTTCTTATCGCCTTTATCTGTAAAGAGAACAAATAACTGGCAATTGCTTGTTGACGTCACGATGAGTTGTAATTATTTCTTTTCCGTCTTCTTGTTTTCGTCTCTTGATTTCTTTTTAACTCATTTGTAAAAACATACTTTCTTAATTAATAAATTCGATTATCGAGGTCCTGTTGAAGCAGATGTATATATATATATATTTTTTTTTTTCAATGTCGCTTAATTTAAGTTTAACAATAAAAAATTAATTAAACTTCATTTATATTTCTTATATTTTCCATTCATTTTTTTAAAACTGAATTCTCTTTCCGCTTTAAAACGACAGTTGAATAATGCTCTTCAAACAATTTCCATCTCGTTTGAACGAAATCTCTTTTTCACGGTAACAAAACGCGTGGGCGACCATGCGCGACAACGTCGCGGACAATAATAGATTTTTGCAGTAATTTCGTATCGATAAACGGAAGCCGTCGTTTGCGAAGAAACGACAATTTAGGTCTCTCGGCGAATATTTCGCTCAATGGACAATTTGTAGTCACTAATCTGCCACCTTAATCGATGGTACTACAGAACGCTCGGAGAAACTTTAGTAAACCAAAGTTTCCCCAGCGCGCCGTGCACGTAGTTTTTCAGAAGGAAGAACGGCGCGAAGTGCGGGGATGTGTGTGGAGTAATCGAAGTTTAGTTTTCGGATAGCTAGAGATGCCACGTCTCTATATGTGACTATGGATTCTAAAGACTTTATTCTCGCCTACAGTGAATTGCGATTATAATTGTTTCATTACAACTCGGTTCTTTGTACTTTGAAAATCGTGTTAATGAATACTTTTGACGTCACCGGCATGTGATAATTTTATTTTTAGCAACGCGAAGTGTAAGCGAATCATAGAATCGATTTGACTAGGCTGTGACGTCATTATTTGAAAATTAAAGGATTAAATCCAGCAACACGCGCGTACACTTGAGTTTAAAAAATCTCAATGTTTTATCCTTTCGAAAAATTTGTTATACATTAATCTTCTATTTTTCAATATAAAAATGTAATTTTTATTATATTCGTAAAAAAAAGTATCGAATATAAAATTAAATTTATAAATATTTTCTTCTAATGGAAGCTGCGGCAAAAGACATTTAAACAAATGTTTGATATAAAGGCCATGATGTAATGCATGATTAAAGACAGATTTTGCGAGTTTCACAGTTAAGTGATTTCGATGTGGAGTAATGATTAATACAAGCGTAATCTAATTTTTCATGATAAGAATTTTACAATACAGTTAAATCAGTAACATTGGTTTCATTCATTGGTTTTAAAATATTTCGCAATAATGCTATTGAATATTATTAAATATTTTTATGGATATATAATTACTATCGAATAATAACGGGTAATAATTAATTCAATCAATTATAAATATGGATTGTTGCTTAACGTATTAAATTTTCATATTAATTCCACATCAGTTTTACTAAAAAGATTTAAGTTTAAAGCATTTTCAAGGAATTTCAATTAATATTCTCAGTAATTATCAAAGTGCATTTATCAAAGTAGATATATGTACAGCTTAATTAGATATATATTTTGCAGTTATATTAACATTCTGATAATACAACTTATAATTGTCTATCTTAAACTTCTAAGCATTCAGATTTCAGAAGATATTCTATATTATAGAATATCTATCGTATATTGTGAGGCTCATAGCAATTTTTCGATATATGCAATAAATTAGCGAGAACTCGTAACTCATTTGTTATTTATAACATTACGCTTTAATGTGTCTACACTATACGTTGTTAGACATATGTTTTTATATTATTATTTTTCCGAATAATAATTACATTGCAACATATTTATTCTTATGATTTCAGAGGTGCCTTCTCCGTGGTTCGACGATGTGTGCAAAAAAGCACCGGTCACGAGTTTGCTGCAAAAATTATAAACACCAAAAAACTCTCAAATAGAGGTAAGTGATCATCATATTCGAACGTTTCACTTTTGAATCCGAAATATTTTTTTAAAAAAAGAGAAAGATATGCGCTCGTTTAGAATGATGAGAAAAGAAGAACTGTTACTTGCTTTCCTTTACATGATATAAATACGTACAAGTCGAAGACACAGAAAAGAAAGGTTCTTCTTCTCGAACGTTCTTTTCAGAAACGTTTGAAACATTTCCGAGGCAACAGCGTTCGTATCGTCATCGAAAATTTCCATTGCAAAAGAGCTGCTTTCATGTCTTTATGTGGCCGTTTCTCTCGCATGGTTACTCGATTGCAGAAAATGTGCAACATACAGCAACATATGTACATAGAACTGTTATCTTTTATAATTTATTATATATTTCTTTTACATACGTTAATATCAAAATATTGCAGTTCTTCGTTACTTTGTTAATTGTTTTTTCTATGTAAATTAACACCATAGAAAATGCTAATCTATGTAGTATTTTATTTTTATGTTTTATTATTTTTTATATAATTACTACAATATTTTGAAACAAGAATAAAGACATGAAAATTTTTTTCTTTTTATTTCATTTTTTTGTTTGTGATTTTTTTTTTAAAAGATCTTTAAATATGATTCCATTAAAATGTATGTACATACATAAAGACGAGAAAGATCAAAAACTTGTGTCATCAACTTGATCGAGTAGCTATTTCCATTTTGTGTTTTTTGCGATTTTTTGTGATCAAGCATGGATTTATGACAACAATTCGTACGACGTGTCTAAAAGCAATAGCCATACGATACGTCGCGCCGTTGCGTTGTCAATCTGCCAACGCATTCCTACACGGGACCAATGCAGTTACCAGTTTGTAACAAGATCGTTGGTCCGGAAAATTATACATATCAGCCTCTTTTGAAATTCAATTCGCTTTCACGCTACACGTAAGAAAGCAGTGCTTTCGAATGACACGAGATGGAAATTAATTTTATTACATTTTATTTCATTTATTTTATTGCAAAAGATGAGGTGATTCATGATACAATATAATTGAATTAGGCGAATTAAAATCCTCTGTTTACAAATGACATATTAAATGACATATAAAGATAGCGAATCAGTTGAATGCGAGTACATATATTGACATATGCTTCTTCTTTTTTTTATTTTCTTTTATAAGATAATTTTTATAAAATTGATCTTTACTTTAATTGTATTGCTATTTCTTTCTCTATAAAATTATTGTCTCTACTAGTTTCTTGCAAAACTAAATTTAACGTATAAATTTGCAAGTACGCATGATTCGTAGAATGAGAACATGACCGTCCAAAATAATTACGCGTAACAATTCTGTTCGTACGATTAACGAAGTATTGTTTTGATTACTCGATTGAACCATTTGAACACAGTGCAACGATGCGAACAATATCTAACACAGTTCTAATCCGAGTACGCAAATGATCACTATCGCTGTTTCACATGCACATAAATGCATTGCGGTTAACCATCGTGAAAGAAATTCCGAAAGCATAATGTAATATTCACAGATAATCAAATAGTTAAATAACAATGACACATCAACCAAATAATTATGTTAATAGTGTTAATAACATAAGTATCCGCAAAAAATAGATATCACCAAATTTTAATACAATTTTTTTAACATCTCTCAATAGTGATAACTCAAAGAATCATATTGAGATGAATAATCTCTTTAAAATTAAAATTTGAATATCTTTTGACAACTAAGAAAGTAAAAATTGAGTTACAAAAAATATTTTACAAATTGACGGACGTCGTTTAAAGATATAGACTTTGAAAAATGGAAAAAGAATTTTTCAAATTATTATTATATTTAGGGAAATCAATTGCCCGATCCAAAAAAATTATGAGTTTTTAAACTCATTTATTTCCTAACAAATACATATTTAAATATTTTTCTATTATTTTTTTTTCATAAAGTTACACATCATTTTGAAAATTAAAAAATGGCCTTTCCTGCTTATTTAAAAAACGAATTGGTATACGAAACTTTATTAAAAAAAAAAAAAACTTAAACTTTAAATATTAAACTTTAAATATTAAAAACTCTTATTTTTCCAACAATAACATAATAAGGAATATATTCTCTTTTAAAATGGAAAAAAAAACGTTTATCGATAATAAACATTAGTTTAGGCAGGTACAAACAAATCGTAATAAAATAATCCATACGGAACATATGTTTTTATCTTCACTTTCTTTTTTAAAACATCTTACAATAATTTTTTAAAAAGTTATTCAATTTTTTCTTAAGATTGAATAATTCACATTGCCTTATTGAAATAATAAAAGAGTTTTAAGATTTAAAGTTTATTTTAATTTTCGTTTTGATAAAATTTCTTCTTAATAATTTTTTTCTGAATTATAGATTTTTATTTAAAAAAATCCGTTCGTTTTATAACATTTTTTCATGATATAATATTTGATGATTTCACAATGAAAACATAACTTTTTCAATGAATGTAATGATATATCGCTCTCAGTAGATTCTTCTGGACCAGACCGTTGCCTCGTTTGATCAAGATTCAATTCCTATGCATTGAGAGAGAGAGACAGAGAGAGAGAGAGAGAGAGAGAGAGAGAGAGAGAGAATATCGCAAAGGAAAGTCGCGTCTCATCTTCGCCGCGCTGAACGATTCGCGAGCACTCGGAATTGCATAATTTCCTCCCGCGGAGCTGGCGTACTCGTTTCCGTCCCTCGCTTCCTTCCCCCTTCATTCAATTTATAGCCATTTTCTGCGGGCACGATGCGGCGAGATAAATCTATCTTTGGCATCGCTGAGCCGAGCCGAGCCGAGCCGAGGCGTGGTAAAAAGGTAAAAAGGTGTCAGGGTAAAAGAGTAAATCCTCCCTCTATTCCTTTTATCCTTCTGCTCTTCTCTCCTGCATCTTTCTCTGTTTTATCGTCTCTTCCTTTCCCCTCCCCCCTCTTTCTCCTCTCTGTCTCTCTCTCTTTCTATATCTCTTTTCCTCTACCTTCTCTCCCTGTCCTTGTTCTTTCCTCTCGGACAAGAATCGCTTGCTCGTGCGAATCAGCTCAGACTACGACCTTGCTCCAGTAACCTCTTGACCTCTTGACGGAGGCCGCAGTCTCCGCAATATGGCGTACGCGCTCTGCGCAACGAATAAAACTCGCATTCTAGAAAGGAGAGGGAAGCAAATAGCGAGCTACAGGAACCAATCGTTGCGATGGAGTAGGAGGAATAGGAATTCCTCGATTTCCTCACGAATCGACTCGCGCTTGACTATCATTTCCCATCATTTCCGATTCTGAGACACTGCGACCGAGTATGACACGGTGCACTTGTACTCTCCGACATGATCTGAGGGATAGAATTCTTTCCATTTTTTTTGTGATGCGTGTTGAAACGCACATGCGATCGTACTTTTTACTCTGCGAAATTATTTACATATAATCCTGCGGATACATATAAGTTTGTTTATTCATTCGTTCGTTTATAAAGCTCTTTGTCCTCGCAGCGAACGAAAACAATCAGTATAATTAAATTAATTTGTGTGTGTGTAGATTCATGCATTCGCGATCAAACATAGAGAAATGACGGTTGATAAAAAATGCATTATTACAATAATAATTTGTAATAAACTGCACGACTAATGAACTGTTTATTTTATAATATTAATTTATAATATTATTATATACTTATTATTGTGTTAATTTAGTTTTTTGTTTAATTAGGGATATGTTTAATTTTGTTTTTATTTCTGTTTATATGTTAGATATAATAATAATTTCTTTTGTTTTATAGTTAATCCTAGAATGACAGTCTCAGGTTGACCATTTATTTTATAACGTAAAAATTAAAATATGTTTTAATAGAAAATAGAAATCATGTCATAGATTATTTACGTGAACAGTTAATTAAAAGGCATACAGAGAGAATGTAATGTCACATATAAATTGAATAATTCTAGACAATCTAACAATAAGTTAGGCTAATAATTCGTATTTATATTCGAATAAAATGCACGAATTGCTCGAACATTTTTATCTAAAAGCAGAAAGATGACCTAATTCTATTAAAGAAAGATGAACGAAATCTTTTTTTACCATCTGAAAATTATTATATGGGATAAATTTATTTGAGACTCATTTGAGCGGCGGAATTTCCGCTACTTTTGGCGCGAATAATTAATCGAGCGATATGGTTGGGATTTCGTCGGTGTCGCGATTATTTGAATTTCTAATTTGCGGCTTTGGTTCACAAAGAGAATCATGAGTAGACTGAGCCATGTTTTCTGACATATGCACGCTAATATTCATGTTTTCTTCCTTTTTTCTAATCTTTATTTGTCTTTTACTAGAAATTTTTGACTCCGCTTAATCTTGTTTTAATTCTTTTTGTATTTTATATTTATAGAGGAATGTCATATCATTTTATTTTTTTTAATAATATTTCTTAAACAAGAGCTAAAAATAAAATTTGTTAAATATAAATATAAACTAGAAAATGTCTTCGAACAGATTTTTATAATATTGCAATTTTGCAATGATTATCTTTTTCATAAGATAATTGTCTTACAATACAGATCCCAAAACTGACACAGTTACACAGCAATGCCACATATTTCCATTCTTTTCCTTTTAGAAAAATCAAATCATGTATAAAATTGTTAACATAGCTATAGGTAACAAAAAAATGAAAAAAAAAAATTAATTTTTTGTTTGTTAATAAGAAAGCTATTTTTCTTACGAAGTTTCCAACGGAATATTATATTCATTGCTGTCCGGAAATCATGAGGAAAAAATGCATCATTATCCTTGTAGCCTTATCACGCACGATAGATCAAGGGTGCCTTGTACTTTCTCTGCATCGACTTGCGTAAGCCAACGCGACTGTATAACGGTGGTTTTTATTATTGACGCTTTCGTGACACATTCGTGCTCTATTGGATGGGAGAAGCATTACATCGGATGGATGCTTCCTAAGAATCGGCCTTGCGACAAAAACGATCAACCTTTCGATGATGGACACCCTTTTATTAGGAGATGCTTTAAGGATCGCATATTAATATTCATCTTTCCGATAACACCTTCGTGAAACGCATGATTGCCGGAAAAATGAAACTGATTGGAAACTGTGTGGAAATGTGATTTTTCTGCACGAGAATTCGTTTCGTATCTTGAAATCATGAAATATTAACTTTTTTAAGCTTTCGTAAATATCGATATTGTAAGAATAATCCACAATTACTTTTATATTAGTAATGATACAATTTTATTTGGTGATTAATTGTTTGTATTCTTCGAAATTAATTTTATTAAAATATATATAAGAAAAATTTATATATGTGTTTTTATACGCTGGTTGATTTACAGTATATACAATAGATTTTCGTTTGGTCGCTATATGTCAGTATGCATAATTTCTTATAAAAAATACATACACACATATGCTTAAGGATAGATTGCACAGAGTTGTCTATAACGAGATAAAAATAAAAAATATATATTTTTCTAACGAGCCCGTTTATTATACGTAACCTGTTGGAAATGATTCGCTCAAACAGCACGCGTACATGTACACACGCATATATATATATATATATATATATATATATATATATGTATG
>Ga0157364_1000951_pt1 | contig 22926 bp, 10 predicted proteins | sample AttsexASBM2_FD_111476 | JGI IMG/M metagenome (GOLD analysis project Ga0157364, IMG submission 111476) | Fungus gardens microbial communities from leaf cutter ant in Ribeirão Preto, State of São Paulo, Brazil - Atta sexdens ASBM2 | ecosystem: Host-associated > Fungi > Mycelium > Unclassified ...
TCGCGAAGACATCCGACATGCATGCTCCAATGGTAGACTCCACGAGCGAGCACTCGCGATGGTAACTGTTGATCAAGTTGCGCACTATTTCTCTTACAATGCTGAGATCGTGAATAGAGGAATCTAACTGCAGTAGAACATAAATGGACTCGATAATCTCGGCAATGATCTGCTGTACGACTTCTATAGCGTCGCTAGATGGCAACACTTCGTTGGATGCATTGAGATCGGCGATGATCTCGTTGGCGGATTCATTGATTCCGTTGAGAAAGACTTCGCCGTCGATATCATTCAGTTCGCGAATCGTGCAACTTGGTAACTCAAGTATATCGGAGCCGCTTGCCGAATACCTCTCGGATTCAAGCAGTTCTAACTCTGCGCAACTACTATCGCTTGACAACCTCGCTTGATCTCGTATGAACTTGACGCATTCTGCTTTTGTCGTGGGAGTCTCTGGTTCTATCCATATGTAATCGCTCAATGGCTCGTCGTTGTCACTTCTCGTTGAATCGGACTGCCACTCCGACGAGCGATCCGCTAAATCACGCGAAGTATCGTCGTTGCCGCTCTCGTCCTGGTCAACGGCCGCCGGCGGGGTCAAGCTGTAAATGAGACTCATATTCGTCGAGTCCAGATTATATTTGATGCAGGTATCCGTATCAGGCAAGGCGTCCAATTCCGTTCTCGACGAAGTGATATTCACGTCGATGCTCTCGACAATTTTCGCGATATCATTATACGATTCATAGTCAGTCTTTACATTATTCGACCAGTTGCCTTCGTACATGGAACTTTCGATCCAAGATCGAACGCTTTGCTTCTTCAGCTCCGTTGGTTTCAATTCATCATTTATTTCCTTATCTGCCAATGTCTCATTGTCGTCGCATTCATAACGATCGATGGAATGTTCGTCGCAAATATTGAAAGATAAATTATTCAGCAGCCGCGAATCTTCCTCATTATCACCGTTATCATGCTGAAATGTTTCAGCGCAGCTGTGCGCAAGTGTCACTTCCGTGTTCGTCGTCATTGTTGTTGTCATTGTATGCTGGTGTTGTTCGTTATTCGTGCCGACCGTCGAGTCTATCGATTTATTTGGACGAGTTGTTGAAGATTGCATTTTTATGGAAGCAATCGTCTCGATCGTTGGACATTTAGCTCTTTCATCGTGTTCTATTTCCTCCTCTGTCTGACCGTTTATGTAAGACATGATGTTAAGTGGACTCAGCCTCGTCTCGTCCATGTTAACACACTTGACGAAACTCGGTTGCGCGATATTTGTCCATGTCACAGAATGTACTGCGACATTGTTATTCGACAGTGTCTCATCGTTCAAGTTCTCGATATGTTCTTTCGTACTTGCGTTTGTCACATCAAACAATTTGACAAGATGAGCATTTTCACTTGGATTCACCATGGAATTTCGTCCAAGTATTAACTTGTTTTCCTTATTATTAATGCTAGTCATCTTTGCTGTTGTCAAATCAGTTTCTAAATTCTTTTGGCGTTCAAGATCTTCGAAAAATTTCCGTCTCACCTCATAGCGCGATTTTATGAAAACTTCATCCCGAGAAATTATATTTGGCTCGTTTCTCCTGTTAACGAGCGTTTTCGCACGTGTGATTAGAAGAGGTTTCTTTCGTTCGGCGGTCGTCGAAGCTCTAACATTCTCCAAACGGGGGTTATCATAAGGATGCTCGGAGAACCGCCGGCCGTAGTACTTTCGCGCACAGTACTCGCTGCTTACGCTGCTGCAATTGCTGGCTAGTTCGCAATCTGCAAGCATTATGTCCAAATGTATGTCTTGGACATTGGAATCGGCGAACGATCGATCGGTTTGCTCGCTTTGGAGAAACGGAGAGAACGTTCACGATCACTTGGATACTCTCCACATTCGCGCGAGTCTTCTTCGTTGCTTACGCTGCGCTAAGTACTACAAATAATGATAGCCGAAGAAACTCGACATCCATTCTCTGGTTATGCGTCTCTTTATTTTTATGTTTAAAAATTTTTATGTTTAAAACATATTGCGCGCAAATCAGTTATTTTGTTCATTTATCACTGTTACTCATTGCAAAGATTAGCTATTTGTATTAATTAATTATTCTTCTATTCGTTAACTCATCGTTTAGTAAAAAAAACTAAAGTATAACTTTTATATTTTAGATTGAATATATAAATGAGAATTTTCAAAAATTCTAGAGCGTTTTATGCAGAAAAAGAAGAAAAGAGATTAACAAAAACATGAACATCAGTTATCGGTGCAAGCGTGATCATTATTTCGAGTAGCGAAGGAAAACAAGAAAGCTTTCGAGACACATGCCGTATATGTAGCATGATCAGTGATGATATGAAAATGTATATAATTTACTCAATCTTTCATAGTGCGTTTTATGTAGTTATTGCGGATGGGGAGCGTATTCCATACCAAAAGAAATGCAATTTATTCCAGATGAAATATATCGAACAAGATTAAATCGTAAAAAAATCTATATACGAAATTAAACTGAAGATAATGCTTTTATAGCTCGCAGCAGCTGAGGCTTTACATTCGCGAGTGAATAATCAAATTTCATAAAACCTTTTCTTCTTAGAACTATTCATTTTTCATTAATTGTCGAAAAGTCGCATGTGCAGTTTAGCTATTTTATAAATATAATTCCAGATACGATTTCTTCAGTTGAACATCGTAAACTGTATGTATCAGAGAATAACTCAGAATGATAAATTAGATCCATTCCCATTTCCCTGTATAGAAAAAAACTCACCTCCTTTGTAACCGCTTTGTCGCTCAGTCATTCTGTAGCGCATCTCATTAAGGTACTCTGTAGTAGCATCATTCACTGCATATCAAAAATAAATATGTACACGATTTACACCTGTTTATCAGTAAAATGTTCCTCGTGATCCGAAGTCGTTACGTGGTGCTCGATAATAATGTTATTATATACATAGTATCCGTGATAGTCACGAAATATATATACAGATGTAAGTATATTTATCTTGCGAATTATCTGGGTATTTATCACAAATTAGACAACCACCGATTATCTGGGCATTCAGCATTACAAATTAGGCAACCACCGATTAATTCGTGCAAAATTATATGTCTTCATGCACGATAATATGTTGTATTTTAACGATTAGTTAAATGTTGCAAAAGAGAAGATGCAAATGTCACATGGATTGTTCATAAATAAAAAGTTGCCACCATGCAAAAATCGGAGTTGAATTAAAGCAACTGTCTCATCGTAATTTTACTCATTAAGAAATTTATGACAGGCTCATGATATAACACTTATTTGGGAAAGAATAAAAAAAAAAACAGAAAAAAAAGATAAGGAAAAACTCACCATCGCTTAACACAACTTCGGGTTGACTCGGCGCAGGCACTTGTTTCGTTTCTATTCTCAATACTCGGGGTTCTGTAGCAAAGGAGTATACGCGAGTATTCGTTAATAATAGAAAATAAAAATATATAGAAAGGTCAAAATGTGATACATTCAATGATATGTATATGGAAACTCGTTCGTGAATTAAACACATAAATTTACCGTCTCTACTCTCCTCCTCTGTTTCCGAAGTAACAGAAACTGGTGACTGAATAGGACTCTTGGCAGTGCTGGATTCATGCGTCGCACGACTGATGTTAAAGGATGACAAGGCCTCGGATTCTGATTGTGATTCATCGTCTATTTACAGAATAGGTAATATTAATGGTTCCATTTCGGTGAACATTAAGTGGGTACAGAGTATTCTAAGAAGGATACAAATACAAGACGAGCATGCATAAATACGGGAAAAGATTGGATAAGAAAAATGACGAATGGAACTAACAAGGATCTCCCTTCTGTTTGCGTTCGACTTCTCTCTTGTACTGATCCAATTCTTGATCCGTGACGGCGTCGAAAGGATTTTTGGCATAAGGTGTCTTGTACACCATCGCATTGTGTTGGAAACCACGCTGTATAATACCCTTGCTAGCGGCTCCTACTAAAACTACTTGTTCTCCGGTACCACTAATTGTCGCGTCCTTGTAAACAACGAGTATGCAAGTTAAAGATAACATACATATTTTCTGCAGGGATTTATAAAGTAACTAATAGCCAAAAAGATGCTATCGTTTCAATTCAAATTCAAACCAGAACAGTACATGATTATTGCTACTTAACGGGAAGTTTTTTCTTCTTGCTAAATTCATGAAATGGGATGTATCTAAATTGGTTTAAATAAAGAAGACTCGATGTTTAAATTTGTGTACCTGCATTTTCTTAGCTTCCTCCCATGATACACCTTCCAATATATGGGATTGCGGACCAGCCGATATTTTCTCTGCTCGTCGATAATCTTTAATCTAAGGAGACGAAAGTGTATCAAACTTGTACGTTCCCAGTTATACAAATTGAGCTGATATACGAAAAGAACAGAGACAAAGACAAATAAGGTATGATGCAAATATAATTGACAATACTTACCTGCTGTTGTAACTGTTTGAACTCCTTTGGGTTGGTATTTTTCGGAACAAATTGAAGAGCACCGTCTATCTTGACTGGTGTGCTGCTATGGGTAGGAGATCCATCAGACACCCACTGCACACACAAAACCAGAACATTAGTCGACCCCCTTCAAATCATTATAAGAATCATAATGATGTTAACATAAAGTAAGACTCCTGCATGCTATGTGTGCCTGCTGCATATTTCACTCCCCTTTTAATAGATTATCCCATAATAATTAAAAACAAATATTTTAAAAACATATTTTTAACATAATAATTTTGTTATTGCAGCTATGTACCATGTTGCAATCCATATTTTACATTAACTGTATAACAATATTCAATATCTAAGGTGATTCAAAACAAAATTCAATACAATTACATGCAATGCATGTAATTGTTACAACTCAGCAATCTAACAACATTAATTACTATGCCTAACATTTAGTTTTAAGAAAATAGCTTAGCAAAATATGAAGGGTCACTTGATCTGGTTTTGTAAATGCAGTGGGCTCTGTGTAACCAGGCCAATAAGATCTTGATGATGAGATCAGGCACACATTCATACAGAGTCATAAGAAACACTTGTATATGTTTCATACATATCTTTTATAACTATTGTGGCAAAAGTACGTTTGAAACGTGCTTAAGCAAAATACAGTACAATATATCAAATTATTATTTTATTACTTTATTACAATAATAAAATAAAATAAAACTCTATTGCACTTTTATTAAATGTACGAAATTTTTACCCCAAGATTATACATAAAGTTACTCTTGATAGGAAGTAATTATGCAGAATAGATGGTTTCAAAATCATATAATTAGTGTCAATAAATATATTGTAGACGACAATATACACATAACTTCGCATATTATAGAAAGCGCTAAATTTATTAACGTAGCGGCGTCTACAGGCTAAGAATAGAACTTGGAACGCTATTAAAGTTGAAGTTTCATTAAAGTTAATATAATCATCTTTAAACAGCACGTATAACTTTATTTAAACATCAAGAAGCTACAGAAGAACAGTCGTTAATATCTTATGTATATAAAGATACTTATACTAACGATTGATTGGGATTCAACATGTTTCGTAACTTTTGCTTGCGGAAATATTGACCGCTCTCGTTTTGTCTTTCATTTTGCGTGTTTTATTATTATTCTTAATACAAATTATTATATAAGATTTTGTATTTTTGTTTATTAAATAGTGATATTAAGAGGACATTTTTTTATGATTTGAAAAAATGAGTTACGTATCTAATCATGCCATTAATCTTTGTCGAAATGCAGATAAATTTATAATAAAAAAATATTATATTTTTTAATTGTGTCTATAAAATAAGGAATAATGCAATGATAATAATTCATGTTAGTCAATAATTTTCATATTGCGAAACAATTACATTGTATGTACGTCGATAAAAATTTGTGTATCAAAATTTTGGCATTATAATTTAAATGATAAAGATGATATACATATTTTTTCGTAAGTGTCAGGTATGATATAAAGTGACCAATGCTTATACATATAAAGCACATACGCGTGTACATACACACAGGCACATATAAACACATTGGCCATAGCATAGAAAATGTGATTTTTGTTCCAATTTTGAACTTTTAAGTAATTCGTTATATTGCGTTAATAAGCTTTTATTAAATAAAATCAAGCTCTGTTGTAACAAGAGTTAAATTTATATCTATAGTTTAAAAAGAGCAATATATATGTCAGTATAACCAACATTAATATAATGATATATTATATATTATTTGTTCAATAAGACCATGATTAAAATTACATAATTTAAAAGATACATTTTAACATATCAGCATGTTAAGAATTAATAGCACGAGTTGGAATGTTTGGAATTGATATAAATAATCGAATTATCATACATTGGTATGTGTTTGTATAATAAAATTAAATTGAATAAAAAAATTTGATAAAAAGAAAATAAAACTATACAATATAGCATGGTAAAATGCAATTGACTGCTAACAAAATGGAATAACCAATGCTTTACGTCGCATTGCATATATGGATGTACTATCTATTTACGGCCGTAAATATGCGCATTCGTCTTTCTCAATCATCGCTAAAAATATCTTCAATAACAATGTTCGATAAAATAAAGTTATTTTTCACGGAAAACAAACTATGAAATCTTAATAACATTAATATTAAATTCATAAAAATCTAATATCGACAAAGTGTTTTCTTTTAAATTGAAAATTAAATTTGCGATACAATGGCAAAAGGAAATATTTATCAAAAAGTTTAAAACAGATTTATATTCTCAAATCAAAAACTCTAAACAAGTTAATATAATAAAGTTAATATAATAAACGGTTCTACTTATATATCAATATATGTTATAACTATTAATAAGTCATAACTATTTAATTTTGCACTTGACACATTTAAAGCTTTCTTTTTTCTTTCATTATTACGGAAGCCGTAATACGATTAGCAGCCACAATACGCGATTATATTTGCCAAATATGAATACTTGCTTATAATAAATTTAGCCTCGTGCGGTAAATAATTAGTCGGTCTTATTCTCAAAAGTAATGACTTCTACCTTGGTGATCTTTTTAGGATCGGGTGTTCCAGTTTCCAGGATTTCAACCTTCTGATAAACGTTTGGCGAATTTAACCAACGGGATCTGTCTGTGCCTTTACGTCCGCCCTTCCACAGCCTATTTGAGAAAAGAAAAATCAGTTAAGCATTGATTTATTCTATAGTATTGAAGCAAAATATGTTCGAAGTGCAAAACTTACCCTTGCTTATATAATTCCTCTTCTTCAAGCAGATATCCTAAAGACGATACGGCCGGTGGAACTTCAACATCGTTTCGTGGTTTCGGGGGTTCTCCCTTTACAAGTGGATTTCTATATATGTAGCCCGTACGGAATCCCTGAAAAGAAAGAAGAAACGCGACATTCAGATACAAATTCTGATACAAATATTAAAGCGGTGAATGGTTCTCTAGGACTTACAGCATTGTCAAGCATTCTCATAAGGGCCTCGAATTCAGCGCCGCCGATTCTCCAACGTTTCTCGAGTTTCTCCGCGAGAACGGACGACTCTACCGCTGAGCTTTGTTGCTGCGGGATCGGCGGTTTTCGCGACGCTTCAAATATAGCTTTTTTCGATTCCTCGCTGATAAGGCTTAGATTATCTACACCTGCGGGCATTAGTTTCAGTTGCGTTTCGCAGGCGACTACGGTATTGTAAACGTTAAAGAACGCTTCTTCCACTGTTTCTCCACAGCAAAGGGCGCCGCGATTCGTCAAGAGCATAACCTTATTGATTGGCCCGAGATTTCTAGCTATCTTCTCCCGTTCCTCCGGCTCGACGGAACCTCCTATGTATTGATGAGTGCTAACTTCACCTATCACTATGCTCTCTTGACCGATTGGTAACAATCCACACTTCAAGGAGGAAACCTACGTATCATATCACGCGTGCGTCAGTCAATTCCTTTCAAAGCAGAGCTAATAAATGTTTATCATCAATTGCTATTAAAGTGACATCATGCAATCAAGAATAATATGCAAACGCTCGTAAAAGATATACGAGATATACAAGAGAAACGAGAAGTGGATCATCGCAGAGTGAAGAAATTAAAGACGAAACATTTACTTACAGCGGTAACGGACGGAGTAGTAATATGAATAATACACTTGATATCGGGTCTCGCAGCGTGTATTGTCGAGTGTAATTGAAAACCAGTGATGTGCACGCCAAAGTTCGTCGTCCCCTGCTCGACAATCGTGCCCTGCATGTCCACTTTGATCAAACTCGAGGCGGTAACCTCGTGATAGAGTAGCCCGTAAGGATTCACCAAAAAGTGCTCCTGGTCCTGATTAAGACGGGCAGTTATTTGCCCGCCGACGCCTTGCGTCCATCCGTAGAGATCGAGCAATCTAAACACCGCCGCCATCTTACATCGCAATAATTTCTCGCCCTTGGCGTATCCCATGCTTTCCACGCCGCGAATATCGTTGATAGGCAAGACGCAATTCGAATCTGCACATTTCCGAATGAACCGGGTCAGAATAAAGTCAGACCAAAAAAAGGGGGAGGGTGTTTTCAAAGAATAATAATTTTAAACGGAACAGGACTAACTTTTGAACACATTGCCGTTAAACCGAGCTCCCTGTGCACCCATCATGTCAGAGATCTGTTGCAGGAGACCAGAGGGTCCAGCACCGTCCCTCATCTGTGTCTCAATTATACGTTCCAGCTCTTCCCGGAAGATTCGTGAGTTCATCATCATCTCGACCCTCTTTCTCCTCTCCATTTCTCTCATATCCTGTAAATGAATAAAATTTTCTCGTTTAACACATTTACACGGTTGGAGCAATTCATTGATTTTTCAAGCCTTTCTTGCGCTAGCGAAATTCGAATAAATAATCACTGAAACTTTCTTCGATTTCTATTATTGAAGAAACGTTGAACACCGTCATATATTCCGCGAAACTTACCGCATCGATATCGGCGGGTCTCATCTTGCTTTTTTCATCTTCCGTCAAACCGTCCACCACTCCGTTCGTGTGTGGCTCGCTTAATGCTTGTTGGCTCGTATCTGCCATCTTCGAGCCTCGTACAAATACCGGCAACTATAAAGAATAATGTTCTAATATCATCATTAGTTAGCAAAAATATCTTGATAGATTTTCGACATTATTTATTCCAAATCGTATAAAGCGATGTCTACTAATAGAGTAACAAATCTTAAGGATTTAATTAGATACACTTGCAAAACTGCATAACCATATGCGTAAAGAAGATTATCCAATTATACAATTGAATTTCCATCATAAGAACGTACATAAAATGTGATTGGATAATTTTCTTTGTGCATACGTTTATGCAGCTATGCAAGTCTGAATAGTCCTAAGAAATTGATCAATCATAGTCAATTATTCTCTTCACATTCGACTATGATTGGTCAATTTCTTACGGCTTACTACTTCATTGTAGACATCGTGTAATAGGCATTAAAAATAGGAACGCGCAAAAGCATTAAAAAAAAAAATATTAATAGTAATTTAATAATATCAAAAATTGATATTAATATCAATTCAATGATATTAAATTAATATTAATAAATTTAATTTCTAAGAATATTAAATAAACGATCACTTTGCGTGGCAAATTAAAGACTTTTTAACGCGTCTGTTCTAAGAAACAGCGAACAATGAAGAATGGAATCGACCAGAACGGATAAAAACTGAAAGCAATGAAGATCTGTTTTAATGTTTCGCCGATGCCGTTTCGTGTACGCGAAAGTGGCATTTATACTCGTTTCTCCCGAATCCGGTGCGAGGTATGGACACCTTACCGGTGTGCGATCAATAAAGTTGCGGGGCCCTACCGGGAATCGTGTGCGTGCAACGACGCAAACACCGTGTACGCGTTACATGATTCCCTTTATTCTCCGAGGGGGTTTCGGGGGTCTTCCCCGTCTGTCATTCGATCCCTTTTTTTTTCCCTTAATTACTCGTGCAGTGGGCGTCGTTCCGTTAACGATGTAAAATAGAATGCTCAACTGTGCCGGCTATTTTACTCGCCGCGACGTTCGCTCAGCTCGGGATCTGTGTCAACGGTCGTTCACCGCTTGGCTTTCCTTACACCAAGTACCGGTGCATCGCACCACGCAACACTCTCGCACCCGGCTACGCGCGTCCTCATCCTACGGCATCGCGCTTTTCTCCTTTTCACGCCGCGTTTCCCTCGTCATCATCCATCGACCGGAAATCCCACGCTGAATGTTTCGCTAGCGTGAACATCGTTATGTCGTGACCGCAACAGCGCGTTCTAATTCGCGAAATGTATTCTCTTTCGCCTGGCAACGTTGTTCTCTCATCGAGATCGATATACACAACGGTGATCACTCACAAAATTCGCAGATTGACAAGTCGCTTATCAGTGAGATCGATTCACTTCGCTGCCTGTGACTTGAATTTCCGATTTGTTACCGCTCCGGAAAACGTGTCATGCGTGTGCACTTCCGCTGCAACAGTGAATAAAAGAAACGAGAAAGAGAGAAAAAAGCACGATGGTTGACCGCAGGATTACGTAGCACGCAAGCGCGAAACACAATAGCACCCGTCCGATTGTACAAGGACCAAAATTCTTCCCTCCACATGATTTTATGTATATGTCTCGTATTCCCTGATATTCCTCTGTCGGAATAGTAATCGATAATCCCGTGGACTTAATATGAGACAGATCAGAGCTTTGATATTTTGTTTATTCGGTGCGTTACACGTTTCGAAATTTATATTTGTCGATTATCTCATCATTATGTTATGTTTCGTAACTATTTTTATTTTTGTACATGCTTTTGTATATAGATATTTTTATTAACAATATTTGTTAATATTAATTATAACAAAATTGATATTAATATTTATTTTAGATAATTACAAGAGATATATTATATCAATTTTATACATGTACATATAAAATAATAGTTAGTAAACATAAATGGTATCTAATGCGAAAATAACGCCTGGTATTTGCAGAGTATCGTCATTTGAAATGTTGCCAAGTAGAAGGAACGCTCGACAACGATTTTCTTTCGTCAACCAAGATGTATGTATGTACTTTTGATATACTTTGACCGAATTCAGTTTGGAAACATCGATCAGAAAAAAAAATGCAGTGGCGACCGTGAACGATAGCTCGGTGCGAATTGATGGTAATTAATGTTAAGGGGTTGAGGTATTCGGAGTAAGTGGCTTCGTTTAAATCCCTCGCGTATACGCGCGTTTGGCTTCGTTGACAGCATGATACAGTGCCATAATATTGGCCGCGATACTGATCAAGTGGCAAAACGACGAAAAAAAAGAACGTTACGTCAACAGGAACGTGAGGTATGTTTCCGTGAACAACGAATGCTCGACCACAATGATCTTTTCGAGCAGACAAAGGAATGGATTTCTATAATGTATAAATCACTAGCTTTCGATTATGCACTACACTGTTAAAAATTTCATAAAATTTAATGTACTTTTCAGTCACACAGTTAAACTTAATTTCATGACATTTCATTAAATTTAATGTATTTATAACTGAAAAGTATATTTATGTACATGAACACGAAATTTAATGCATTTTTTCATGAAAATTTATAAAATTTAATGTATACATTCATTACATTTAAGTAACAACTGTAATTTAATTTTCAGTTAAATTATTCATTACTTTTAATTTCGTTCATAACCATGAGTTTCATTTACAAAGGAAGCTCACGATTACATTTCTAACAGTGTATGTGCTTTTAAACTCTCTGGAATTTTTAGAATAAATCTCACTCTAAAGAGTGAAATTTCACTTTCAAAAATTGAATTCTTTTTCAAAATTAGCTCAATTTTCATTCTTTAGAATGAGACTCTGCGCTTTAAGATTTCAACTTAAAAGAAAGTTACACCGGAATACACAGTTCTGATAGATCAAAATTTTAACATTTATAGCTGTTCCTAATATTATATTTCCTCTGTTGTATGTGAGGTCTGAGATTCCACTTCAAAGAATTCAGAGAGAAGTAATCATCAGTTTCCTTGTATATTCGCAGCCGTTCGTGCGGCCGTACCTCGGCGAAGTTCTACAACTGCGAATCGAAGCAACAACAGCGACTTCTATTTCAGATCAGTAGAGTTCCATTTTCCCGAAGTCCCATTTGTAAATAACGCTTATCTTCGACGATAACGGGACAATGCGGGTCTCACCGCAAGCTGAATGAAAGCGATCACGGGCCGAGTTCGCTACGCTTACTGGCGCGAGTCTATGAGTCCTCGTCTTAAAATAGAGAGGGACCAGGGACGGAGTCGAAGATGATCCGCACGTTTTCCATCAGCTAATCTCGCTTCTTTCTCTCGTTCCAGGTATCAGGAATCATGTGTTCGAGGTATACAACGATTTCCTACCTCACGTTCACTTTAAGCGGCACTGAAACAACGAAGAGCGTTCTGTGAGTCCACGATTAATCGGATAATATCTCGCATCGATTCAACGGATCCATTATCAGAGTCGCTGTCTCTATCTCGGTCCTGTTATTTTTTAACCCAATGGTCGATCTGTATATAGAAGGTAGAAGCGACCGTGATCGAAGAAAAAAAAGAAATGAGGGAAAGGCTTGAAACGACCCATGTTGTTGCGACGCTCGACGCGAGGACTCGTATGATACAATGATTAGTGATCCCTTACGCAACCCGTAGCCGTGGAATTATACGCAGTGCGTATGTGCATACGTGCGTGCATTCGTGTGCACCTGTACACGTGCTTGTCTCACTCGCACTTGTTCGCCGGCCCGAAGAGATACGAGTTTTTCAAGCTGATTTATTTGAGTTATATAGGTCTGTTCTTTGTAGCTGAACTAGCATACGCTCGTTATATTTCAAATGAAACAGCTATTTGAAGTTGACTAAAGCGAGATAGAATTTTAGAGCAGTCCAGTTAGTGACAAGAAACAAGGCTTATGTTTGATTTTTATAGTAGAAAAAAAAAACAGTTTTGCAACTTTCGTAAGATTTTTTAATATAATTAATTCTTGCTAATAGTTTCTAATTCTGAATATAACCCAATCACATTAAAGAATCATAAATATGTGGCAAAGTTCCTTTTCTTTGCAGTTTTTGTTAGTCAACTGATATCTGAATCTTTAGGAACGGTAAGCGTAGTTTGATTTTAAATTTAAGATCATCCTGAGTATAAGGTTTGTTTTTTTATTACTGCACTTTGCTTCTCCACTGAAAAGATTTTGACTGTATTAATTGGAATTTTGATTAAAAATGAACAAATCAAAATTCTCTGGTTAAATAATTCTAGCTATTATATAATTCTAGTTGAAGATAACTAGAATTTTTATTGATATGATCAGAACCTTCTAGTTCGTTTATTTTCAATCAAGAATTTTTTCAGAGCGTTTATCAAAAATCAAACATACATCTATTTCATTTGAAGTGCAAAGAGTATACAAGAAACACTAGTTGAGAAATAAAACATCTATAAAGATCTATAAAGAATCTAGAAGATTCTATTCAAAGTCAATAAAATAAATCTAAAATAATTCCACAAAATGCGTTCTAGAACATTCTAGATAAATCAACAATAAAATCCATTCAGAATAGCACTCTGATGAAGCCAAATAGAATTTCTGATTATCATAATCATCTCTGACCTCATCAAAATTCTGGTTGGATTTTTTAGCAGGTTTAAGCAGAACATTTTTCTCTGTGTACATTTCAAGATCGTAATTAAGATCTTAAATATAAGATTGAATTACGAATATCGCCTCTAGCTAGCTGATCTTTCCTTCGAGTTCACTCGTCGAATTATCGTTCAAGAGTACATAATTATCAGGGAATAGCGGAACGAGCGATCGATAACCGTCGACGTTGACGATGACGACGGCGGCGATAAATCGGTCATGTCGATCTGGAAGTGTTCAACGACGACTGCTGGAGTCGGCGATCAGCCAGGCGACTTTTGACAAAATGGCATCATGCCATTGAATATCTGTCGCTTTAATAACGCTGACATCACACGCCAAAACGAACGCGCAAACGTGGATTATCGTCGGACGCTCGACCGGCCGGATGGCGGTGGATACTTAACGCAATGACGTCATGGTTAATCGCAGATTACGCCCGTAGTGAGCGACCGTCCTGAAACGCTATTAGTTACGAGAAATGAAAGTAACAGCCATCGAAGAAAGAAAGAGAGAGAGGCAATAAAAAGAAGAGACACAATTGATCACGCGAAGTGGATATACACGATCCTCGATTATTAGCGATTTTTATAATATTAATATTATTTAATATTCTCTCTAAATTTTTAAAATAACATCACACCCAGAGTAAAAATTGAGTCAATCTTGAAAAAAAAAAAATAATTCAATTCTCAATCACTAGATCTATTTAGTGTGACTAAACTCTACACTTTTGGAACTTAAAATGAGATAGATATATGTTTGATACCCGTGGCTTGTTTCTGTTCCTGCACTAGATTGTTCTAGAACTCTCTTTCTTGCTTTCGACAAATATCAAACATATATCTATCTCACTTTAAGTTCCAAAAGTGTACACTAGTCAGTCACAGAAAACATTTTTTTTGGCGAAAGCAAGAAAGAAAGTTGTAATGCAGATCTAGTGCAGGAAAAAAGACTTTCAAGAGGTTCACTCACAAGTTTTAGAGAGCTAGCTTTTCATGTCGCGTTTTTGTTTACACAGATTAATTTTTATCTACGTTGGACGATTCGTGTTCACGTCGCACACTATATTCTTGTTTAAAGCTGCTGTCTCGAGCAGTCGCGATCGAATGTAGGTCCCTAAAACCTGTTGTTGCGGCAATCATTAACGGATACAATCGAAAATATCGAAATACGTGAATCATCAAAACACGAGAATTATCGCAATAATTACATTTTTCTCTCTCTCTCTCTCTCTCTCTCTTCCTATCTGTCTCTTCTCTATAAATCTATCTATAGCCTACAGCTAGCAGGACGCGTCACGGATCGGAATTCTAGCGGAATTAACGACGAAATACGTAAAACTACTCCCGACATGACACAACGGAAGCCGTCGCGCGCCAATCCTGTACGAGGCGACGGACAGGTTGAAACGCAGCGGTTTCCGCGATGCATGGGCGAGCACAATTAGCCAAGCGCGACGACGTTTAACCCGAGAGGTGTCGATCACCGCCCATCGAGTTGATCGAGTTGAGCGCACCGAGAACTCGAGATTGCGAGCGCGATAAGAAGTTCATCACGGGGTAACCCGCGCGCCCGGAGACGGTGACAGAGGGCCGTGCAAATGGCGACATTTTCGGGGAGGAGGGAGTACGAAATTCAAGGATCCCGTTCGGAGTCGAACTGGGAAGTACTACGACCAAAACGTAGAGTCCGATGACTCGCGCGTCGTCGATACGGCTGCCGTGTACATTCAAGCCAACGGTGATTGACGGGCGACGGAACGTCGCGTGGGCCACGTCGCGTCGCGACGCGACGCGACGCGGCGCCGTTGCGAATAGACACAAGGGCCGACACACCCCTCGCGCCTACGTCATTCATCGTCGAACGAGCGCGAACGGCGAGCGCCGAGAGGAGGTAGAGCGAACTCCGTGAGGTTCCGATTCCGCGCGAGCTCGGCGCGAATGCGAATCGGGATCCAGGGATGGCCATGTCGGACGGCGTCGAACGCCGTGCGGCGTTCGACGCCGACACGAACGTATGTATATCGGACAACTTACCTACCTAAGAAATCGCCGCCAGCCGCCGCCTCCTCCTATCCCGTGATATGCCCGCGCCCGTTTCACGAACCGTACAACGAACGCAACTCGGGCCGCGCTCCTCCGCTCCGTATCGCCGCTCCTCCGCGCGCGCGGCTGTTCCGTTCGATGAACAGCTTCCCCCCGCCTCCTCTTCCTCCTCCGCCGCCGCCGTCGCCGTCACCGCCTCCGCCACTGACTCTTGTCTCTGTCTCCACCAGCGTCGCCGAGCCTGAAGCTCCTCTTCGCCCTCTTCGCCGCCGCCGCCGCTGCCGCTGCCGGTTTCCCACACAAATGCCTCCCTCTGTCCGGCAGGGCGAAATTTAACGTCCGCGCATCGACGAGCCGCGATGATGCTGCGCGGTTGGCGCGGTATTGTTCCGGCGGTTCGAGAATCGCCGAACGCAACGTTTCACGAGACCGACAATTTTCACCAGAGGAAGATCGCGGAAAGATCGTGTAGCCGTGATGTTTCTATTCCGCGCCGCGCGGCCAAAACGCGCGGAATCGATCACGGAGACGTCTAGCTGCCGATAATTACCGGTCACTGTTACTGATCGTGAACACTTTAGTAAACACCGCGCGGTCAGGTTTCTGGTCTAGAACGAGCCATGAATATCGTAGACGATAACGATGGATGATTGAACGGACCCCAAGCGGCTGTTTGAAGAAACTTCGAAAAAGTCGCACGGACCTCTGGCGCCATCTGTCATCAATCGTGGCAATTATCATGAAATAAGCAGGTTTGCCAACAAAATAATTCTCTTCTCTTTTTGAAATTTAACATTGACCGTTGACGTCTATTTTGAATTAGGACATACAAAAGTACGTTATTCTATATCGTTCTTTTTTCCTATAATAATTTTTTTAATAGAATGATATAAAAGATTCTTATAGACTTTTGACAATCCCAACAAACAAGAATGGATTAAAATGGATTAAAATTTTATTAATGCGTACTTTAAATCCATGAAAATGGATTGAATGGATTGAATTGGATTGGATTCGAGCTGACACTAGTTTAATATTCGAAAAAAAAAACATTCATATTTAAAGGTTACTAATTTTATTTCTAAGACATTTATAAATAATTATACCTAAAATTAACTGCTGCTTCAAATTGGTATTAAAAAACGCATCTTAGTGGGATTCGAACCTGGGATTTCTGGATTATGAATCTTCTACATAATCCGCTACACCACTTCTTTAATTGATAAAGGTGTTATTCATTCTTCTCTTTAATTACAATCAGCTAAACTAGTAAAGAAATTATATAGATATAATAAAAATATCATCATTTAACAGATATAATAAAGTATAAACAATTTACATTACTCTGAGACAACATTGGGTAAGTGTCGGATAATCTAATCTCGCTTGGCCGGCGATATCACGCGCCGTGATTAGCTTAATATTGAGGCTGGGTTCGACTTGATTTATTCACATCGATAATTCAGTTTTATTTCAAAGAGAAACAAAAGAACATAGTTCAATTAGTTTTACAACTTTTTTGAACTTAATTGGATTAAAACGAAAAATTTCCTACTTATAATTTTGAATAATTTAAGTATTAAGTAGCATTTATGATCCATTTTTAAATAAAAACTTTTTTTATTCAATTAGATTGAAAAACTGCATTTCATATTCAGAATATTGAATTGAGCAGTATTCGTTGCACAAAAATTGCTGATATTATTTTTGAATTTAACTGAATTAAAAAACTGTACTTCCTATTCACAATTCTGAAGAGTAGTATTCACGATTACATAAAAAATGCTAATTTTTAGATTGAAAGACATAGAGATATGCTCTATGCAATTCCTATAAATGAATAAAAATGCATTCAAGATTGAAAAGGATTCATTTTAACATTCATAAATCCATATTTCTGAATCCATTTCAATTCATTTCAATCCATTCATGTTTGCTGGGTGATACAATGATTAGTGATCTCTTACGCAACCCGTGGTCGTGAAATTATACGCAATGCGTATGTGCATGCGTGCGTGTGTGTTCCTACACATGTGCTTCTCAGCTAACGAGATGGATTGAAATGAATTCAGATTTGGAAATATTGATTCACAAATGTTAAAATGAATGCTTTTTGCAATCCTGAATGCATTTTTATTCATTTATAGGAATTGCATGGAGCATATCTCTATGTCTTTCAATCTAAAAATAATATTAGCTTTTTCTATGCACAACAATACAATTGTGAATACTGTTCAATTCAAAATTTTGAATAGGAAATAGGAAAGTTTTTCAATCCAATTGCATCCAATTGAATCTAATTGCATCCAATTGAATCTAATTGAATTCAATTGAATCCAGTTAAATCAAGAAAAAAGTATTCACTATTTAAAATATGCATTCGGATAGAAAAAAATTTCAATCCATTTTAATCCATTCAGTTTGCTGGGTTATCTCACTGGCACTTGTTTGCCGGCCTGAGAAAAAGATACAAGTTTTTCGAGCTGATTTATTTGAGTTGTATAGATGTAGGATATAAGTGAATTGTATAGGTATGGCTGTTCCTTGTTCCTTTTATTGTGCGAAGCCCTTAACCTACATTGTAAAATCGTGAAGTTCCGCGAAAAGTTCCATCGTAAACACATGTTATACTTACGTGATACATCATTCACTTTGATTACACTTTTTATACTCAGCATCTTCGCTTTCTCTCTTTTCGGCGCCAAGTATACATATATTTATCTCATTTTAAATGTAAAAAGTGTAAAAAAGTAAGCAAGGCGAATGAATTACAAAAGTCTGTTCAAATTTAAATGATATTCTACGATAATAAACTTTATTTTGGAGTAAATCGATATATCTTTGAGTATTCATTATGTTATGAAATTCTGAAATATGCAAACAATAACGATTCCAAAATAGATTAGAAAAACACATGAATTAAATATTTAATTAATTTAAATTAAATTAATTTAAAACGATTTATTAAGATCGCAAAATATAATGAATTGCACACAATAAGTAAGAAGCAATGCCTATATCGGTTAAGACTGGATCTTGAGTGTTCTAAATAATTTCAAGAATAATTATCACACTATTTATTTTAGAAAAAAATCAAGTTTGAAAAAATGTGAAAAAATTACTTATGTATATAATTATATTTTTAACATTTTTCCAAACTTGTTTTTTTTTCTAAAATGAACAATGCGAAAATTATCTCTTTAATTATTTTTTATGTTTTTACATTACTATTGTTATTTCTATTACACTAAAAAATAATTTTATAAAAAGAGGGACGAATATATGGACATGTTTCATATATAATTATACGTGTTTGTGAATATTTATATATATTCATACATATTTATACATATTAATGTACGAAACAATTGTCGTTATACAATGTCATTTAACATATATAAAAAATATAATTTGAACATTAAAGAAATTTTAAAAAGACTTACAAGATAATCGTTAAAACATTCATCATCATTGCGATAACATTTAAAGTTTCGAAATGTTTTGTTGAAAATGTTATCCTTATCAAGACCTCCGATAGTTATATAAAATAGATATATAAAATCGAAGCAAATCAAATATATGTATCTCACTCGTCACAAAAAAAAGTTGTGAGAATAATTATAATCAGCGCAAGGATTATTTTTTGACAACTACATGATAAAAAACATTTTGTATTTATGTTAAAATGAATCCTTGTTAAAATTTTTGTATTGAATTTTTAACATATTAATTTAACATAACGTGAATATGTTATTTTGTTATTAAAATTTGTAATTAAAATTTAACATTTCTCAGTGTTAATAAATTGTGTTAAAATAACACAATAAGTAGTTCAAGCCCGGGCCGAGGTAATATTTTTCACAATAAATTTATTAATAGTTTCAATATATTAACATCTTTATAATATGATGCTTGATGGTAGCATCAAATTATTAAATTGCTTGTCAATTTAATTCGCGATTACTAGAATAGTTTTAATTATGTTTATAGTTCGGAAAAATTCGGCGCGCAGTTCTAAAAAGACTGTAATATGGTATATATGCAAGTATATAGTGTATATTAGTAATTCAAGATTGAATTATTTTAAAGTAATAACGATTCAGTTTCGATCATAATAAGCATTTTTCTAGTATTGATTGTGTTTCTCACATATGCGATTTAAAATAAAGATTCTTAATATTGTTTATAAGTAATTAAACAAATAAAAATGATGTAGTTTTATTTGAAATTCTAAGAATAAATGAATAAAATGTGTTAATTTAATATATTACAATTATTATAAATGTTAATTTTACCGAAGAAATATGTTTTGTACAGCTAAACTATATGTAAGTATATTTTACATGTAGAAAAGTACAGATATTTTGTGTTATTTTGTCTTTGTAACAATAAATATCTGTTTTGTAACAATAAAAATCTATATTATTATTATATATTATAAATATCACAGAGGCATCGCCTAAATTAAAAATATAAAATTAGCATTTCAATTAAATTTAATAATAACATTATAAATGTGTCAATTTAACTTCAAATTTGTTTTTAAATTATATCAGTGTCACTTCTTGTGTTAATTTTTTACATAATATTTGTGTTATTTTCTAACATATTCATCTTATGTTAAATTAACACAAAAATTTGGATGGACCGTTTAGGACATGTTAAATTTAACACAAAATTTTTTACCATATATAGTCTATTTAAACAGAAAAAAATATCCACTAATAAGAATTTAATACAAACATTCATTGAGATGATATTTCAAGCCAATTTAATTAACTTCAATTCAATTAATTTCAATTTAAGATAACAGTATATGGTCATAATGCATAAATAAATGAAGGGAGGGAAGAACATGGATGGAACAAATATCTCAAATAGATAGACAGCCCTAGGCCAGAATTTCTTCATTGCGCAACAACCTGTTTTGATCGTATGAAAAGAATGGCTGCGTTCAGCGGGTTCAACAGTTGAGTGAGCGCTGTTATTGGTATATTCTTTTAGATCATCCAATTAGCATTTTAGATCTGGAAGAATACATCAATAGTAGCAAGCGCTCACTTAACTGTTGAGTCTCACTTAACTGTTCAGCTCCGCTGAAACAGCCAATCACTCGCGATCGGCTTCGCTTGACCGACAAGGAGGCAACAAAGAAGGTCGGTCTGACGTACAACAAATTATTCCGCTCAGTATTAATTCGGCCTGCGAACTGTGAACAGCACATTCATCAATTCTTCATATCTTCAAGGATTCCTCCGAGGAACACGCTATAGACGAATTCATACAGACGAACGATGAACGCATCAGTTTTAAGATCAGCCTTCCGCGAAGTACGTGAGCACGCATAGCCCAGTCTTTTTGTTCCATTAAATTTAATAAGTTTTCTAAACCGTTTTGCTTTTTTTTCAAAACCATCAAATCCAAGATTTCCCAGAATATGCGATTGCTTATTTGTATACATACCATTTGTATATTTTATTTGTACATACTATACGCTATTTTACATAACTTATCTGTTCATGATTCGAGCAGTTGCTCGAATTCATTTGTATTTCTTTTTCTACAAAGCATTCTTTTAATGTTCATAATCGCGGTCGCAATAAGTAGATTAATTTCTCTAATTAATTTACTATACATTAATTTACTATACTCGCAAAATGTACTAAAATGCCGGATTTTATGTAAATTTTATGTATATTACGTTTATTATATGTAAAATTTTTATATAAAATTACGAGAGAAACAAGTATGCACATATTTCATGGCTTATCTATACCTATAGTGGTAAAATTATTTTTTTTATCGGTTTAGATTATCAATATCTTTTACCGTTTTGCATTTCCATTTTATCAAATCGACTAAAAAAAAAAAATCATGTCACAACGTTACATGATGAAATCATTTAATTAAAACATGTAAATTATGTAACGGATGTAGTTTGAAAAATCACGTAATATTAAAAATAATTTCATTCATCATGTGATTTTATAATTATCGAATTTTAAAGAATTGATAGAAATAGAAGAAAAAAACATGTGATTTTTCAAATTATGTAATTTTCAAAAATTACGTACTGATTTGGAACAATTCATTACGTGATTTATATGTTTTAATTTGGAACAATTCATTACGTGATTTATATGATTCCATGCAACTGTGTGATGTGATTTTTTTCAGTAGGGAAGTATTTGTATTTGCCAGCACATCGATGAATCAAAGATAAAAACAGCAATCAGAAAAAAATGTATTCAACTTATTTCGAAAATGTTTTATTTTTTCTTACTACGTCGTATATTGCGTGTATATTTTTATTATATAATATATAGAATAATCAACCGCTTATTCTCTTAATGAATATGTTTAGTTTATATAATTGAACATGCTACAAAAGGCAAAGAAGCTATGCTTGTTATTCATGCTGTTTATATATTTAGTAGACAAATAATTATACAAACATACAGACGTTTCAATCTTTTTACATCAGGTCCTCTTCAATGTAATAAAATTAATGCTACTATTTTTTTCAAAATTTCAAAATTTTCATAAGATCGAGATCATATCGAGATTCCTACATTTGGAGTATCTTCAATTGTCATAAATGAATTTATCTATAATTCCGTTAAGACCATGGTACACAAAAAACTTAAGGCAGTAAGATGTAAAATTTATTCACATCGCATGCTCCAACATGTTCCTACTTCCCCCAACTTTCTCCTACTCACTCAAACACGCTCGTTAGAGTGAGTAGAAATTATGGTAGGAACATCTTGAAGCATGTTGAAGTATGCGACACGAACAAACCTGTAAGCAGTAAGGAAATCAACATAAGCCTGTTTTTTTTGGCTGAACTTTTGCATCAATTCATCTTTCTTCCTCTTCTTTTCTCCTGCAGAGAAAAGGAAAAAAGATGAACTAAAGTTCAGCCAAAAAGAACAGGCCTCTTGTTAGATTGGCTATTGCTTACGTTATGGCCTTATGAACTCTACTATGATGGATCAATTCACTTACTGCTTACATTTTACTGCTTAAATTTTTTGTCATGGCCCTTAGTGTATATCAGTGTATATCAACATGAAATATCGAATGCAACGCCCGAACATTCCAACTCCTAAGATCTTGTTATATGTTATGACTTAGATGTTAGAA
>Ga0157364_1000952_pt1 | contig 22920 bp, 17 predicted proteins | sample AttsexASBM2_FD_111476 | JGI IMG/M metagenome (GOLD analysis project Ga0157364, IMG submission 111476) | Fungus gardens microbial communities from leaf cutter ant in Ribeirão Preto, State of São Paulo, Brazil - Atta sexdens ASBM2 | ecosystem: Host-associated > Fungi > Mycelium > Unclassified ...
AGAGAGAGAGAGAGAGAGAGAGAGAGAGATTTATGCCTCCGCTTTCGTAGTTTATTCTAGTGGAGTTCATATATCCAGATGATTACGCACGACGACACGGCTATTTACGCAGCAGACGTATCGGAGCACGGCTTTAAATCCCTTACAACCGTATGCATCGCACGGATGCACCGTCACACACCAGGTGTGTGTATCGCCGTGGCCGTGTTCTCCACCTCAACGTTGTCGACGACGAGCAGTCGACACCAGTAAGTAAAACGACCCGCGTTATATTTATTATCAATTACATGGCGAGCGCGTACGGGCCACTCCCGGCGAATGGAAGGTGTCCTGGAACAGGTTTGATTAATAAATTAACGCACGGAGGGGGCCCGCGCCACGTCGGCTGGACTCATCCCTCTATCCGTCCCCACCTCTAAAAACCCACTATCTGCAACCTCCTTTTCACAAGAGCAACTGGTCCACCGATAAATTATATCGTCTCGTTTAATTGCGAATTCGCCTCGAGATAATTGCCATCGCGCGAACGCAAGCCCTTCGTTACGTGCAACGATCGCAGCCGGTGTATGTGGACACGCGGACAAATACGTGTCCACGTGCACCCACGCGCGTGCCTTGGACACGTACGTATGTCGGGTGAGACACAGTGTAACAGAAATATTACCTGTTATCACGACTTTCTCATTTATAAATCGGAAATGATTAAATCGAATCGAAACTGATGTAATTTCAATCGAATCAGATTTTACTTGAAGACCTTTGATTGACGACGATTCGCAAAGGTGAAATCAAATATCAAAGAAACGGTGCCAAGATTAATATTCCGAGTCACACCAAGGAAATCTTCGACAATTTACTTCTCTCTAGATTCTCACAATATTTATAAGGAAAAGATCCAGTAGTCTGGACACACGAATTTCGCCAACTTTAAATATGTTTTAAACTTACTTACTCTCCATTAATTTATGGACAAGTGGTGCAATGTAATATTCAAGCATCCGCGAGAAATTTACATAAAAAATTTTGCAATTTTTAATTACAATTTTTAAATTGTGAATCGATATTATTCGTATGTAATTGCAGATTTTAAAATATGCGTTAAAATAAATAATTTTTCTATTATATGTGTTGCCTCATCATTCACTTATATTATAGCTCTATTCTATAACCGGTATTCATAATCGGATCTTATATTTAACACCGTCTTAAGTGCAGTTTTAAAATGCTATGAACCAATCAGAGAACTGTACTAGCATCTTAAGACATTACTTAAGATGATCTTAAAATATGGACGGAATTATATTATCCATAAGGGTATGATTCTTAACATTGATATTGTTATTATACAATTGTTAAGAGTTATAGAATAGGATTATTAAATGCATATTCCGTAAAAACTTACAGAAGATATAAAACAAGCGCATTTTCATCAAAAATTTCTCGCCAATATTAAATATTGTGTCGCGTCACTTGCTTGTGAATTAATAGAAGAGTAAGTACTCTAAACATTTTCAAAGTTAGACGAAATCCATGTGTACACTACTCATCCCTCTCTTATGTCTATTTTAACGTAATTCTAATTTTATATAAAGATAATTTCATGAGACTAAACTCAAGACAGAGTGGATCTGCGTGAATAAATTATTGTTATGACTGATGGGCAAGCAAGCCAGTGACGGTGGCCGAATGCAGATGTCATTTTTCGACGGGAGTATGTTGGGTGTCGGCGACGAGTAGCGTGCGAGTAAATTTTCGCGCTGGTTCCGTTAGGCAATCACTATGAATCAAGCCGGCTGCGCCTGCGCTTACGTTTACGATTGTTGTAAATTACTCCGAGTTTTTTCCGCGCCGGTTTACCCCGACCGCCATCGCCGCCTCACGACCCTGTCCTCCTCCCGCTCTCACCGCCTCCCTTCTTCTCCACGTGTCTTTTTTCATTCTACCTTTCCATCTCTCGACCATTTCTTCTTCTGCCGTCCCGCAGCGCCTGCATCCTCCTCCGAAGGATGCACGTCATCGTCGGGTTCATCGAACGTCTTGTTCATCCTGTTTATTGAATCGACTCGACGCTCGACTAAATTATACTCGACATCACGGGTTTTGACGCGCATGTTTCTTTTTATACATATTTTTTTGAAAGAGTTTTGTTGGTGTTATGAATTCAGCAAGTTGTACTAAACCAAAAGAAATGCCATCAGTCACTATCGTATACTAAGAATGTCTGAATACGATGAAAAAGAACGATATTTTTTTAATAGAATCAGCACAAACATCGTCAAGAACAACATTATCAAAAACTAGAGAAAATGAGAGATTCTCTCTTAATAACATATAAATAATATTAAGCTAATATTTCAGTGATCTAGCAGATTAGGTATACTTAAGTATTAAGTATACTAAGAAATAACATTGTTAATATTCTCGCATATATATTTTTTAATAAATAACTAATTGGTATTGCACAACTGTGGTGTTTCAATCAATTCAAACTTTAATTAAACTCAACGCTGAGTTGTTATTTACGATGGAGAGAAATTTTTGCTATTAGGAATGGCTTCGTTAAAGGTAGAAAACGTTTGTCGTTTAGTTATTGGATTTATCACGGGACTTTATTTATGGACCTCGTTTAGTCATTTATTTTTCATATCATGGTAACTGTGCGATTGTCGTGATACAGCGGGGAACAGTCGCGATAAACCTTTCGCCTTCGGGCTTTCAGAAATTTCCGACTCTAGTCGCGACTGCCGACTGCGCGTAACAATAATCGTAAAGCATCGGGACACGCAGCATATTTTTATCGCTACCGTTACCGCCTCGGTATACCGCCGATTTCGCGTCACGCCACCCACGATGGCGTATGGCGGATGGCGCGGCACGGAAATTACAGCTCGCACTGAAACGACCGCAAACGCGTTTGAAAATTAAACCGCTTCACCGACAATAATTCTCGCGGTATTCGAGAAGCGACCCGCCTTTAACCTCTCGTCAGAACCCTTGTGGCCCGTAGATTACATGTCATCTCGTAGAAGCCACTCTTTATGTGAATGATGTAGGTTGAAGCCTAGTGCTAGTTCAACTTAGATCCGTTTAAAACTGATACACAGAACGTTAACCGCTATTCCCCAAAGGGCAATGAAATAATGACGATAAATGGTCATAAAGTCAGACGTTTTAATTTCTTTTTTTTTAATAAACAATATCTAGAAAAATAGATCTACATTTTCTATGATGTAATGCTATTTTTGTAGAGACGAAGAGTTCTGTTCACAGAGTCAAAGTTATTTTTTTGTAGAAGAAATTTGATTTGACATTTTATGATTATAATTACTTCCTGCTTTTATGTAAGTATATATTATATAAAAAATAATATTTAAGAGAAGAGACATGAAAGAATTTTGAATCTTGCATCTATCTATGTATCCTTATGTATAATGTATATTTCCTTCATGTATTTTATAGCGCAATAATAAATTTCGATTTGCTTTTTTAAAGTTTTGAAAAGTTTATTAGGATTAATTTGCACGCGATGTAGACTCGCGGCCACGAAGACGCGTATCCGCGCATGAGAAGGGCGAAACGCAAGGAATGGCCGATGACCCCGTCTGGCCGGATCCCTTCCGCCCACGCATCGTGGCCCCTGCTAAGGGCAAAAAAAAAAGAGAAAAGCCGCACGATGCACTGGCAATGCACGAATCACGATATCATGCCGATTACCTGCGAGAGATATTTAACCCTTTCGCTCTTAATATATTCCCAAATATATTTAAATATACACTCTTTCATGTACCTAAAAATGTGCAGACGATTTCGGAGTCATCGAATTTTGAAAAAAAAATATTAAATAATTTTTACTTTTGTCTCGATAAATAGCACGATTAAAAGAATTATTTAACATTTTGAGCTATTTTAACGCTTTTAATGTATGATGTATATCACATCTCAGAACATTCATCAAAAACATAGAACTTTCATAGAGTGTTCTATTACGTTTAAGTATCTCTAAAATTTGAATACATTCTATCGTTGGTTTAAAAGTTATTTAATTATTTTATCTGCTTTGGTTCTCTTGTATAAAATTACATTTCCTAGTACTTATTTGCAAATTTTGTAAGAAAATAGCGAATTAAATAAAATTTTTTTATATATACTAATAAAACTCTAATATTCGTGCAAAAGTTTATTCAGAGAGAGATCCACTCTTACTCATTAAAAAGTTATTTATTTAAAACTGTAAAATATGATTGTTGCATAAGCCATTATAAGCCAAACTTTATTGTTTTATTTTTGTACAGGATTGATTTTCAAGGCATGTTTCACCAAAATTTTTTAGCTAATACTTTTAGTTGATATTGTACAATTAAAATATCCTTGGAGATATTACTAATTTTAGCTCCTTCATATACGATTCGTATATTGCCCATTACATTCCTAACTATTGTAAATAAAACATATCTTGGCTTTAATGACTATCACATTGTGTGTTGTTTGTTTTTGCGTATTAGCTATATAATCTCTCGGTATTACAAGTAAAACCTTTAGTAACCCTACAGCATTAATGTGAGTTGACTACTAATTAATGTTAATATCGTTTTATTGTGTAATAACGGAAGATTATATAGCCAGGGCGCAAAGGCGAATAAAGTTCGATACTGATCATTAATAGCTGATAAAACTTGGAATAATTACAAAAAAAACTCGTGTGCGAAAAAAGCGACAGACGTTCTAACGATTGATCGGGTTACATCGTTATCGTGAAAATTTTCAATCCTAGTTGAATGCATTTTTAACTCCTTTCTCCAATTGGAGTTCGATTCGACCAGTAATAATTAATAGTCGGATTAAATAAGTACGGAATCGTGAAGATGCATCAGAAAATAAATGTGAACACAAAGGACGATTAGTTTCGTCAGAAAAATGACGATTAATTCCGTTGTAAAAAATATTTAGAATCTTACTCGGTTCTCACTTGAAGCTACAACTTTTGTATTTTTAGCGATGAAAGAGTTAAGTTAATAGCCGCGAATGAGCGCCTTCGAGTGCGGCCAGGTGCTACTGATAACTTGACCGAAAAGATCGCGTCATCGTTCACGCCGGTAAAACATGCCGCTCGAGTATCGATTGGCTGATAAACGACGTATTAAGACAAGATAAGCCGCGAACCCGTTTTGTTCTCGTTGTTTGCGGCACAGAATCGACGTGGGGTGCCAGCTGGAAAAATAAGATGCATTGGTTACAGTCGACGAACCAATACCGATGCGCAATATCGTCGTCACGATCTTCACGTTATGCCTGATCGCAGGATAGATTCATTGATGCATATAGAACATTTAGTAAGTTTCTTCATCGATCTTCGGAAATATATATTCGTATTCTTTCCCGACTTATTGGAATCGAGTCTAAATTAGTAGCAAAAGTAGGAACGTATTAAAATCTCAAAATCTCTCACATTACAAATACATGTGTAATAAGTGGTATTAAAAAGGTCGCCCATGCTTTTCAAATCTCTAATAAAATTATAATATACTGAGAGAAAAATATTTGTAACTATAATTGGTAAAATAATTATTAAGTTAAGAGTTCCATTTTCATAGTTACTGCTATATTAGTAACAAAAATTATATTTAGTTCTATGTATCAAAAAAAATATATAGTTATATCGAAAATAATTGTAATGTGTACTCGTTTTTTCGATGCCAACTAAATATTTTTCTATAAAACTATAAATATAATATTATTACTTTTAACAATAACTATAAAAATAAATCCTAATTATTTTACCATTAATTATTGCAATTATAGTCACAAATATCAAACATTATTCTCTCAGTACAAAATTATCACGTTAACCAATTTTTAATATTAAAGCAACGAGCGCTCGAGACTTCTCCTAATTTTCTTTACCAAACTACTCGAATTATTTTCCGTAAACATCTCGTGCATCGACCGATTTATCATATACGAATCCGGATGCGTTGGACGGTTTATTAAAACCTCGCCTCGAGCAACGCATCCCAAATATCTCTCGTACCTATTCCATGCTTGTGTGCATATCAATGCGGCGCCTCGTATCGAATATTTATTTGCGAAAGGATCGATAAATCGCTCTCTTCTACGCACAATTTCGGTCTTGCACATCTTCATGGCGACTCGTAATACGGACATGACCCCGCTCAACCGAACGACAGCTCGGTGGACTCGGATTATTAAGACCGAAATAACTGCTGCGATGTAACGGTCATGGCCGGCAATTAAATTTAAGTACTTACGGATGCGCGCATTTGAGCGGGTGCATCGGACGCGCGCGCGAGCATTTATGAATGCGAGGAGGTGAATGCATCTGTGAAAATATATGATACGCGATGCTATCACTTTGTTCGGCGATACGTAAAGGATAATTAGCAGTGTCAATTAGCAATAAATCCGTAAAAGCAGGATTTTCGTATCAAGAAACAAGTTAAATTATGAAAGCGAATTTTCTGCTTTGCAAAACTGTCCATCAAGTTTAATGCGCTGTTAAAATACATAGACTTTATATATAGATGTAGACTGGTAGTTGCTTATAATAGAAACTAAGGCATACTCTAAAAAGTATCAATATGGATTTAACACCATTGGTGCAAATTTAATATTCACGTGATATAACGTCTATATAATTCTCACTGTGTTTCTGTTATTGGATTTAATACCATGATATTAACCTATTACTATTTTTTATAGTATATAATTAATATTATCTGTATAAAATATTTTAAATATAGCTTCTGCATAAAAAATAATTGTCCGGAGAAGAATGAAAAAAGAAACATATACTCTTTAAAACTTTTTTTAGAGATCTTACTTTTAAAGGTTGAAAATGGAGCTACTCTTTTTTAAGATTGACTATTTAATTGACAAAACAAATTATACCAAAAAAGAATACTAGAAAACGAAAATCTCGTTCAGATATTTACAATAGAAAGGAGAAATTCTACTGCGCAGAATGCAATCTCCCTCGAATACAACCCGTGGCTCCATCTTACAATACACGAACTCATCTCCCATTGCTCGTCCGTGGATCACCAGGAATATCTGGATCCGCCGTGTTCATCGATCACTTTTGTCACGGGCCGCGCGAGTTTATTTTCAGAGCGAGAGGTGGCGAGAGAAGGGACGATCGTTAACGGCGTCGGAGTGTGCGGGACGTATTTCGCGCTTTTTGTTATGCCTCTTATTATTATTTTTTTTTTATCAGACCCGCGAGACCACCTGTCGCTTTACGCCGGCAATTATGTTCGCGCGATTGCGAACGGGCACGAGACAAGCGCAAACTTTAATCAGATCTCGTGCGATCTGTCGCGAAAGTTCGTCGCGAACGCACGTTCCCAGGAACGCGCGCTGCCGCGGCGGCTTCTACGACGATGGAAAAGAAACGTAATCGCCCAGGCCAACGAACAACCGTGGCCTCGGCTTCAGGGTCGTTTCGACTATTATCCCGCAGCAGTCGAGGATGCAGCAGAAACGCATCGTTCGGAGGCCGCGCTTGATACATCCGCTCGAAACCGGCGATACTCACGATATTAGAGTACCATATATACAATGATACATCGTATTTTGATTATCAGAATATGGATATATCTTCCTTCGATATCTCGACTTAACATATCATATTTTAAGGCTAATTCTATTGTAAATTTGAAATGCTGATTACAAGAAGATCTAATAATTATGTAAAATGACTTTAATCAGGAAGGATGTTACATAATTATTGGATCTTCTTGTGCGTAGATATCAATTAATTGCATTAATTTTCTTGTCAGTGAATTTATGAAATCGTTTAGAAGAAAAATAGAAAATTGGTATTATGAAATTGAACGTGTTTCATGTTATAGATAGATTACATCTATCATGTCTTATACTTAAAATGTTATGCTTGTTGAACTTTCCAGCGATATAAACACAAATTATATATATATTCATATAAAATTTCTATTCAGTTTTGACTGAATAAGGTTCCTTTTTCTTGCTTATTTCCGTAAAAATTTTTGTATTTTTAGAAAAAAATAAACAAAATTGTATGTATGTCACTATTGTAAATTTCTCTTATTTAATAAATTCCTATTTCCTGTTTACTAAAACATCGAAATAAATACATATTCGGGTATTAGAGAGAGAGAAAGCGAAGATTCTGAACGCAAGCAACACAAACAGCTGAACCTAATATTAATTTATTGATCTTGTACTGTTTGTTATTCTAATTGTAAGTTGAAGTTTCTTACTTTTATGTAATAATGGTGCAATGATCATTATCCTCTAATCAATAGCAATAAAAATATTATTATTAGTATTGTTATTAATTAAAGATAATTGTCTTTGCATAATTATTAGATATATGAAAGTAAGAAGCTCGAACTGAGAATAACAAAACAACAGCTCAATAAATTAACATTAGATCTAGTTGTTTGTGTTGCTTACACTTTTGCAGCATCTTTGCTTTCTCTCTTTCTCCAACGCTTAAATATATATTTATTTCGTTTTAAGTGAAAAACATTTAGAGATTTCAAGCAACACGAACAAATCTGACAAACTACTCGAAGAAATCGCTCACTGTTTTATTTCATCACGTTTTTTTCTTTGGGTGACCATTTTAGAGAATTTGTATTCGCGGGATTCAAACGATTCCAGATTCGATGGAAGGTAGTCAGCCGCGGGGAATAAAAAAAAAATGCTGCGGACGTTCTAGATTCCGCCAACATGTAACGACCCCGTCGAGAGTGCCTTGCATCCCGTGACGGTATTAACCTCGCCGCGGGCACGTGTTCCGAGGAGCGAGTCCTCTTTTATTACTTATTAGCGACACCCAAAGCGCATACTGACTCCACTCTCGCATCGCGCGCGCAGGCGATGCGATTTTAATGATGTGTTTCAAGGTCCCAAGGTCTCTGCCACGGATAAGCTACAGGGCCGCCTGATCCCGATGACAGCTAGCCTTAGCTGTAGAAGTTTTGATATCATTCTTTATATCAATATTTCTGCAATTCGGAATGTACCGATATTCTCCTATCCATATATATTTCACACAGCTAACACCATTTTATTTATTTATAAATTCCTTGGCAACTAATTTGAAGATATTTTTCAATTACCTCACTATATTGTTCTTCCACTATATTGTTCGCGAGTTTTAAGAACAATATCAAAAAAATAAGAAATTACTACTATTTGCATACAATTTATATTCGATATATGTAGGGAATTACACTCTGCGATTTTATTTTGAAGAGAAATAATACAAATCTTACAACGTTGGTGAAAAAAATGACATCTAAATAAGAATTATTCACATTGAGATGAATCGTTCGAAGACATTTTTTCCATTTCATTGACATTTCATCAAGGATACAAAAGATCAAGAAACGAAAGAACTCGACATCATCGAGAGGCCGGGAGGCCGTCATGCCAACGAAACGACAATTTGCAAGGTCCGCGAGCCGCGCTCGTAGACGGCGATACGAGCAAAGAGACCTTCGTGCGATGGTCAGGGCCACGGGGTTCTTGCGCCGAGAGCGTTAATCTCGCGCTACGTGATCGTGCAAACTGCACACGCATTGCATATGCATACGGCGCGAACTTTTTTTGCATTCACCCGCCTGCAATCTCCGCCTGCGTAATCCTTACTCTATCGGAGTTACCAAAAAATCGTAATCTCGAAATCGGTAGAACGAGATAACACCGCAAAAAAAAATATCAATTATAATTTTAATTCCTTTAATCAAATTGGCACTTGTTTTTTTAATTAAAATGTCAAAACATCGTATAAGATAATGAAATATAATCAAATAGCAAAGCCTATTATATATTTAAATATCTAAATTTTTCGAAACGAATTTATTGAATAATTTAAATCCAATTTAATTAGACTTTGAATATTATATGTATTGAGTTGTAAAATGTTATGATAAAGAACTTTTCCAAAATTTGTTTTGGAAAGGAATCAATTTATATCCATCTAGTGTTTATTAAAATGAAATACATGCTAATCTTGTAGTATATATTATATATACGTGTATATAATTAAGTAACTCTAAAATGTGTACATAATTATATATATTATATATTTTATTATATGACATACAAGATTAGCATATATTTCATTTTGATGTTATAAATAATATTACTACTTTAAATATAAAAAACTTTTTTTTTAATATAACGTACTTATAACTTTTTGAAATATTTTATTTACATTGAGATCAATTTCTCTTCAATTTTTACGATTCTGTTACAGAGATCTTAAAATGGAGAACATCGTATTGCAGGACGAACGCAAGGAACAGATCAAGATAGTAGGTGAGAGGCAGACGTGTATACACGGACGTCAACGTATCACGCGGGACTAGAGAACATTATGGTCGCAGTGATTGTGGCAATCGCCATCGATCGAACCGCGTAGATTAGCGTGCACCGCGAAAATCGCAACTATAATGTTTCCGCTCGCGTGACGCTTGATTTTCGAGCGTGAAATCAGATCCACCTGTGCTCCGCAGAGCTCCGCATAAAAAAATTGCACTTGCAATGAAATTGGCCACAATTTATATAATTACGCAGAAACATAATACCCGTTGTTCTTAATGACCTTCGATTGCTATATACATATATTGCTATGATATATCTGATCTCAAGGCAACAAAAATATTAAATAGAATACAAAATATTTCTTATTTTTACAAATATTTTTTATTTGTGAAAATAAAAAAAAATACATAGTCTTGTCTTCAAATATTTATTTTACTATATAATTAATATTTATATTACAATAAGCGGATTAAGCGATAATTACACAATTTAGCTTTAATAGCAATCGAAAGTTAAAAATTTATTTATAAAGAAAACTTACCAATACGATGACAGATGTTTTTCACGATTATAGACTTTGGTCTCAGCAATATTTACGCCAGCAGTGATCCTCTGCGAACGCACTGCGGATCTCCAGAGTACGCTGCTCCCGAACTCTTTGTCGCAGGTAAACGATATGGGCCGGAAGTAGATTTGTGGAGCCTGTAAGTAAATCCAGATTTTATTAAGATTTTATTTTAAATAACTCGAACATCACATAGCGTCAAGAAGTATTATAAATTTGGCTTAAAAGTTATTAATGCAATATAAAAATACATATAAAAACATTCTTTGGCGAAACATTTAAACACTATGCTATGTTGTGACAAACAGAGGAGTCGTTTTATATGGCATGACTATCGGTCGACTTCCATTCCTATGCCCCCGCGACGAATGGACGTCGTCTGAGGAACGTCGACGGAGGCTGATGATCCAAATCAATAGAGGCTTGACGTCGATCCAAGAAAAAGCTATGTACCAAACGTCAATCGAATGCAGAAACTTAATAAACCGCTTGCTCATTCCATCGGTTCGTGAGAGAATCACCATTCGAGAGATTCTTGATCACCCTTGGATCCTCGTGACATCGAAAAACAACTTTCATTTTCGCTCTGAAGACGACATGAACATTTCCAATCATGTCTCGGTAATATATGCAAGATATTCCACAATCCTTGATCACAATCGAGAAATTTGAAGAGAAATATATATAAAAAAATAACGTACATTATCTTCATGATTCTTTTAAATTCTGCATTTGATATTTTTGACTTTATTCTCGAAGAACCATTTTTTCAAACTTTGATATACTGGATTGTCCGGAAAGTTCGTGCCAATTTTGAAGGAAAATTGAAACGCAGAAGATTTAAATTTTAGTATACATTTATTAAATTTAAATTTTTTGCGGCACGAACTTTCCGAACAACCCAATATTTCAATAATATATATTTTTTAACCGCATTTCAAATCATTTTAATTTGTTTCCCTGAAAATACTCCTATTGTTCACGGTAGATTTTTCAGTTTTAACAAACCCATGCTTTTATTATTCGCGGTAAAATTTTCAATTTTAATAAACCCTCTTATTTTCATGCTAGCTGCATGCCCTGCATTATTATGCACTGAATTTTCAATTTTACTGCCGCATTTATTCTGCGGTTTTTTGGTCGACTTTAAAATATACGCCAATTAGTAACGCCATACGAAATATTCGTGCAAGGGGATTACATCGCTGATTATTGTAGATAATGAACGAGATCGCGACGGCAATGCGAACAACCACGGCTACCGTCGAGGCTGAAATAATGAGACGAAAGTATGGAGAAATTGGTGGCATGTATAATATTAAGTAAGTACACCATTAAGGGTAATATTTTACAAGAAAGTTCTTTCACGTTATAATTTATTCATATTCGAACGTGTAACTATTATTTTTAACAGAAAGCACAAATTATATCAAGCCTCTACTATTTATCACTTACCATCGCGACTTCTTCGAAATTCTATGTGTCAAACTGAAGAAATTTCATCGTCAACTACAACTATCAGGTGACAATTAAATATATAAAGTATAATTACGTGACAATTAAATATATAAAGTATAATTATATTCTTCAAAATACAAATCTTGAAAATGTGAACTTTTAAAAAATATTTCGTACGTAATCGATATTACTTTCAGAAAGAAAAATTCAGTAGAATTTAATTAAATCAAATTTAAAATTTACTGAAATTTACTTAAGCTTTCTTTTATAACGAACAGACTTACTTATTTTATTCTTATATGTTATTCCCTATTACAATATTTCGTTATATTAAATAATAGGCAATTAAAATATCTTTTATATATTATATAAGTATACACATATCGGCAGAAAAAAAATTTTTTACATATAAAAAAAATGTTCTCTATATGTATGCTAGTAATATATTTTGGCAGAATTATTCAATAGAATGAAGATATTTCTTTACTATATTGATACAGAATGGCGAAAAGTAATTTACGAAATGGTACATCCGGGAACTCTGACAATACCAATCGCATAATCGTCATGCGACGCAGCCAGGTGCAAGATCGATCAGTCAAGAAATCCTCATTACACGGTTCCACGACGTGGAACTGGCGATGCCGCTCCGGAAACGAAAACCGCTCTTCCGAGGAACGGAGAAATTACGTAAAATTCGACTTCCTTTTGCCCCACATCTCTGATCCCAACGATTACGATCACGTCGATTATACGGAGTCCCTTATGTCAATTTCTCTTTTCAGAGGATTCGTTACGATACCACGAATACCACGTCCTTATCGCCCCAGTGTCGTGTGCCGCAAATTACAAAAATTCAGGCCGATAAGCTTTCGAATCGACGATCTTACAGGTGCCATTCGATAAAACGCTAAGAGTAGAATTTTTTTACACACATAATAGACGTATATTAATTGTAAATAAAATTGTTAAAAACATTTGTTTACATAAAAAGTACATATTTTAATTTGAGGCCAATAAAAAGTATATATTTAATATAAAACCAATAAAAAATATATATTTAATGAGGCCACAAACTTAAGATGTGAATACACATACAAAATTTTAATCTTTTTTTTCTTTTTTCTTTTCTGAATTCCTTTAAGAATTGAATTGTACATAGATAAGAGAAAAAAAAAATAGTTCAAGAATATTTGAAATTCTTGTATTTATATATGCAACTTAGACTCGTATTAGCCACATATTAAAGGATCTCACAATTATGAAAAATTAATTGAAATGAATTAATTTTCATATATAATGTAGCTTATAATGTAAACAAAAGATGTCATAGAAGCAACGCTTAATAATGCATAATAGTTTTTGAACTATGTTGTATCAAAAATGTTGTGAGCACAAATTTTATACTTTTGGTACATCATAATTCACAAAAACTATCCATTATTATTAAACCTTGTCTGTTACATCTTTTGTTCACCATATTATAAGCTATATCATATTCATGTTAAAATTAATTCATTTCATCAAGATCTTTCAAATTTTCTAAATAACCTCCATCCATCCATATAATATAAAGGTCCTTTATAGTTATTATATTAATTGCCTTAATTGTCAACAGAGATGAAACAAAGTCAAGAAGTGCTACATCTAATAGTATTTCCAAAAAAATGGAGAAAAAAGGTTGTGTCTCTAGGACGGATAAAGTGCACTGCGAAATAATTCCTAGCCCTTCGACTTTGCAAACTCATTCGCGTATTAGTAGCGAGAGCGTGCCTACTTCGCAAATTAAAGTAAGATCCCAAATTTTTTAATACAAATCGACAATCCAAGAAACAATATAAAATTAGATTTGTAAACGATTCTTAGTTGTATAGACAATTAATAGCATTTATAATTAAATAAGCCGGTCTAGTTCTAATATTTATAGACTGCATTATTATATTTTCAGGAGAGTTTTCATAAAAAGATACTTGCCCCACCGTGGCGATGTCGAGTCGGTAGTGCGAGAATTAGAAAAGACACATAAAACTATAAAAAGCGCCTTTGAACGAAGCGTAGAGAATAGCGAAGTTTTCGCCTTTCTGCGAATAGAAATTTGGTGAAATATGTATGTATCTATTGAGATTAGTTAGTTAATCTCGTTAAATTATTTGCAATTGTATGAAAAAATCTCAACAGCTCCAAATTGAATTCGTTTAACAAATAACAACCGTTATAAAGTTTTTTGTATTATTTTTTGTATTATTTTTGTATTATTTTTGTATTATATTTTGTATTATTTTTCGTGCAGTGATCTGATTAATAAAATTAGTGCATAACATCTTGCAACATCTCTTGTTTATGAGTAAAAAATGTTCTCTAACTCATACAAGAATCACTATCATATAATATACTTTTATATCCTTAACAATAATTCGTTATTCCAATTTATCTCTTAATAGAAGCTTTATTCATGCTTCTGTTGATTTTCTTTTTTGACTTGAGTTTGCATCATACAATTATTTTTTTAGTTTGCTACTGTACTGACAACCTCTGGCTGTTATGCTGGAATTTGTATAATTTGCTAGCTACTAAGTGGTTTGATAGATTTTTGATAGCTCAGATGCTATTTTTTTTCTATAGGTTTGTTAGCATCATATGCTCCAACATGCTCCTGTAACTCCAATGAGCGCATTACAGTAAGCAGAAGCTATGGTAGAGCATGATGGAACATGTTGGAGCATATAACGCAAATAAATCTTGATTTTATACTTGAACTTCGTTATGAAAGCTAATCAATCTTAAGTCATATGATCAAAATACTTTGTTTGCAATAATTAAAATGTAGTTATATATTTATATGTATTACTAGGAGCAAATACTCCTAGTAAACATTAACAGTAACATAACGTCAACATTATAATTTCACATTTGACAATGTAAATGTTAAGCCTACAGCCTAACGCTTGCAATTGAAAAATACAGAGAAAAATGTTCTTGAATCAACAAAAGACTAGAATGACATTTTGATGAAATCAAACAGAATTTCTGAAAATCAAAATGGTTATGATATTAGAAATTCTGTTTGGCCAAAATGCCATTCTCTTGGGTTAATCTTTTTATTTAACAGGAAATAGGACCAGGGAATAACAGATTTCAATCAAATACATTTTTTTCTGATAAATTACAATCTGTCATTCTGTTTTCCTATTGTCTATGCTTTTTAATTGTGTCTCAGAATGTCTTCTATTTAATGACACACAAGTATTGACATAAGTATTGTTCTATTTTTATTTTATTACTCATGGAATACAAAGAAAGAAAAACATTTGTGTCGACTTGTATCACTAAATGGGAATCACTCTTTACATACAATATGTGTTATATTACATTTATATTGTTGAATGTGAAATTAAAATATCGATGTTATGTTATTTCGATTTATTGGACAATGTACTACAATAGCAACAATTTTTCTCCATATTTATTCAGATACTCTCACACAACTTCAAGAGACATGAAGACGTCCTTAAGATGTAGAACATCCTATGGACATCTTAAGGCATCCCTTAGAGATCTGTGCTATACAAGTCCTCACACATTTGATTTTTTATTTCGTCAAGGACGATATTAACAACAAATTATAAAACAATAATACAATAGACAGTTAATAATTACCTATAATCTGTCAACATTCCATTGCTGACCGACGCCGCACTTTTCGGGAACAAAATAGCAGCCAATTTGAGCGGCCATGCCAAATTCTCTGTCTTGTATGTAAAATACGACTGCAAAACGCGTCAACAATTCAACATGTCGCAGTTACGTTCAAGCTGCAAAAAGTGTCAGACTTTAGCGCATTTCCATTATACAATTTTTTTATTTTCGCCAGAGATAACACAACAATGAATAATTGTATAATACGGGCAGTTCCTAAAATTTGTCCAGCACTTTCGACAACCGACACACTTTTCGGGAACAAAATAATAGCCATTTTGAGTGGCTAGGCCAAATTCTTTGTTCCGTATATGAAATACGATTGCAAATCGCATCAATATGTCGCGGTTTATGTTCGAGCTGCATAGAGACAAGTATCACACTTTAGCGCATTTCAATTATACAATCATACAATTTATTCTCGCCAGAGATAACACAACAATGAATAATTGTATAACAATACGGATACAGTACCTAAAATCTGTCCAGCACTTTCCGTCGACAACCGACGCTGACCGACATCGCGCTTTTCGGAAACGAAGTAACCGCCATCTTGAATGGCCGCGCGCCAAATTCCCTCGTTCGCGAAATATGATATAAAACGTGCCCTTACATCGCGTTCTACACTCGAACTACAACTAAACGTGCACTTTACGTAGACTTTAGCGCATTTCAGTCATACAATCATACAAATGCCATATTTTAGATTCGACGACATGTACTTACATTTCGAACGGAGAAGACGCTCGATAAACGCGGGATATAACAAAAATTGACTTATGGCTCCTTCACAAGGGACGCGATAACGTGACTTGCCGCGCTGCGGAAATTAACACTACAGCTAATTAATTAAATCAGCTATGGCTAATCATTCTTTCACTTTTATGGAAAAGCGGTAAATTGATCAGTTACCGCGCCAATTTCCGCGGTAAACGTCGCCGCGTTCCGTGTTACACGAGTCACATAACGGCTCAATTTCAAACTGGCAGTTAGGATATCATGGGGGAGGGAAGAGGAGTGGGGGAAAGAAGGACCACCGAATGTTTGAAATAAGTCGCACGTCGGTCGGTAAATACGATCGACAGTCGAGTGAAAATTACCGACATAACTATCAGTAGAAAAATATCGTGTTGTGAATCTCAAACGTGCGAATGTTGCAATAAATTTTTCAAAAGCGTCGCGGTTTTTTAAGATACTAGGTATGAAAAAACGATAAATTCGCGGAATGGCGAAACGCGGAACGCAAGACCAATAGCGTGCGCGGTTCGCGGAACGCTCGGGCGCTGGCCAATCAGGTCGAACCACATGGACTTATCACTTCGGTTGATGTCGTCTGGTGTCGTCGGCGAAAGAAACCGAGACGATCCGAGACGAGTGCAACGCGTTGCGTCACATGTACGTGTGACACGATTGACAAGCATGCCACGCTTTGCTATTCGAAACAAGACTGTGAAAAACTGCCGCGAGGAGGGATGCTGCCGGCATGCTTTTACGATTATTACGTACATAATGGGAAGACCTCTTACGTGAACGTGAAACGCGGGGATGCCACGGATCCCACGGGCGGTATGATACCGAAACTCTTCATTCCTGTCGTTTTCATTCTTGTCATCGCTGTCATCAGTACGTTGTTATCGAAATATTTAGGCGGTCTGTCCACCGATTCCACAGGTGAGTTACAACTGATATATCTTTCAATGAGAGATTGTACACTTTATGTTGTCTAACGTTTCTGGCAACTTGCAGCAAGAGCTATTTTACTTTTGAAATCAGAAGAGCTGAATGACGTTTGTGTTAATTGTCTACTAAAAAGAGAGTAGCTAGATGATACAGAGTAACATATTGAATCATTAGATGCTTTTCATTTAGTATCACAAGTTGATACAAGAGAATGTTAAGAAAGATAGAATAATATTCGACTTGTGTCACTGAAAAGCATTCGTTATATCTTTATTTTTTGTCAATGTTGAACAAAGATGAAATGATTATTGTGTTACACTGTATCTCTTGTTGGAAAGTTACCATATCTCTTGTCTTGCAGTTAATTATGCATTTGTAAGCTGTGATTTAAATATAGTTAATGTCATAAATAATTTATTCTGTTGTCTTTTTCTAGAACAGGAATTTTATGGTCATTCTGTGTTCGTGCCGCTTTCTTCAGAAAGTATTTTGAATGTCTATGATGATCATATACTCACTATTTCACAACCCAACACCGAACTTGGTAAGGTTCAGTGTACTGCGGCATCGATAACAGAGGCCCTGGCATCTTTGCACTTAGCTCTAGATATGAGATTATCTGGGAAGCAGGAGAAAGCTATAAAATTGTTTCAACATGCAGTGGCATTAGCACCTTGTCATCCAGATGTTTTAAACCATTATGGAGAGTTTTTGGAACATACCCAGAACAATGTGATAAAAGCTAATGAATTTTATGTGCGTGCTTTAACTTATAAACCGAATCACGAAGGTGCTTTAATAAATAGTCAGAGGACAGCTCGTGTGGTCGAAGAACATGACAGAATAATGCTTAGGCGAATTGATGACAAGAGGAATACGTTATCCAATATACCTGATAACAATGCTGCGTTGATACGTGCTAAAAAGGAGGCTTACTTCCAACATATCTATCATACAGTCGGGATCGAGGGAAATACTATGAATCTTGCACAAACGAGAGCTATAGTCGAAACACGTATCGCGGTCTCCGGAAAGAGTATTGATGAACATAATGAAATCCTTGGATTAGATGCTGCCATGAAATATATCAATGCGACCTTGGTTAACAGGTAAATTCATAGAGTATAATTCATAGAGTATAACATAAGCGACAAAAATGTTTTCACTATTAATTTATTATTTATTATCCATGTAAATATATTTTAGAGTAGGGTCCATTTCTATAAAAGATGTACTGGAAATACATAGGCGTGTGCTTGGACATGTAGATCCTGTCGAAGGTGGTCAATTTCGAAGGACTCAAGTATACGTTGGCGGCCATATACCTCCAGGTCCTGGCGATATACATTATTTAATGGAGGAATTTGTATTATGGTTGAACAGCGAACAAGCCATAAGAATGCATCCAGTGAGGTGTGCGAATTTCATATATTTTTCATTATATTTTTATCTGAGATTTTGTGATAAAATTCAACAAATAGGTTGGGAAAATTTACAGGTATGCAGCTCTCGCGCACTATAAACTGGTGCATATACATCCGTTCACTGATGGAAACGGTAGAACGTCCCGCTTGCTCATGAATATGATTCTCATGCAAGCTGGATATCCTCCCGTTATTATTCACAAACAGCATCGCCATAAATATTATGAATACTTGCAACTAGCCAACGCCGGAGATGTTCGACCGTTTGTGAGATTCATAGCGGAATGCACAGAGCAGACATTGGATTTATTCTTATGGGCGACTAGCGAATTTTCTCGACAAGTTCCTGCACTGAGTCAAGAGACATTATTTACAGAAAGGCACAATACAATTATTCTAGAAGATAATGAAATAGAAAATGATTGAAAACTAATTTCAAGTCGCATCTGAAGTATTTTTGAGACCAAAGAGCGTTAATATTATTTATACTTGATATTATTGTTTATTGATAATTCCAATTTTTAAAAAACTAACTAAAGTTAAACTAAGCTTAAATGATACATGATTTTAAGATTAATAAATTAAATGAGAATATCAATAGATAAAATAAAATTTACCCATGGTATTAGAGCTGAAGCACATCTGCTCTGTGCCTGCTGACATGTGATCTAAATGTATTGTTATTTATGAGCTGCCAATTTTATCGCGTATCCATGTAAATACGACGAATCTCTCTTCCACTTTCTGTTTAATACAGAAATTATATTTATAGTGTACATAATAAATATAATGATAAATTGCGAAATGTTTATTCTATTATATTAAATTGGCAAATAGTGACGTGAACAATCCTATCAATGAACACACATATATATATATATATATATATATATATATATATAAAGTTTGTTCTTTGTAGTTGAACTAGTGTATATTTGTTATACTTAAAATAGATATATATTTGAAATTTGAAGACAAAAATGATAGAACAAAAAATTTAGTGCAGCGACAAAGAATAGACCTGAAGACTAATATTTTTTTGGACAAGTTTCGAAATGCGCTAACATTGGCTGCGTTTAACAACAGTTTTGCAATCCAGTTTTATAATCGTCTGCTGATAGGATCATTCTTCTAGATCTAAAAGTATAATCCAATCAGTGCGAAGAAAACTTCCAACACTTGTAAAAAACGTTCTTCTGAACACAGCCATTGGATGTATTTAGCGGACTTGACAGTTGAGTGAGCGCTCACTGTTATTGGTATATTCTTCTAGATCATCCAATCAAATTTAGATCCAAAAGAATACAAAAGCAGCGAGCAAAATCTTTTATTCGCATTCTTTCACAACTTTAAAGCAAAATTTGGACATCGTTGCAATATAAAAATAATTCAATAATCGATATATGTGTGAAATTTTTGAAAAATCTTTACGTATTAAGAACTCTAAATATTAAGAAAATGTACCTTTTTTCATCTATTTATTTTCTTGATAATCATAAACACCTTTCAGATCTCACATATATTCCAATTATTGAATTATTCTTATATCGTAACGGCACTCAAGTTTTGCTCCAAAGTTACGAAAAAAATGTAATGAATCAAGATGGTACTCGCGAATAAAAAAATTAATTTTTCCAATAGAATTTCGGATATTTTAAATTATATAGATTTAAGTATTTATAAAATTATAAATCCGCAGATATTATAAGCTAAATAACAAATTGAAAAAGACTGAGAAAGAATTTTTAGAAAAATTATTATTTAGTCAATATTAATTGTTGTAGCAGTAATTTTATTATAGCAATATTGATATTATAGCAGTATTAAATAATTTTTCACGATTTATGAGGCATAAACATTAAAAATTACAGTTTTACTTTGAATGGTAATATCAAATTTCAAAGAAAAAAATTCATTTTTAATTTTGAGTTTAATTTTATCTATAGTGTAACATAAAAAATATTTGTTTTAAATAAATACACGTGCAAAATCATACGATTTGTCAAAGAAAGTACAGAAATATAAAAAAAATTGAAACTTAAAGGTGATATGCTAAAAATATGAAAAGGAGGGAAAGATTAAAAAGAGGAAAAAATAGTGCTTATTAATATAAAGGTGAGACATTTCTGTTTGTATTATTTTAGATATTATAGACACAGATGTGTAGTTTATAATTAGATAATTTACCCCAGAGGGGTCAAAATAAAACAATCACATTTTGTATTTTATAACATAATATTTGTGAATACAAGATTATTTAAATGAATACATAACAAATTATAGTATTTGTGCAAGCATAAAAAAAAACCTCACAAAATAAAACAATTTTTAAATAGTGCTTTACAAACTTCAGACACTAACAAAAATATTTCAAAGCTTTTAACTTTGATAATCAAATACAAAAATAAATTACATAAGACAATAAAGTTGACGCGATAATTAATACGTATTGAACATATAATGATCGTATTTTAAAGATCGCTATTATGATGATATTTTAATGTCGACTCTTTATTGTCTTTTGTTATTTGATATCTTGCAAAGATAATAAAAATCCTTAAGTGATATATATTTTTTTAATTGCTTTGATAGCATTGATAATCTATAACAAACTAATATCACTATTTTCTTTATAATTTTATAAATCAAATTTAATTAAAAGTATAAAGTGTCGTAATAAACTTAAACTTTTAATATGAAATAATGTGGTACAATAATGAATACTTCACTCTTTAGGGCATCTTTTGTATACCGGGTTGAAAATTGATGTCTTAATATAAAAACTTAACTGATTAAACAATTCAAGAGTTCTATTGCTATTTCTATATCAATGAATCGAATGAATTCCCGAAGTAACCAAGGAATACCTTCTAATTGATTCTTTATATAAAGTTCGATTTTTGCTGCTTCTCTCAAATTGTATATTTCTAGTTGTTCCTTGAATATTTTATAGTATGTTACACTTTTGTCAAATAACTTTATTGCTTCCTCTATATTTCCTCTGAATGAAAAAAGAGATTCAAAACAATTTCGTTAAAATATCTTCAGATTCTTTATATAAAGTCTAGTTTATTATTTCCTAGTTAACTTGCGGTTAAACTTGACCACAAATTTCACCCAATGGGCTTCACTCATGGTATAATTATAAAACACCAGGCTAACTACAAGTTAACCAGATAATGCAAAAATGCTTAAATCACATATTGGATTAAATTGGCGCATTTAAAACATTTCAACTTAAAACAGTTATTAGGAACAATGAAAACACACAAACCTTTTTATTTCAATGGTTCCTAATGCTCCATATGCCTGTCCAAACTTTTCATCAATCTCGATCGCTTCATGTATTCTATAGCTTTATCAACATTATCAATCTTTAAATGTAGTAAGCTCCTGTTTGCATAGACAGATGCGCATTTAGAATCTTTCTCCATTGCTTTAATCAAATAATTATCAGCTTTTTGATATTGTTTAATTTTGATCATCATCTATATGATTGAGAATTTCACCAATTAATCAAAATGTCCACAACATAATAATACTAACTTATTATACGTATTTCTTTTTAATTTCAATTATTTTTCTTTACAAAATTATAAGTAGTTTTAAGTACCTCAGCGTACATTATACAACACATTGTATGTTCAGGAAGATTTGGATATTTTACAAAGTTCTCTCAAAAGTTTTAATAGCCGCTCTAATTAATCTCGTATTATCATTTGATACCGCAATAGAATAATCCAAGTAATATTTCTGTATGTACGC
>Ga0157364_1000953_pt1 | contig 22904 bp, 8 predicted proteins | sample AttsexASBM2_FD_111476 | JGI IMG/M metagenome (GOLD analysis project Ga0157364, IMG submission 111476) | Fungus gardens microbial communities from leaf cutter ant in Ribeirão Preto, State of São Paulo, Brazil - Atta sexdens ASBM2 | ecosystem: Host-associated > Fungi > Mycelium > Unclassified ...
ATACTCATGGTCATTTAGGGTAGGGTGCACAGTAGTTAGCACGGACCATGGGCTATAGTATATAAGGTAGACTACTTTGTCTTAGGAACTCTATCGAGTTCTCTTGTGTTTCTCTAATATAAGAGTTGTTCTTATTTCCAACCCTAAGGAATAAGTTCATAACACTAATGTTCTCAGACAATGCACTAATTAACATATTTTGGACTTCTAAGATATCTTACTAGATCTCAGATAATAAGATATGAACTATATTTAATATCATGCTTGAACCTACCACTTTTAATACTTTTTCTAAAAGAATATAACTAGTACTTATGCTAGCTATAATTTATATAATGTTATTTGGCTAAAGTATGACAACACTGAAAACAAATCTGAGTAACTCTCTATTATTGAACTTATTTATGCTATAGACTTGGTATCCAATTTCCATATCATATACTTAACCAAGCCTAGTCCTCTTTCACTATCTTGATTATATTGTTGTAATAAAACCCTAGCCTTTGTATACTTTTCATAGGGTTTCTCTTAGTATATTTTTGTTTGTTTTTCTAATTCTGTCTAACTCTAGCCTTTATGCACTTATTATGGGATTTTACTTCTATTTTTTAGCCTTTGACTTCTATTTTGTTTTTCTTCGAACCATTTTAATTCTCTTACTTGTTTTTTCACTCAGTTATTCTAATTAAAGAACAAATTATAATTGAGTAATATACTAAAACAAAAAATATTCTATCTAGTAGGAAGAAGGCAATAACATCTATACCAACATCTTATTTTCAATCTTCTTCCTATTTCCTTCTTCTTTTTCTTTCTCATTTTTGTCTTTTTCTCCTCACTTTTCCTTATAGCCACCAAACTCTACTATATATTAACAGTAATTCCAATCTTTGCCAATTGTACTATGTTTTTCTCTTGACTCTCCATCAAGTCTCAGAGAGAATTGCCAACCCTATAATACTTATCTATAAATTCTCAAAGTGTCTTTTCAGTAGTATTGAGAATCCTACTGTAAACAGGATTTTCTTTCTTTCCAGCTGTGATGTCTTGATTGAGGATATACTGCTGTTTTATAACAATGTACTCTACACAGATCATGGAAAGACTAGAGAAGAAGAAAACTTAGTAAAATAGTAAAAAACTAATATACTTACTACTTACTTACTGTAGTATACTAAGCACTTATGTCTAGCATGTATATATCTCTCACAGGAGTTCTTGTACTCTATTGTCACCATATCATTCCTACAGTACTTTTTTATCTGCTTTCTTTTTGACCTCTTTGCTAGTCTTAGACCAGCCTCATTCTTTAAAAAGATCTCAAAAACTTTCTTTCTCTTGGTCTTTGTAATTAAGAAGATTCTAACACTCTTTTAGAAATCAGAATCTCTTACTAAGATCTTTTTCCAGAGCCTTTTCAGCTTCTCCTTCTCTTATTACTTTCATATAGCTGTCTTTTTTGTTTTGGTCTCTATAGTTAGCCTTATCTTCTTAGCTACTCACTCAGCATGTTGTGCTTTACCATCTCTTCTGGATAGGCTAGGAGCTGTTACTCCTTCTTGTATCATCTTCTTCTTTCTTTGTGCTGATACTTGAAGATTTCAATATTAAGCTCAGAGGTTATAGAAGATAAGAAAGAGAACATAGTAAAGAAAGAAAAATTAGAAATTTTTTTCTTCCCTTATATTGATTGATGTACTATCACAGATTCTCTAAATAAACTGAATAGAACTTTGAAGGCTCAGTCTTAAGAGAGAAATATTATTATATACTAAGTATACTTAATAAAAGTCTATTTCCATGACAGTGATGTCCTATTCAAATCCTAACAAAAGTTCATCTTCTATGATAGTCTTATTTCTACAACATGTTCCCACAGTAGTAATATAATTAATTTCAAATCCTATAAGTATTAAGACTTTAAACTCTAAGTAGGATTAAAAGATAGCTCTTATATTGAGTAATATAAGAGAACTTGATAGAGTTTCAGTTACAAAGTGTTTATCTTATATAAATTTGGTTCATGGTCTATACTATACTAATCTAGCCTATCCTAAAGAAATATATATAATACATACTATTGGTATGTAATATGACATTATTACTTCTAGATTTTTTTATATCCTTCTATATGCCACATGATTGTGTAACTATGACTTGTGATAGCTTTCATGTGACTGTGACTGATGTGTAACACTGAGTCATATATAACATTATATTACTTCTAATTTTAAGCCCTAAAAAAATAAGAAAGAAAATAAAAATAATTAAAGTCCACTATCTTTGATTCTAACAATAAGTACCCTATCTTTTATAGTAGAGATACTTCTTTCCAACTTGGCCTTCTATAGTAGAGTTTTCCTAATTCTTTTATTAACCTTTTTTAGTATCTTATTACTGAAACCTTTGTTCAGAGCTATACTTTGAAACCTCTGAGTATCTCTTTTCTAAAGTACTTGTATATAAGACTAGTAAATATATTTTATTTTGCTAGTCTAATAAACAATTGTTCAAGTTCAACTTGATCTCTAGTATTCTTCAGTAATATACCACTATTAGTACTTACTCTTTTTGGACCTTGTTCTATTTTTTCAAGTTGCAACTATATAGCAGACAAATAGTATAGTATATATGCTGAAGCTAAGATCAATCTGGAAAGCTTGCATTACTATACACTTAGTATAGAGTTTTTATATCTAGTATATTTCTAAGCTAACTCTATAGGCTTTTTGCTTCTTGGTATGAACTGTGCCTAACAGTACTACAAACTCTGTGAACTCCTATTAAGTACTAGAAAGAGTAAGATAATTGCTTTTACATAATCTGGTAGTATCTGGAACTTTAAGCTCTTAATCTCTAAGTAATAGCTTGTTATGACTCAAAGATCTTAGAGCTGGTTAATGAGAGGAACCTTGTATAGGATTTACACAAGAGAACTCAATAGAGAACTCTGTACAGGGTTGTCTACCTCATATACCTCAGACTACTGGTCTGTGCAATATTACTTTAGCCTACCCTAAATAACCATGTATCTACTTTAAGACCACCATATATATAACATATAGTATAATGTTATTCCTTCCAAAACCTTCTACTATTGTCCATTATAGCACATGATCATGTGACAGTGTGACTATAACCTATAACATCCCACTGATTCCTAACTCTAGTTCTAAAAATAGAATAGACCTGAAAAAAAAAGAAAAGCAAAGAAAATAAGATAGAGTTCAATCTTTGTGTTTCTTATATAGCTATTCTTTTCTAGCATTTTTCTAGAACCTTCTACTAAGAATAAAACTTTCACTATTCCTTCACATATTCAGCAGTTTAAATTGGTGTTTGCCAAGAAAGACTTTAATACTCTCCCAGATTACTATAAGACTATTTTATTGAACTAGTTTCTAAGACTAGGTTAAAAACAGATGGTAAGTAGCACCCAGTAACATTCTTTAGCAAGTTTTTTTTCTGTCAAGTATAACTATGAGATCCATGACAAGGAAATATTAGTAATTATCTAGGCTTTTGAAGAGTAACAACTCTTTATGAAAGATATACTAAGCTTTATGGAAATCTAAATAGACTATAGAAACCTAGTGTACTTTATGATGGTCAAGAAACTCAACTGTAAAAAAGCACAGTAATTGTTATATCTAGTAAGATTTGATTTTGTCCTACACTACTATCCTGGTAAGTTTATGAATAAACTAGATATACTGTCCCAAATATCAGACTATGGTGATAGTTCATATAACAATGGGAACATGATCTTGATCAACCTAGAGTATTTAGTGGTATATGAAATGAAGGGGTTAGCATTCAAAAGAAAGAGATATAACTTTCTTACAAACATATACTAGGGGAACAAAGTAGATTAGCAAGAGAGAATAGTGGCTTACATAGCTAGAAAACTTTGTTAATTCTCCTCCAAGTCAATATAGTCATCTGAATGGTCAGAGATAGACAAATTGCTTCTTTTTTAGAGAAATATTTATATCTTTGATATCTCAAGCTTATAGCAGCATATTTTGTCTCTTTAACATAATATCAAAATTGCTGGACATACTGAATACTAGAAGATATTAGAACAAGTATTGTAGAGCTACTAATATTCAGGTACATTAGCTAGTATATTGTAATACTTATGATCTGTGTCTGTAGACCAAACCTATTTGTTACTTGTCTTCTAGAGAATTACATCTGCTATCCATGCTAAATGCAAGATAGGAGGCTATTAGTATCAACTTTATTGAAGAACTTTCTGAATTTATAAAGTTTAATACAGTAATGATAGTAGTAGACTTAGTTTGATTTTACTCATATTACAGTTACTATAAAAAGCACTACAAGACTCTTTTTATACCATGTCTGAAAAATCCATAGCTTCTCTACTCAAGTAGTATTAGACTATGAACTATAGTTTATTGTATTCTTTATCAAGGAGCTCTATATGCTGCTTGGAGTTAAAGCCATATCTTTTACAGCTTAGAACTCTAAATAGATAGACAAACAGAGCAAGTAAACCAAAAGCTGAAGAAATATTTATGTCTATTTATTAATGAGTATCAGAGTAACTGATAAGATCTTCTCTTGCTAGCAGAGTTTCAGTATAATAACTATATATGCTTTTTTATGCAACTTCTTCTTGATACTAGATAACTGCTATAGATGGGATTTGAATCTTCTCAAATAAGATCCAAATTAGAGAATGTCTCAAAGTTTACCAACTATATAAAGTTCATACTGGAAGAAGCAAGGTTTGTTACTCAAAAGTTTCAAGAAGATATAGTTAAGTACTATAATCAAATATATACTTCTACTCTAGTGTTCTACTCTGGTAACAAGGTATTTTTAGACTTTGCAAACATCCACACAATATACCCTTATACCAAATTGTCTTACTGATATCTCAAATCTTATATAGTAAAGAAACAAGTTGGACTTATATTATATTGTCTCAAGCTTTCTCCTACTTTACAAAGGTTACATTTAGTGTTTCCAGTGATCAAGCTTGTCACTGTTCTTACTAATTCTATTCCTAAAAGATACTCTAGTTCTTCTCTAGACCCAGCTATTATCAACAAAGAAAAAAAGTAAGAGGTGGAAAAAATTTGAATAGCCACTAGTATTGGAAGAGATATCAGTACTTGATTAAGTGGAAGAGTTTTAGCCTGAAGGCAAATTCATAGAAGAATATCACAGACATATTTACACCTGATAGAGCAGCTAAGTTTTATTGTCTTAACTCCATAGCTTTGTAGTTAATGTATTTAGTAGACTTCTAGAGCATCAACTTTAGACTTATACTTCTTGCTTTAAGTCATAGCAATTGGAAAAGGGAGGTAGGTGTAAGAGAATCTACTATTTTGCAAGAATTTGAGTTTATAGTACTACTAAATCCCATTGTCAACTCTGTAGATTTCTTATCTCTCAAGTCTTTAACTAATATTCTACTATAATACTGTGGACTTCTACTTGTCTTTTTCTGATTATTGACCTATTTTGTAAGAAGACTTTCTATTACTGCCAAATTCCATAGTGATTTTGTTCCTTACTAGTCACTTCTTAACCCCACCAACCTTTGCTATCTTTTCTCTTGACTATATCAAACACTGCCAATTCCCATAAGTACACTATTGATCTTTGTTTCTAATCTTTACTTGTACACTTGCTGTAAATTTCCTCTTATATCGACACTGTTCTGTTAGATTGCAATAGACTCTCTAAGTAATTTTTATTTTCAGAAGTCTCCATTCTGTTCTTTTAGAACTTTCTAGAAGTATGCATTGCTTGCACTTATTCCTTATAACAATATACTTAGAACTTCCTAGAGTTGTAATTTCTATAGTATTCCTATGGTCTTTTCCCAGTCATTCTAACATACTTTTCCTAGCTACTGACTAATGAGTTTCTACTATCCGGTAATATTTGAGATTGCTATATCAAAGTTCCTGACTATTTAGCTTCATTATTCCATAATTGGGTTACTAAATGTTCTATCTAATATTCTGCCTAATTAAAATAGACTTCTTGATATTTAGAATAGCTATTATCTCTAAGAAACTCTATTTTGTTTTCTTAGAATTTTCCTACAAAAGATTATAACTTCTACAAAACTCTATAGACTTTAGCCAGTTGCCCTAACAATTTATAGCAACCACTGTTATGAACTAAAATCCTTAGAGTGGAATATTAGAACAACTCTTATATTGAGTAACACAAGAGAACTCAATAGAAAACTCTTCCACAAACTAGTTTACCTTATATAGTCCTACAGATGGTCCATGCTAACTACTGTGCACCCTACCCTAAACAACTATATGTAGTCTATGAGGCCAACATGTGGTATCCATGTTGTATGACGTCATCTATTCTCGAATCTTTTATTAAATTCTCCCAAGTCTCATGATCTGTCTTGTGACTACACCATTAGGTGACTGATGTGACGGCATGACTGATCAATCCTAACCCTAGTTATTCTAAAAATTGAAAATTGAAAAAAATAAATAGAAAATAAAATAAAATATGAAAGGAAAAATAAAATAAATTAAGTCCAGCTTCTTCGATCTTGACAACCACTAACCAAGACAGTCAATAGTATACTAAGTAGTCTTACAAAGTAAGAGTCTTGTGAAAATCACAAGAAAACTCAACAAGAAGTCTTTAATATATTGTTATCCTATTTATACTATTTTTTCATTCTTTGGTATTGAGACTAGAAGCTTTATACTATAGATACATAATCTGTGCTAGTAATAAATAATTCTATTCTAATGTCTATATATTAGCTATAAGGTAATTATATTATAAATATATACCTCAATATTATCTTTTTAGTTTTTTCTCCCAAATTTTAGATCTATAACATAATGTCATATAATATATTATGTGGCTATGGTCATATGTCTCTTTATTGTTCAAGAAATAAAATAAAATTAAACTAAAGAAAATAGATAAAAGAAAAAGAAAATTAAACAAATATAAGAGTTCAAGTATACTATGATAAACAAGATCTGTGACAACTGTTAAACTTAATGTTGAATACCCAGTATGTTAGAGTTATGAAAGTTGTACTTGATTTTTATTTTTATTTTTATTTGATTTATTTTTCTATTTTAGGAACTTAGAATTAGAGTTAGTGTGATGTCACATGATCACATGTCACAATGAAAGATGGTAGAATATTCTGAAAGAAATGATGTTATACAGTATATTATATATATATTGACTTTAAAGCAGACACATGGTAATTTAGGGTAGACTAAAGTAGTAGAGCATAAACCATTAGTCTTAGATATATAAGGTAGACAATCCTGTACAGAATTCTCTATTGAGTTCTCTTGTGTTAATCTAATATAAGGTTTATCTCATTGGCTAACTCTAAGGTCTTTGAGTTGTAACATAGTGATTCTTGATTACTTTCTATTTCTTAAAAAAGTTCAAAACTTCATAAGAATTTCTGTCTTTGAGCAATTTTAACTTCTTAAGATAGAACTCAAGCTATTTCTTTTGAATGTTAGCTAGTAATTTAGTGACATCTCCAAGGTTTTTAGAAATTGGGTAAGCTTTTACTACATATTATACTAAGAAAAAGAAAATTTGTTCTACTCTTCCTTCTCTTGCAAGATATGCTCAATAGCCAGTGATGGCTGGCTCAGCTAATTCACCTATAAGAGGTGGAGTATTTATTTTACTTCCATTATTATCAACAATAATTAGGTATTGGCTTTTATATTGAATTTTTATGGTTATTACATACTATATTGGAGTTAGGAAACCTTCTCTTTGGTTGCCATAAAGGACTATGTAAAATATTGGTAGGATATTCTTGTTTCCTATGGATATTTCCTTCTTTAAAAGATATCTAAGTTTGATGTGTAGATTTCCTCAATTTATGATCCTGTGGTGCCTACAAAGTAGGTTATAAAGATTGTTGAAGGTTGGGTGGTCATATTTCAATATCAGTGTTAACATTATCTTTGACCTCTTTTATATTATACAACAGTTAGTGCATTTAGGAAAGAATTTCTCATTAAAGATGGCATGTTTGGAGCAGAAAATAACATTTCCTTGTGTATAGCACATAAAGTAATAATTATTATCCTTATATCTGATAAATATCATTGATTCAGAGTATAGCACAAGTTTATCAGTGTTAACCTTATTGAGAAGAAATATATATGCTGGAAGTGTAATGTTTTTGGGTTTATTATCTAAGAAGATTTTCTGAGATTTTTTCATTTGAGACATCTAACAGTTGTATGATTGTATACATGAGTTGTAGCTACAATAGTAAACTCCTACTAGGAATTTGGTAGACATGCTTCAAGTTACATTGACTATATCTTTTTAAGCAGTATACAGTTCAATCATTTAGCATGATCATTTTGTTGGTGTACATGTGAAGTACTAGTCTTATAGATAATATTTTGCTCTTTTAGAAAGTATTGTAATTCTAACATCATATACTCTCCTCCATTATCAGTATATAATCTTTTCACAGAATAGAAAGTTGTATTCAACCACATACAGAAAATTAACACTGTAGCTTCAGACTTTTTGCATAGAAAAGCAATGCTATAATAGGAGGAACAGTCATTAAGTGTTAAGTATAGACTACACTTAAAGAGCAAAAGTCCAAAGAAGATGTGGAGTTTGACAAGTATAGAAACTTATCAAAGTTTGATAGAGATACAGACTTTCCAGAACAATCTTGGCCTCAACTCATATGTTGTACTTTTTATGAGCCATAAGATTGCAATTTCAGAGAAAGGCTTTGGAAGGAGAAATTAGAAATTATAAAGAGAGAAGTAAGTATATTACTATTAATACTGGAGTTTGGTGTTAACTTTAGTTAATTATTAGGCTAGTTATTATAAAGTAACCACCAGCCTTAAATATATAAAGTAACTAAAGAAGTAATTAGATAAATCTTCAAGCTATCAGGTGTGGTTCACACTGGGGTGGAAGTTTGCAGAATGAACTTAGAGATGAACAGACTTGTGGAATGATCTTGGCTTCAGCTTATATACTACACCATCTGTCTGCTACATGGTTGCAACTTCAGATGATAGAAAAAAGTCTGAGATGGAAGTGAGTGCTGATTGGTGTGTCGCTGTTGAATACTGGGGATCGAGTTCAATAAGAATTATCTTCATTGATTATCAGACTAGCAAATTACAGTGTAACTACTAGTCTTATATACAAATGGATAGTATAGGAGATGCTCGGAGTTTTAGTGGCAAAACTTCTATTATACTGAGCAGAGATTTCAGTATTAAGACACTGACAGGAGCAACTCCATCATGGAAGACCAAGTTGAATAGAAGTATCTCTGCTGTGGAAGATAGAATACCCAGAGGGTTACAGTACCACTGTAAAACATATTGTGAGAAAGATAACTGCTGTGAAAGGTGGGCTTGTATGATTTGGAGATGATATCACTGCAGGGATGTAATTTCTGGATGGGTGGGCTTGCATATGACACAAGTAGATATTTCAGTAGTAAAATACTCAAAGAGTTTAGGTTAGATAAGAGAAAACTCCACATAAAAGTCTAAGTAGTTTTTGTGGAGTTTGAGAGGAGTAAATAGATAACAAAAAAAGGTACAAATAACTGCATATCTTGATTCAAATCAAGCCAAATAACTATGGAGTTTTTTTATAAAAATAATTTCATTATAAAGATTAAAACACTAATAGAGTTTTAATACAAGTAAGGCCAAATAACTGTGAAGTTTTAATGTCAAAATAACTATATTAAAGATGGACATAGCTCAGAGTTCGGGCTGTGATATTAAGAAATGTAATTATCTACAATAAGATAAGGTAAGAAGCTTAAAACTGTGGCAAACATGTTTTTTATATTGGAAAATGGATTTTCTTTATATCTTCTTAATATTATTAAGAATATAATGCATGACTTTGTTAGATATATGTTCAAAATAGCAATGCAAAGTCTCAAAGCTCAGGTATCTTGTTGTAAGACTCACAGAATTAAGGACATTATACTTAAGAATACAAATTCTTACAATCTAGATATTATCTCAAAATTGGAAGTAGTCAATAAGACAACATCACCAGACTTATTGTAGAAAGTAGAACCACTTCTATTGCCTTCTACTCATAATTCAGACTGAAGAACATATCTAGTAGAAAGAAAATATATCTGTATGTTAGTAACATAGTATACTGACTATAGTTTTGACATAACAACTTTGGTAGTCTCTTTCTTAGGATTAAATATTTTATGTTCAATTAGGACAGTGTCAAAAACAACTATAAATAATAGTATTTTTAAGTTTTTAGTCTTGACTCAACTATAATTATCCAGAGTTATATTAGTAAAATTAGACTTAAATAAAGTAAAGTAGATAAAGGTATGTTATATTCCAATTTGGCCACATCTATTCCAACCCACAGATAACACATACTAACCTATCTACACTTCTAAATCTTTTCTAATATAAATTACTTCTCTTTATTCCATCTTGAAAATTCTTACTGAACTTCCCAACTTTATAGACCTCTATCTTATATTCAAGGATTATTTAGACCCAGGGTAACTCACTTACTGTTATGACCTTAGGCTTGGCTCAGGTTGCAACTTTAGGCAAAGACTTGAGAGAAGAAAGGGGATTGATTCAATTGGTAAAGCATAAGGAATACAGAATAGTATTTATGCTATATATACTGATAGTCCATGAAAAAAATGTTAGGAGTACATAAGGTGAAACGAGTTATAGTACATGAGGATAGAGCAAGGACATTGCACCCTCTACATGAGACACTGACTGAGCTACATACAGCACAACCAATCATGTCATCATTACCCTTTATCCATATCCATGCTGCATCCAGGAGGCATTGATCATAAGACTTACAGTCTCTATTCCTAGATAACTATCTTAAAATATAAGCTGGTAGTTACACTGTAAACTTACATCTTGAAAATTAACCAAAACTAAGACCATCTTCTGGTACTGGTGATAACATATCTTATCATCTTCTAGTGGACTTATCCTCTACAAATCCTCCTAACTAGTTCTTTCAAAATATATAACTAGTATAACTAGTAGACATAATATATAAGCTAAAGCCAAATATTGTTTTGATATCTATATTTCATATATCTTAATAATGTATACTTGTTTATCTGACTTCTAAGGACTTACTAATAGGTCTCAGATAATACTATGTTTAACAGAGTATCAGAATCTAAGAACCATTCATCTTTATAAAAGCTGCCATAGGGTACTTTTTTTACCCTTACACAAGAAATATAGTATCTTTTCACATTTAGAGAGATTTACAGCAATAAGTAAATTAGATAGAACAAATTTATTCAGATTTAGAGCCATATATATATAATTTAAGGATATTTCATATAAATTGGGTAAACTGAGTCAAGAAATTTAGTAAATTGTCAATCTGTAAGAAAAGAGGCATATACAATGTGCTACTAAGGGTCTAATCATCTGATTCATATTTATTATTGCTCTCTAAAGAAACTGCATAATTATCATTTGCTTACTTTCTAGAAGTAACTGTTATAGATAGATTAATCTTTATAGGAGAGGAATTCTTAGTAGGCAGTTCTACAATTCTGGAGATTAAAGTCTCATTAGAGAACTTCTTTTCCAAGTACTTCTTGTAGAATTTTAACACTCACACTTTTGCCTATGTCTAGGGTCCTTGATTGAATGGGACTTTTTTAAGGAGCAACTACAAGAAGGCAATCAGCAAGATATAAAACTATGACTAAATGCTTGAAAGAGAGAAGATGAATTGGTAGAGAAATGGCAGCCATACTTACAAAGACAATAATACTACTGCTATTATCATCCTGGTCTCATTTTATCTGCTTGTTCACTATTTTTACCTTAGTTATTCTTCTTTTTCTTCTTTTACTGCTCAAAAGAATTCTCATTCTATAACTGCTACTGCTCTTCTAGATACTGTTGTTACTGTTGCTTACCACTACTCATAGTTCTTTTTCTACTAAGATAGTTTATTCTTATATGGAATACTAAAGTGGTAGGCAGTATTAACAGTACTAGTTTATCTAGAAAATTTTGCCTAAATAGCAGAACATATAACATCTCAAGTAAGATTGAAAATGGATATATGAAAAGGAAAAAGGGAGGTAGAAATGAAATTCCATAAATAAGAGATTGCAAACAAGAGAGTTATTGCTCTCAAAGTAGAGAGAACATCATAATTGTTTCTATAAAGTCTTATATAGAGAAAATCAAGCTCAGTAATCTGAAAAGCGGGATCCTGATTGCCAGAGATTTGGAAAGTAATTGTCATCTAATAGTTGGTAAAAACTAATGCTAGACCAGATATTCTCATAAGAATCCATAAGTGAGTCCAAAAAAGTCTCAGTGTTGGACTGGCCACATATTAATATATTATTTAGCAAAGTAGAATTAAGAATAGCCAGAGCTTGGGAGCCTAGGAAGTTTTCCTGACTATCTCATTCATATTAGTGGCCTGAGAGAGTACCAAAATATTCAGTATATCTTCAGTAGTGAAAATAGTATTAGAATAAATAATAAGAGTAATCATTAATTTAACATAGATTTTCTAAAAGAAATAGTCAGTAGGGCTAGAAAGTTTGAGAAGATTAGCAATGAAGTTGGCCATTACTATCAATAAAGATAATCAGCATAAATTAGAGTGTAAATATACAACCTAACCAGTAATAAACTATTAGTATATGTAAAATGCAAGAGAATCTTGTGAGCATATAGTAATTCAGAGATCAGCTCAATTCACAACAGGACTAGAAGTGACAAGATGTTAACTTACTAGTAAAGTTGGTCAAGCCCTACTCATCAATAAAATATAGTCTGAAAAAGCACTAACTAGAGATCAAGACAATTAGGACCTATTATTATGATTTCTATAATCTTTATCTTATATTCTACAGATGTTTGCCTTGTGTTGGACATGTGTTAGGGTTTGTTTCATCTTTGACTCATGTTTACTGCAGTTTATATTATCCTTATATAGTATCACTTAACATCTTATATAGTAGTGGAAGCTTTTTCTTTGTTTTCCTCATTTTCTCTTTATTATTTTCTCAAGGATATTATACTATTTACTTATGGTTTTTAGGTATATATAGCTATAAATACAAGCTTATATTCTTATACTTTACTAATTGACTATCTTCTTTATTCTTTCTCAAGTCTTTTTCTAAGTTGCAATATGAGCCAAGTTTAGAATTGTAATACTCATAACCTGTTGGAAGAATAGAATGTACAGCAGCATAGTGTAGTCAGACATGCAAATCTTGGATACTAGTTTCTTTATTTAATTTCCTTTTCTTTTTTCTTTTTTCTTTTATTTTCTTTACTTAGATTTAGGGTTAGGGTTAGAGTGACATTATGGTCACACTGTCACACACCTGTCACATCAGATGACATGGTTACAGTAATGGTCACAAGTCATGAGATCATAGAGAAAGACATAGAAGGTTTTAGAAGAATAGTGTTATACAACATATATAATATATGTTGATCTTAAGGCAAACATATGGTTGTTTAGGGTAGGCTAAAGAAGTATTAGCATGGACCATAGTAGTTTAGTATATAAAATAGACAATCTTATATAGAGTTCTCTATTGAGTTTTCTTGTATTAACTCTAATACAAGATTCTTTTCTTTTATAATAGAGAGCTTAGTATAAGTGAGATAAAATAAGTAGTAATAGTATATTAAATTCAAAGTAAAAATTTTACATTAATTACTATATTAGTTATAATATTGATCATAGTATGAATGCTTAGTAAGTGGAATGCTTTATAACATTAATTTCTTAAGTTACTTCTTAAATCTAGCCTTAAGTTGTTATAGTATATTTTAAGCCCTTATATTTTTATTTGTTACTTTTTAGACTAATTAATGTTGTTAGACATAATTCATACTATAGAACTTTTTAGTATATTCTATATGTATCCCATATAAAGATTACTTTATTTATCAATAATTATTATAATAGGCTAAAGAAGTATAGTATATCTATTTAACTTAAATATTAGTACTAGTTTCTAGGATAATATTTGAAAATTTGAAAGCATAGGCATTTATTATGAATACTAAAGACTATTAATCTGTACTAGATAAAAGTATATAGAGCAAAGAAAATTTGTGTATTATTCATAATAAAGAAGAATATGTGGAATAGCAATATTGTCAGAGTAGTAAATGTTGGACTTGGTTTTATTTTATTTTCCTTTTTCTTTATTTTCTTTTTCTCATTTTCCTTTTATTTTATTTTGAGTTTCTTTTTCTTTTCTTGGATATTGGACAAAGAAGTATGATATGACATCACATATATAGTCACATAAGTCACAAATTGTCACAAAATCATGTGACATAGAGAAGAATATAGAAAGTTCTAAAATAGATGGTATCATATAACATAGTAACAGTATGTTAATCTTATAGGAAATATATGGACTTTATAGTAGGTTATATGAAGGATGCACATAGACCATGGTCTGTAGTATATAAGGTAGACTAACTTATATCTGGAACTTTATTAAGTTCTGTTATATTATTCAATACAAGAGTTATTTTTTATTCTTACTCAAGATCTTAAGTTATAACAAATATATTAAATGTAATTTATAAATTATTTCATAATTATATTGTCACATAATAATATTTGTTTTTTATTATAAACCAAAAAAGATACTTTTATACTATGATAAAGCTATTTGATTTTTGACTATAAATCTTTAACAAAGACTAATTTAGTTATAATCTTCAGACTACTCTGAGAGCTTGTGCTGAGTTATATAGAAAGATAGACAATTTTCTTTAGTCTCATATTGAACTCAAAAAAACTTGAACCTTTTTTCTTTTATTTCTTTCTTTTAAATATTAAAGAAATATATAACTGCTATATATGATGTAATTACATGATATAATATTACTGGTTGTATAACTTGTGTATGTGATTACAAATCATCCATAATAAAATATTGCAGAAAGTACTAGAGAGATAATATAGTATAGGAATACATTATAAACTTCTTATTGAGTTTTTTTATAATTTTTATGAGACTCTAGGTTTTTAGATTACTTAGTGAGCTGTTGACTATCTTAAGTTAGTAGTTGCTATAATAGAGAAGTTAGAAAAGCATCATTATTCTAGATATTAAATATAATATATTAAAATACTATATTAGTTATATTGTTTATAATAAAGTATAATATTATAGCTTATTTCAGTTTTATATATAACACTTGCATAAAATGCTAAGAATCATAGCTGATTAAGACAAGTCTTTTATAGGCATAAAGAATATAAAGAGAAAGTAGTCTAAAAGCTAGTTTATAAAATACTGTTAAGTATAATATTCTTTATTCCAACTAGCTTAGAGATATAGCCCAATGGTCTACTAAAGATACTGGTATATTTCTAATGCACTTAGTTTAAGCTGGTTGGGCCAAGGAACTTAGAACTAGTATAGTAGCATTTGATATTACAAATTCTTTCCTTCTTTTGTATTATATAAATAGATCAACCTAGTCTAAAATCTTCTTTCTCTCTGATATCTTTATTATAAGCATAAGGTAAGATTCTATACTGTTTTTCATTCTTTCAGCACTCTATATTATATCTCTTATTTGAATTTATTTTTTGAAATCAGAGCTCAAGCTCTCAACTTAAGTACTTTTATTCTCTCATTTGTGGATAATGGTCTTCCAATCTCTTAGGGAAAAATATATAATACAACTCTGCCAGAGTTTGATAGTAGTTACAAAGTAATTACAGACTTGATAGTCTTACTTGGCTTAATTATGAAGCATGACAAGTTAGAGATTTTTCACTTTTCTAGGGCATACAATAAATCTAATCCAAAGCTAGATCTTTTAGTAACTAGTGCTCTTACTCTCAAGCTCAAGATATACTGAAGATACTTGGGCTTTTATTATAATTGGTATTTGTTCTTCAAGGAATATATATAACTACTCTGCCAAGACATTTTTTACAGTCAAAGCAATGGACATACTTGAAAATTTGATTAGAAATCTTCTTCCACTTTAGAAATAGCTTCATTTTTTACTCATATGTTATTCTAATTACTACTTATAGTTTTTGACTCTGATTCTTTACTGGAGCTTCTGCAAAGGTACAAATATCACTTTTAGCAGTTATATAATGCAAGGCTAGTCTTTGGATTCTTGGTATATTTCACACTTCACCTACTGGTGGAATTGAGGTTCTGGTAGGTCTTACTCCCATTTATCTTTATCTTAAGAGGCTGGTTAAGTGGTCTTGTCTTCAAACTGCTACTATTTCTTCTCAGCATGTACTGATATCTTTACTTAGTATTAGAAACTCAAAAGACACTTGCTCTTTTAAATGATGCCCAGTATACTTATTTGAAGTGCTCTCTTTTGGATACTGAAGCATCACTTCTCAATCTCACTAAGCACTTCAATTCCTTTACTTGGAATACATAGAACATGAATGTTAAATGACCTTTAGCTTTAGCTTGTGTGCTATGCCTCTACTTGTTATATTCTGTTCTAGCTATCCATCCTAATCTATGGATAATGTTTTCTTCCTCATTGACACTCTCTAATCTCTTCCAGTATAGATTATCTTTCCCTATTTTCCTTTAGATATTCTCACTGTTTTCTTGCCAACTCCATAGACTTCTATCTCTAATATCTAAAGATCATCAGTATCCAGAATAACTCATGTAGCAGTTTTCATTCTAGGTAGCTACCCTAGGTAAAATACCTAATATATAAACTGGTATTTTATACTATACTAGCTTTATTCTAAAAATCAACCAAAACTAGCTCTAATTTCTGATGTTAGTGGCAACACACCTTATGACAGCTATCATATAATAATATCATAACAATATATTTACTATATGTTAGCTTTAAAAATAATGTATAGTATTTAGAATAGATTAGATATAGCTTGGCATAGACCATCAGCCTAGCATATAAGAAACAGACAATTTTGTACTAGGAGCTCTATTGAGTTCTCTTATGTTAACCCAATATAAGATTCTTTTATTGACTTAACTCTTAATCTTCAATTGTAACAATAGAGTTGTTAGAGAATCTGGTAAGGAAGTTTGAGAAGTGATTAACATGAAATGGACAGAGTTGATCTATATTAGAAGAAGTTTACAAGTATAAATAAGAAAAGAGACATTATCCATGAATTGAGATGGATGTAACTAAATCAGAATGTAATAATATTCTAGATTGTAAGTTGCTTGATAACTTCTCTGATTGTATTTTTTCCTACTCTTGTAATTGCTTAAGTCTCAAAAATTTCAAATTCTATCTAAAATCTCTTAACTATTTGTATCTTGAGACTTCTTTTTTTTTTTTACTTTTATTGTTGTTACTAATGTAAGTATTATATAATATCTCCTAAGAATATACAGGCTATCTCTGCTATGTATTTTTAAAAACTAGAACAATGAATGTCATCCTCTAAAACCTTATCTAGCCAAACAACTATTCATGATACTGAGCTATTTTCTATGAAACTGAACATTGCCAAGGCTATTAGTGTGAACATTGAATATATTATCCTTATCACTAACTTTCTAAGCTCTGCTAAAAAAGCAGTGAATCTATTACAAAATAAACTACTCACTTATTTGTAATGTCTGAACCTTGGATATATTCTTAGAGATTTAGGAGTAGTTCAGAAGTTTAAGAGAATGATAATAATAAATAATAATTGATGAATGATTATATGGAGTATCAATGAGAATAATTGATTTTATTAAGTCTGAGGTCTAATTCTCAGACATAAAGATATATACAAAAGAGTGATAGTCTATATACAAGCTGTTTCATGCACATAATCAAAACTTATATCTAATAGGGGCAATTATCTATTATAGCTGTTGAATATAGTTCACACCTTGTTATCTGAGATCTAATGAGGTCTTTCAGAAGTCCAAATAAGTTATTTATATGTTATTTGAAAATGTGAAAGACAGAGGTCAAAATAATCATTAGCTTCAGCTTATGTACTATACCTTTATAAGTTATACTGGTCACATATCTGAGAAGAGTACTTAGGAAACTTAGGGGATTAAGGCCACCAGAAGATGGTAAGACATGTCATTGCTAGTACTGGATATTAGTGTTAGTTTTGGTTGATTTTTAGAATAAGCTATTATAGTGTAAACTACCAGTTTATATACTGAGTATACTACCTAGTATAGTCATTTAGAATAGAGATTACTAAGTAAGTTATATTGGATACTAGTAATTCTTAGATGTTAGAAATAGAAGTCTATAAAGTTGATAAGGATTTAGTAAGGACATCTAAGGTGAAATAGAGATAGTTAATCTGTATCAGAAGAGATTAAAAAGTATGGATGATGTTAGATGTAGTTCACACCTCATTTATCTGAGATTTGATAGGATATCTTGGAAGTCCAAAATAGTAAGCTATGCATTATTTGAAAATATAAAAGACAGATCAGAATGATCTTTGGCTTCAGTTTATATGCTATATCTCTATTAGCTACACAGGTTATATATTTTAGATTAGGACTTGGGAACTTAATGATTAGAAAACTACTAGAAGATAACAAGATGTGTTGTTGCTAACACTAGAAGAGAGATATTAGTTTTAGTTGATTTTCAGAATAACTACTATAGTATAGACTACTAGATTATATACTAGTTAGTATATCTAAGATAGCTATCTGAAATTTAACTGCTAAGTGAGTTATCCTGATTTCTAGTAATCCTTGAATGTCAGGTGATGAAGATCTATGAAGTTAACTTAGACTAGTGAGAATCTCTGAGATAGAATAGACAGGTATGATCTGTACTGGAAGAGATTAGGGAGTGCAGATAAGAAATAGGAGGTTATCTGTAGGTTGGAACAGATGTAGTTGGAACACAGAATATGACATATGAGAGGAAAAGATATTACCTAGATATGGCTAAAACAAGACATGATAATAACAGATATTAGGCTAATTATTACATTGATATACTTATATCTCTATGAATACTTATCACTATATGATATACCATATATCATTTGATGAGCACTTTCTAATGCAAGTTCAATTATATGAATTTATCCAACTACTTATAAGATAATAGCTAGAAAACCTTATAGTTACTGATAGCTCAATATCTCAGTTGTTTGTTATCACTTGTGTACATTCTATATATGTGCAGATAGCCCTTATTTGAGGCTTTCCAGTATAACTTATTTTGTGAAAATAGACCCACTATGTGGAAATACAAGCTGAATCAAGTTTATGATAGAACTTTTCTATATATTTTGGACAATCCTATTTCTTAGCTATTTACTTTATACTTAAATTGTTCTTTTCTCATAGCCCTAACTACAGGATTGATTTCTGGGATTGTCTAAGCAATACTAAATACTAACTAGTCTATAGTAATATAACTAACATTAAAGTAGCTGCTAAATAAAGTTCAGCAACTTTTATTAATGCTCTTTGCTTCATGAGTATCATCTTATTTAAAGGATATCCTTTAATTGTTCTACTGTTCAAGAGTACCATTTCCTTACTCTTAGAGACAAGAATTGTAAGCTTCTTCAGCCTAGCTACTCTAAATAGTAGTTGGCTTTCTTATATTGGCCAGTTGGTTATATTACATGTCAGAAGGACTGAAGCCATTCTTTACCATGCTTTTATTGGAGAGTATAAACAGTGCTTTTTCTCTGAAAAGTGTACTAAATATCTATATAACCATTACCAGGTGGAAATATATTAATATATCTTTGCAAACTATCTCAGGTTTGCTTATAGTTCCTTGATTAATCTATCTCCATCAATTAAGAACTTTGTTGACTTCTTGAAGGAATATTCAAGTGTTACAACTTAAGACATAGTAAATAGTCAAAAGAAGAATCTTGTATAAGGTTTATACAAGTGTTAGGTAATAAACATGTCTGGAAAAAGAGACTATCTGCAGGAAAATTTGTGAAAGATATTAGAAAAGTATAGAAACATTCTCTAACATATATAGATATGATTCTGGAATAACCTTGGCTTCAGCAGATAAACTATACTTCTGCTGATTATAATATTCATACTTTGGATAGAAATTATAATAAGAAATAAACCATTATAGAAGTTGGACTTCTGAGCATGGACACTCAGTAAAATGCACTACACTAGGTGACTTTCAAGCTAAGGAATTACAGAGTAATTATGTATCTTAAATATTAGTACTAAGTTTATCTGAGGATTAGAGAAGACAGATAACTACTTTAGGTACATTAAAGTTCTTGGAAATTGAGTCCAGAGATTTATAAACATCATAAAAAGCTATGTGGCTAGTAATAGAGTGATCTGACATAGAATAGAACTAGACTGATCTATACTAGAAGTAGTATATTGTCAGAGTTGCGAATATTAGATTATATTTTATTTTTATTTTTCTATTTTATTTTTCATTTTATTTTCATTTTCATTTCTATTTCATCTAGGATTAGGGTTTAGCATATCATTATAAATCATTATTACAGACTGTTACATTATAATACTGTTATAGTTATATTATCATACAGTCATATAGACATAGCAGAATATAATAAAAGCTTCTGGAACAATGATATCATATAACATATTTAATATATGTTAACCTTGTGACTTACATATGGTCTTTAGGATAGTGTTATGGGATGCTTTGGACATGAACAATTTTTATTTTCTTTTTCTTTTATTTTCTAACTTTATAGAGATTTTGTTTTCTTTTTCTTTTTCTTTTCTTTCTTGGTCAATGAAGAGGCATGTGACATCAAAGTCACATGACTGATCATATGATATGACATCATAGGCCTAGAAGGTAGTAGAAGGATCGGGAAAATGACATCAGGGTACATGGAGTACACATGGTGGCCTTAAGGCAGACATGAGGATAAAGCATGGACAATAGGGCAGGCTTAATTATTAGTAGCACAGACCAAGCATGTATTGTATAAATAGGACTCTAATTAAGCAGAGACTCCTTGTCAAGTTCTCTTGTGAAATCCCCACTAGATATCCGCCTTAAGAGATTTACTCATTGATGAGATTATTGGACATTATGTCTAGTGGTTGCCACAACAGATAGGCTAGATGTAGTAGTAACACAGACTATCTAGTAGAGTATATAAGATAGATGCTTTGTACTAAGAACTCCATCAAGTTTTCTTATGTTATCCCTAATACAAGATTTCTTTACTTGATCCACTCTAAAATCTTGTAAGTGTAACATGTATAGACTGGAAGAAGAATATCCACTTTTGTGGATGTTTTAGATAGAGAAGAGCTTAGATAATTATTATTTGTAATATAGTTGGATGTGTTGGATATTTTTGTATAGTATATAATAACAAGAGAACTCAATAGAGTTCCTAATATAAAGTGTCTACCTTATATATGCTAGCTAGTTGGTCTGCATAAAACTAATTACTAATTTATTTCAGAGACCATGTATTATCCATAAGATTAGTATATAGTAAACATACTATATGATGTTATTATTCTAGAATCTTTTATATGTTACATAATTGTATAATAGTTTATAACATCATATTTATATCCTAACTCTAAGTTCAAAATAGGAAAATAAATGAAAATAAATAGAAAATAAAATAGACCAAGTCTATTATCTTCAATTCTAACATCAAGTATTGTAATAACCACTAACTAAGATAGTTAATAGCATACTAAATAGTCTTACAAGATAAGAATCTTGTAGAGATCACAAGAAAACTCAGTAAGAAGTCTCTAATGTATTCTCACACTATATACTACTATTACAGGTCCTACTCTAAACTACATGAGCTATTTATAAGTCTACTATACTGTTATCACAAGATAAACATGTTGTAGTTATATCCTTGATATTATTGTTCTAGTTTCTTCTACTATATTCCAGACCTACAATATTACATCATATGATACATCATGTGATTGTATTCACATGTCTCTTTATTGTCCAAGAAAAAAAAGAAATAAGAAATAAGAAATAAGAAATCAAATCAAAGAAAAAAATAAAAATAAAAAAATAAAAATATAAGAGTTCAAGCATACCATGATATCAAGTGTCTTTGTATTTTCTTATCAAGAACCATCTTTCTCTTTCTCTGAGCCTTTGTAAGTACTCAAATAGTTTGTTTTTCTGTTTCTGTAGATAGTTTTCTCAGTTTTCTCAGTTTTATCTCTCTTAGTTTTTTTTAACTTTGTATTCTTAGTATAATAGGTTTTTTTGTGGGCTTAGACATATAATTAGTAGGTTGGTTGCAAGCAACCTTCTGAGGCAAAATTATAGGCTACTTATTGTAGATAGTCTGTTACAGACTGTAATCAAGCACTATGTAATAAATTGTTGACCAAAAAGAAAGCTAGTTTATAAACTATATAGTTGTGATAATTAAGCTCTACTATATAGCTTGGACCTCCTCTTAATGACCACCATTAAGAGTAGAGATAAGAAAGTGAGACAAGATAGGATTAGGAAATGAGAGTTTATACACATTATATATTACCAACAATATAAAAAATAGAGATAGAACAGTAAATAGAGAGATAGATTAGACTCAGAGTCTAATTTTACAATAATCAAGTCCTTATATAGTTTGTAGGCAAAAGTTATAAAACTATCTGTTTACAAAGGACAAGGAAAAAGGACAAGGAACCTGTCCATAGTCTCAAAACAAGTTCTAAGACCATCAATTTTTTATATAGTCTCATTCTCTCACTGAATCACTCTTGACCAGGTTCTTTTCTTACTCTGCTCCTTTTCTTGACACTGAACAGCTTCTACAAGAATAGAAACTGTCTTTCATCTTTTCTAGTCAAATCTTGCAATTTTTCCTCTTCCAAATTCTATCCTATATCTTTGAACTAGTTGATTAGA
>Ga0157364_1000954_pt1 | contig 22904 bp, 17 predicted proteins | sample AttsexASBM2_FD_111476 | JGI IMG/M metagenome (GOLD analysis project Ga0157364, IMG submission 111476) | Fungus gardens microbial communities from leaf cutter ant in Ribeirão Preto, State of São Paulo, Brazil - Atta sexdens ASBM2 | ecosystem: Host-associated > Fungi > Mycelium > Unclassified ...
ACACACACACACACACACACACTTGATTATTATTTTTAATATTTAAATATTTAATTTTTACTTATACATATGTCGGGAAAAATGTCTGATTGGTTTAATTGAAATTCCGATTGAAAATGGATGAATTTTTTTATTAAATCTTCTGGTTCGTCTATTCTTTTCAACCGGACATTTTTCTCAGTGTATGTATAGGCGCGTGCAATATAATAAATATTGTAGCGAATTCGATTGGACGCACTCAGTGCGCACTGGTGCACATTAAAGTCGTACACAAAATAACGTAAAGATATATTTATAAATAAACACAGAAATCGATTAAATCATAAAATACTCAATACATTACTGTACTGTTAGGTAAAATATGTATTTCATAATTCGAAATATTTGCATTTCATTTTTATACTCAAATTAAATCAGTGTACAACGACTTTAATATGCACCAGTACGCACTAGTGCTTCCAATTGAATTCGCCATTAAATAATTATATACAATTAAATAGATATTTAAATAGATTTTATAGTATTATTTACATATAATTATATATATACAAAATCTAATTATCCGTACAAATAAAACGAATACATAGGTATCTCCTATAATGTTAATCGCGCTCCATCTTTCGTTTTATCGCGTGCAAATGTGAGTTAGCCTTAAACTCCGGCAAGAGCTATCACCCTGGAGATCCTGGCGCAGTCGCGCAATTTATTTGAGGAACGACAGGCGTTGTCTCCCGCCAGTGTACTTCCTGTTTATCGTAAAACTCGGGGCACACTATTAATTGTCACGATAAATCGCGCAGCGTCATACGTGTCTCTGTAAGGGGATTAATAATTAGATGATGATTATATGCGCGACCAGGCTGCTGCTCCCCGTGCCGGAAACCGATCGTTGACCGCGCACCGTTCTATCCTTAGCCTGTTTCAAGCGCGCAATGCCGCGCACGTTGTACGTGGAGCGAACGATATTTACGGCACGGTGTGCGTGATAAATACGAAAGTGATTTAAGCGAGTCGGGTGGTACCGGTGGCGGGGCTTTTTGTTCACGCCCCGCGATGCAGCGCTCGCGATATTATTTCGATAGCGGCCATTATTATCATTATACAAATGAGATTGTACTTAAGTATACCGTTACGCGAGAATATTTGCACATGCATATGGCTATCTTTTCCAAATTTCCTGTTCGCTACCGATTATTCTTCGAGTAATTGATTAAAAAGTCGACTAAATCTCATGGGAAATTGATAACAAACGTGTTTACGCGACCCAAAGTGCATTTGTTAGCACGAGCAATTAGGATCCCGACTGTAGGAAATTTAAAGTATGCTTTTCGGATTGCGTGGAAAGTACTGGACGATCTCTGTTTTGTAAATAAGTTATTAAAGCGTTCCGGAAAGGATGTAGAAGCTTCCTCTCGTTGCTTTTCCATCCTCTCTGTCGCCTGGCTTGCGACCGTTAACGAACCAGAGCGCGTCGTATTGTCGCAAATTGTTCGAAAATGCATCATCCTGCGAAGTAGAAAGCATGGCAAAAGCAAAAATCTGACGACGGCGGTACCGACCGAGTTTCCAACCTCGCTCGACGAAGCGCCACTCGAAACTTCCTTTTGCTTTAGTTGAGAATATTATGGAGATCACTTCCGGATTGACGTAACGATGAACAAAAATTAACTTTCGAAAGTCAGATCCTCCAATTCACCGTATTTATCGCTCGATCGTCAGACTCGAAACCGCAAAGCCTGTTAAAGAAACGTCGTGAAAGTACGTCGCGATTTAGTTTCGTCGATCTGTTCACAATAGAGTCGTTCTTCCGGGTTAAAATCAATTTTCAAACGCAAATCGCGTTCGACCAGTTCTAGTTTTTATTCTGTGTTAATCGTTGCAATTTTTGCTTTATTCATACTCTTTTGTTCTTCTGACGCGGAATTGAAAGTTTCCTTACATTTAATTGATGAGGCCGACTTGGTGAGTATTAATGTCGAAAAAAAAGCTATCTTTCAATAAATGTTTCTATAATGAAAGATAAAGAATGTACGGAATATTCGCTACCAACCGGACAGGACGTTACCTTCGGGGGTTTAGAAACAGTTGACCGGACGTGGATAATGGCTGGCATGGCCACAGCTGAGTACACCGACCCATCCTTCCTACTGGCACGCGGGTGTGCAATAAGCGGGATTGCGGTTTTAGGATGATAGGCTGTCAAGCCGCGTTGCAAATTATTTTCGGTGGAAAGCATGACATTCTTTCGTTCCTCCAATTATACGAGTAAGTACGGAACGGAAATATCTTTTCTCTCTTTGCCCGGGTCCATTCATGAAAATCTCATGTCTTGTCTTGTGAAATATCAAGAGTCAAAAGGAAGATTTTAAACGTGGACGATTGACTTTCAATAATCGGACCATAGCGATGTTAATTTACAGTGTCACGTTTAATCTTGTTGAGTAGTTAGCATAAATCGAAGTCGAAGTTCACAGTAAAACTTTTACGGTTCTGTATTAAGCGTGCCGATGTGAAAACTGGAGTGAGACAACTTGCGCTCGAATCAGTTATATGGATAAAGTTTAAATATAAGAGTGACAACGAGAGGAATACTTTGCATAATAGGAGGAGAGCGACGTTAGCGATGGTTAACAATAGTCGGATGCATGCAGCATGCGTATTTTGCTATGGCTCGTTGATTCCACGCGTGCTGCCCGTATTCACGGCTCCTTAATAGCCGTGTTGTTTTATCGCTATAGCTTGCTGTAGTTATCATGTCGCTTTATTTGACTTTGCCAATAAAATTAAGTCTTATGAGACATACGTCATTTTGCGCGTAAGATGAACATTTTGAAAGAAATTATATTTTTGAAAGAATAAAAGAAAATATGTCTTTAATTAGTTATATATATTTTTAATTGTGTAAATAATGCAATAGAATGCACGGAAAATTAAAATTACAAGATCTAACATGTTTACGATGGAATAAACATCTGAATCTAAGGCACGGAAAGCAATAATTTAGCATTAAGACAAAGCTTGTGATCAGTGTAAGCTTCACACTCTCGAAAAGCGGCGATTCGGGAAATTAAATGGAAACGTCAATAAATGCCTCGGAAATATTCTCCTCGTAATATCGGTTTTATGACCGTGCGCACTCGCGAGAGAAAAATTTGTAATTCCTCGTGGGAAGAAACGTGCATCGTCGCTGCCACTCGTAAATAATCCCTTCCCATGGCGAGAGATGAGGCTTAAAATTAGGTGCAAGACCTTAGTGATCTGAATTGGATGTTGATAATTCTTAAACGGCAAGTGTTTGTTGCAAATCAAGATCAAGAAAAATTACTTGCCGAAAATAATAAGATTTCAATATTAAAATATTGTATTAAAATATTATTCGGATATAAGTTCACACGGAAAAAAATGTAATGTAACAGGAACTAAAATTCTAATAAATTTTATAAAATTGGCAGATCCATCTAGGAACAATCGCCCACTTGTGTAAAATTTACATAATTTTTCTGGAAAGTGAGCGTCATCGTACAGCTATATTATAAAGTACTTTTTACACATATTTTATTAAATAATTCTATAAATATATCTCAACAGAATTTATCAACAAGTATTTTTTGCTGTAACGCTAACAAAATTTATTTTATTGCGATAAAAAATAGAGTTGTTTGTGCTTCCAATATTGAGAATGATTTACTTTATATATTACAAGATAATCCTTTAAATGGATTTACTACAATTGTAATGTTTTTACCTTTCACCTCTGATATTTTTACTTTTAAGCAAGTAAAGTTTGTCATAAATTTGGTAAAAATAATCAAAATTTTTTCAAATATTTTCATTAATTTTGTATAAAGTTAATCATTTTTCTCCGTGTAGAGATCACGTCATAATATTAATAAATCATTGTCACACAATCGTCAGATGTGTGTCAATATTGCTAATATAATTAGAGAATTAGTAGTACTCGATAAAATTACGTTATAGAATTCCTCGATTTGTTTGACAAAGAATTTGTATTCGATGTTTGCAAAAATCAATAAATAAATAGTTATGGAATGTATATTTTATAGCTCATTAAGAACTATCTAAAGCCGCACTGGCCTGAAAAGGGAAGTTGATCGGAATATCCGAGCATGGATAAAGTGAACTGAGAAGAATGCAGTCTATATTGTACCATGCGCGGTAATTTTCAGCGTTAAATTGCGAACGGGTTAAGCTGCTTGTATCAATTTTTCAAAACGTCTGGGTGACCAACGCAAGAAAACTTAATATCTTATCTGAGCGGACTTTGCAAAAGCCGCTCTGTACGTCAGATATTAATAAAAACGTCGTCGACGGATGATACAGATTTTGTAACTTGCAATGGGAAAAAATCGAAGTTGCGTTCATGCAGTATGCATGTGAGAATGTACTTATTACTCAAAGTTCGCTTCTCTTCCTCTTTCCATTTTACAGAATTCTTCACCTGCATATATATTATTAATTACAATAGTGCTGCTACTCTTATTTTGTTAGAAAAACGGAGACAATTTTCATCGATTTCTTGAAAGCGTTAGAGAAGTATAGTAAGCAAGCAACGTATTCGACTGTTGTTAAGCCGCATTGAAGTCCGTATTGTCCTCGTTGTGAGTATCTGGCAGATGCGTAACAACGAGAGCATAAAACAGGCGGTCGAATTCGTTCGCATTCCCTAATAACTTCACACACCTTGACAGAGAAAAGGCCACGAGGTCGTAAAAAGTAGCAACGACAGTGAGTAGCGATAGTAGCAGATATACCGACATCCGTAGTTGGACGTAAAAAAGTCGTGGAAATAAAAACTCAGCGTAATTATGTTTACGAGCCGCGCGGCTGCGACAATATAACTGCAGGAAGGAAGGCGGTGGAGGCGAAGGATGGTCGGACGAGAGGAGTTGCAGGAAGGAGGACAGAGGAAGAAGAAGCGGAGACGAGGGAAAGAACGACGAAGGGTGACGTCATCAATGTGCTTGCTGTAAAAATTGGAACTGCTGCCGCGCGTATGTGAAAATTTCATAGTCGCCGAATGACGCGCAATTTTCTCGGTAATTCCGCGACCGAGCTCGAACACGACGAAGAATATCGTGCTTGTACGAATAGAAGTTAAGCAACATATCGCGAAGCGCAAGAAGTCTGCTTGTACGAATAATCTGTACGAAAGATCTGTAATAGAATTCCTCCATTCCAGAGACTAGAGGTAGATTGTCAATTAATATTTTTGTACGGAATCAAATCAATGGTAATCGAAATCTTTGGTAAATGGCACATTGATTCAACAGTGAAATCAAAATAGCAGAGAACAATAATTTCTATCGATATCAATCGATATTTTAAACGGAATAAGCGCACGGCGCGATAATCTTGAGAATTAATTATAAGAGCTTGAATACAGCGCGAACGTGGCGAGCATACCGAATTGACATCGTTGCATTTTGCAACGGCAATGCAAGAAGGTTGAGCAGACAGTGCGATTTCATTTCTCGTTATTGCACAGTTAATTGCTAATCGATTCTTGTACCGCTACAGTTGCCAATCACGATATGGTACGACCCTGAAGAGAACCTTCACAGGTAAAGCAACGATCCTAATCGTTTCATCGTTAGAAACAATTCTTGCAACGTATTGCTTCCGCCGTGCTCTAACTTTCTGCTTGAGGCTGGAAATGGCGTGAGCCTTCGAAAAGGATCATCAAAAACGAGAATGAGAAATGAGCAAGTCTATCGATATTTTATTCACTACGATTTTTTTTTTATTCATTTTGATTAGATTGCTATGTCGATCTTCCGGACGTTTTGCGCGAAGCGAATATACTCGAATGAGATAATAAGAGACTGCTATTTTTTATTTTAAATTCACAAGCTTCGAACCGTATAGATGAATTACACAGTTAAATAAGTTACACCATCTTTACATGATAGCTTAAGGGTCTATGCAATTTCCATATAATAATCGTTTTTAGAACGTTCGTAGAAAATCGCTTCGCAAAATCCAATCTATCGAGAAATCTGACATCGATCGCGCAACTCCTTATTTACTAATCCATCGTCACGGCAATGTTTCGCTTGGTCGAATCTTCGTCCAAAATCGCGACTCAAGCTTATCTTACTTTCCTTATCATTCTTCAGTGTATCATCAACATCCACTTTTCGCAACAGAAGCGATATCCATGGACCAACTCGTGTACGCCAGATTGTGGGTGAATGTGAAATATATTCGCGTTATCACCTGGCGTACTCCGATCTTCTTCGATCCTGCGATCTACCATATCTTTTCTCGAACGCGCTGTTATCCCCATCGTAGGCGCATCGCATTAGTTCTGCATCGTAGGTACTCATTGAACGGCTACTATACCGCGATGCAACCCCGGCTTCCTATACTCCGGTCCCTATTTATAAGACGAGAAACATGACGAGGAGAATAGCGGGAGAGGAGGGCGGGAATGAAGAGCGTTTCTAAACGGCAGTTACCGTGTGGTCTGACAGATCGTTGGATAGATAGATCTCGCCGTATCGCGAAATTCGCATCGTACGAGACGCCTATAACTTTAGAATTCTGCGAATACTTTTGTGATACTAATCTCGCTGTTCTTCGACCATCAAATTCTGATCTCGCGATGTTCTGAAGCTTTCAAAAAGCTGATTATAACTAGCGGATCGATTATCTGTGCGATTATATGGATGTATCTAATTAATTAGATTATTCTAGTAACATAGCAGATCTGTATACACGTTTAAACTGAAGATAGATATGTACCAAAATGTAAACTGAAGACAGATATTTATATTATAACTATCGTTATTTATTAAGAGTCTAGAATGGGATTCTCTTAAAAGTTAAAAACTAATGCATAATTGATCAAAAAAATAAAAAAAAATTGAAAGCAAAATAAAATAAAAATTACGATAATAAAGATAAAACATAATAAAATAGAAAAAATAAAAATTGATAAACAGAATCTAATAGCGTACGCAAAGATGAACTGCATATTAACAGAAAAGAAGAAAGAGGGATGCACGTTTTATTATATTGTTTATTTCACGTACAATATGCGAATAGATGGCTTTAAAAGAAAAATTATTCTTCGAGTTTATTATTTCAAATAAAGCTAGATAACTAAAATGTACAAATAGTCTGCAAGATATATACACACACACACACACATAAAGAATATCAATGATACTTTCTCGTACATCGCCTAGATTATCTTGAATGGAGAAATACGGGCAATTTACCATTCTGTTCAAATGAACCGACGTTGTAACAGGTGAAGAGAAAGAGAGAAAGAAGCAGAGAGGATCCGTGTACTCTACACGGCGCCGAGCTTAGTCCAACGTGTATACGCATATCTAGTACCACGTGCATCTAAGTCCTAGTTCAAAGGATTCAAATTGCCCTTCAATCTGCTAGTGCTTCACTGCTCTTCGACTGAAGCACTTAGGCGGTCCGTAGTCGGCTGAATCATGTTTCACGATCCTTCTTTACTGTCCGTACTGAAGCTCTTAACACTGTTCTCGTTCACTCGCGCGCACGTACTCACAACGTTAAGTGGCGCTTCGTCGGTAAATCGATTCCACCTCGAGAGGATTCTGAGAGAAAGAGAAAGAGAGAGAGAGAGAGAGAGAGAGAGAGAGAGAGAGAGAGGGAGGGGGAGGGAGGGAGGAGGAGAGATGGACATCGCTTAAATCGGACGACGATATTAATCCAACAAATAGGCACTAGATGGTTATATTCCCGCGATTTGATCAAACTCTAACGGGCCATCGATAACAGCCATCGATTGCGTATGCTTTCGATCATTCTGTTTGACTTCTAACATTTCCATTTGTTTATATGTGTTTCTCATGTTAACGCGGCGATTCTCTCTACATAGGTTTGATCAATGTAAACCGATCGTTCAATTCCAAACGGAGATGGAATCACCACTTACATCGCCGTGAAATGACGATATTAATTCCGCCAATAGTACTGTATGATCAATTTTCGATATAACATCGGTAACATTCATTTCATCTATTTTTCATCAATTTTTTGCTCCGCTTCAATTAAAAAAATTTTCTATGCGGATATGTCATCGACGATCAAATCAAGAAGAATGATTTTAAAAATGATAATAAAAATGTGATAACAAATGTGAAAAGAAAATTAAGTTTACGATCCGACCAACATAAATTACTATATATTAGATATATGTAGAAGTAACGGAAGATTTGGACACAGAATATTAACAAGTAAAATGTCACCTGCTTAAATTGGCCGGGAGAGCCATTAGAGAGTTCGAGAGCGAATGTATTGTCAAGCTGGCTGAAGAACTGTAAGATTAGGCAGCATATATAGAGTATTCAGATAGGAGCTAAGTAAGTAGCTCAGTGGCAAAATCGCTTAGTATAGAAAATTAGGGATTTCCTCGGTTAGAAAATCCAAAAATGCTCTGATATTTTTCTCTTGTTATCGCTTACACGCTCCTGACTTGTTGACATCACAGCATCTACAAGTGGCGTCATATTAAAATACCAACACAAAATAACTGTAACAAAGAATTAGTAATCTCAAAGAGAATTATTAATCTATTACAATATGTGTCATCGATTATGAATATCTCCGCGAATTTCGGACACATATTATTATACAACAATCTTTCTGTTATTGACTCCTTGTTACTGTTATTTGGTAACAAAGTTGATGTTGACGGATGCAGATGCTACAGATTTTAATTTATCATTTCGCGACAACACTCTGCTAAGAAATGATCGCTTTTCCACTACCAGAGACTCAGAATCGTCGATACGGAAATACAATTTTCGAACGACCACGACCTCACGATCGAGAATCGATCTGGAATTGAGAAACTGAGAGGAAAAGTAAAAGAAGAAAGCTGCATGGATGAGCGAAAGTGGGAGATAAAAGAAGAGAATTTGTTCCTGGGCAGACTCGGTTCTATTGTGAATCCTCTGATAGATTCAATCGTGTGGTCGCTGCCGTCTCTTATTGGTTGTTGCGAGCAGTGCCAAGAGTGGCATTGAGAACTCCTCGTGGGAATTCCTCCAGATCACTTCTAATTAATCAATTTTGACTTCGACTTTTTCGTCTTCACGAATTAAATGACATAACGGATGAATGAGGATTTAATCAAAAACGAAATAAACCGCATGGAATCTATAATATTGTACGTGATTTTCTTTCTGATTCTCTGAATAAAAAATATTCAAGTTTCAAGATTTTTATTCATATTTAATCCGTAAAATATTTTACAAGTTATTCTGTTAATAAATAAATTTAGAATAAAATGTTTATTATATCCTCGATTAACTGTTATTGAGAAATCGATAGGCAATCTCGGAGATGTTTTCCACTTAAGATATCGAAGCGCATTATAGCGTTAGGAAAGAACTATATGAGAGCGAATAGTAGGTGGAAGGTGAAGAAGATGAAGAAGAGAGAGCGAATGGTTATCTTCTCGTACTTCGAAGATCTCGTTTAGATCGGAATCGGATACTCATGGTGGAGACGTCTAAATCGGCACGCGGAAGAAACCAACGACCGACCGAGTCGAAAGGGGAGAGAGAGAGAGAAAGAGAGAGAGAGAGAGAGAGAGAAAGAGAGGGGTGAAGGTAGAGGAAAAACAAAAGAGGATAAGGATGACGAAGAAGAAGAGGAGAATGGAAAAAAGGCAGCAGCTCCTCGCGTGACTACGTTTGAACGTCCGACACGTAGGTACACGTCGAGGCCTGTCCGTGTTTATCAACCATCACCCTTGGCAAACCACGCGGCGGAAACGTAGACGAGCAGCAGCCGTTCGACCCTTTCGAGCAGTCGAAGAAGTATATTTCGAAAAGAGAAAGCAATTTGTTTCTATTTCTGCCAATTGGCAGATATCGATCAAAATACAGAAGCAAGATCGTTATTGGAGATTAAGTTAATTGATTAATTATCAGCGAACGATAGGTTTAGTATTGGAAACCTGTATGTGTAGGCAGATTACCAGCAAAAATTATGTAAGTGTATTTTACGTAATCGTACCCAATTAAGTTAGGCTACTAACAGAACCAGTAGCACTCTACGCCTTCGTCACTTTCTCGAGGCAAAAAGGTCAATACGTTTGTCACGCGAAATATCTAAGAGAAGCATGAATTTGTGAACACGCGAGTTGCTACTCGTTAGGAATTCATAATATATCTTCGGACGGGAAAAATATAACAGGCCACGGGTGAGGTAATATTCGCACGAAACTTCCGCGGGGAAGGACACTCAACAATAAAATTTCTCGCAGAGAGACCAAGGATTTCCTCGAAGCTCGATCTGTAACGGTGGGAATTTGTCCGAGGAAACCAGCGGCAAATATCTTGCTCGGAAATGGAATGAGAGAAAGAAGAGGAAGAGGAGGAGAAGGAAGTGGCTATATTGAGGAGGGAGAAGAAGCGTCAGATTAGCACGTTATTTATATCTTATTTATATCTTGGTAAATACAGCACCGATGATAACGAGAGATATACTATTACCAGATTCTTGATACTTTGATTAATTGATCGGTACAGTAATAAAAAGGTTAGATCGACAAGAGAAACAGGAAAGAGAAAAAGAAGGAGCAGAGTCAATGATTTCACTCGAAGCCCTCTCATGTTTTTAACATTAATTTATTGCAACTGTGATAAATCATGTCGGTGATTATCTCATTTATGATGGTGACATCGCTTTCTCTTTTTGATCTATCTCTTTTATAACTGTAAGTGAAAACTTTTATGCCAAACAGTGACAAATAGATAAAAAAATCCAAATTCTCTTCTTGAATCACTTTTCGGTATCTATCTGTTATCATCTATTATCGTGAATTTTCATCAACGGATTTTATTATCCGGAGCACACGTTGCATCAACTTGTCTGAGAAAAATCACTTGTGGCATGACCTAGCATATGTATTCCTATCCTTCGACTTGTATGTTAAATGTGATTCAGAAACGGTTTCTTCTATCTTGTCAACGACTCAATAAAAAGTTGATTCGTTCACACTGATATCACATTGCCAACCGAATCGATAGCCGTTCCTGTGTTTAGTCGCGGTTGCTGGTGACGTGTGGTGACGCGAATGAGTAACACCGAAAGCATGACCAAGAACGGTGAAGACAACGGAGTAAAGCGATTTATCTAGCGGCGCATTAGCATAAACGGGCGGCGTGTTATGGCGCGCATTGGGGTTACTAACATGTAGCGCGGCGCTTACCTCTCATGGAAAGTCGACGGATTCGCGCTCGAGTGATCTTACCACTCAATCGGCACCCTGTTCACACCTCTGCTGAGTCATTCGGCAGCGGGATATCACTTATGTCACGGCTATTGTATGATTCTGCTGCCAAAGTCTTCAGTGTATTAAATCGAAAATATTATGTATATATATATATATAATTATATATGTATACATATGTGTGTGTGTGTGTGTATACACAGGATATACTATTTTAATTCACTGCGGTAAATATTTCGAAAAATATGAAAAATAAGAAAAAACAGTTTCGTGAAGGGATATATTTTAATAACGTTGTTTTTTTCTGGAGGTACGAAAAAGATACAAAGATCATCTCCATTTTAAAAAATGAAATTGTGATTTTTTTTTACAAAATATGATTCCTTTAATTATCTGTATATCTAAAAGCATTAAGAGAGATATAAAAAAATCAACAGTTTACGAAATATTTTATACTTTATTCTGATACATATTGACACAAAATGTTAAATATCTCGTAAACTATTAATTTTTTGATAATCATACCTTAATATTTTTATGAACAAAATAATCAGATTCAACTGATATAAAGAAAACACATAGTTGCTTATTTAAAAAAATTGTTCATTCTGTGTACATATTTTTTTGAAAACAACTACGTATTTTCTTTACATCAATTGATTATATGTATATATATATAATACATTCAAGTGTATTAAATTATTTCAAATGCTTCCTATATTTCTGTTAATCTTCTCCTTCAGCCACCAAGAGCTTCAGAATACACGATTTGTTTTCTTTACCGTGTCACTCTTTCTATCTCACAACGACAAGTGTTTCATTCGCTCGGGGATAGCTAACCCGAGGACCTTAACGCGCGATAGTTACTGCAACTTCTACTTTCTTGTTATTTCTATTTTCCTTGCCTTTTGCAGCTTCAGAAACGGACGGGTATCGCGTTACTCGCAATTTCCTGGTGTCCGGAGCACGCACGTGGACCAAGCGGATGATTCCTTGGGAGGGGCACGCACTTAACTGCACGGATACAACGGTTGTTTCGTTGCTGGATGCTTCGTTTTTGGCTTACATATATATACATATATACACACATACACACATATACATCTGACCCTGCCTCGATCTCTTTCGCCTCGTTAGCAAAAAGCAATGCATGCGATAGATATACCGGAAAATGTTGTCTGATACTCTTCCCGCCTTGTACCTTATCATATAGTAATTAAAATAGAAGTCTACCTACCTCTCTAAGACATACGAGTATCAATTACAAATAGCCAACACGGATCGGGTTAATACGTGAGCTAATTTCAATCGTATTTATCTGCAATTTTAGAGTAGCCGTCAAGAGTATATCGCACCATTGCTTACTAAAAATATAAAAAATTATTACTACATAACGCTCCTTAGGCGATAAATTAAAATATCCTAATTATGAACAGGCGATGAACCAAGAAATTCGATAACGGCATCTTATCCTACGATCATTTATTTTTGATGCTTCAGTTTCTTTCTTATATGATTACATGAATCCTTTTATAGGATCAAAAACGCCGCAATACATGGATTTCGAGTGCGTTGAGAGCACCAGTTATCTGCCAAGAAAACGGATTGACATAAATCATGATAGTGCTTTATATTTCTTAATAACACAAGAAATGCGGATATATCGCGTTATCTGCATAATTTTCCGAATGTTCAGCCTGCATATGCATCACTACGAGATCGATCCGAGTGAAGAAGAGAGGTTAATATCTCGTTTCACACAAAGTGCATAAACTCAACCATGATTCTGCAAAATAATCGATTGTTTGCTTTCATTAATATAATTAATTTCAAATCAGAAAATCAGATCTCTTCTTGAGTTGCAGCATCGATTTGACTTCATGCCGAAATATTGTTGTAATTGCAAATATATAAATTTTAATTAGTCATTTTTAGTTAATTTTTTCCATAATATAAAATAAATTTACGCCAAATATTTTTATTCTTTTCAAGAAAAGAGTTTCAAATTGGTTTCGATGAACGAATATAATACTTAATGCACGATATCATTCTTGTTCGCTCTTTATTGAATCGTTATAATTATACATTCGATTATAATATAATATGATAAGTTATCCGATTATATATATTATCTAAAATATTTTATTGGATAAAATAATTAGTTATATTTAATTTCGCAGTGCTCTAAAATGACATTACATATGTTTTAACGATGGATATGTTTTACGTATACTTCGCAAGTCGATCGAGTTTAATCTGGTTAAGCACTATCATGAATTATATATATAGATATACATATAGGTATATATACAAATAATGCGCGCGCGCGCGTGTGTGTATGTGTGTGTGTGTGTGTGTGTGTGTGTATAGTAGTAGAATAGTTGTTGGAAAGCGTATATCTATCTGTGGATAAAATTACTTAATCTAATACGATATGCCGATCAATGGATATTATACCGGATAAGAAACCAACGATCTGGCTTTCTGCTTTTAACCCATCCGGATGAGCCTGTTAGCGAACACACCCTTGGAGTACCCTTCCTATTAGTGTTTGCAAGAATTATACTGCTCAACCTGTTTAGGGTTGAATACGTATAAAAGCGAGAACACGCATAGATTCTAGTCGAAGTCTTTTTCACAAGCACAATAAATGCTACATCCCCTTATAGAAAATTATGAAATAGCGAAACGCGAGGACAGTAGATGACCTCATCGCGCGTCCAGTTATATTACACTCGGTTCGCACGAAGCGTTCCTGATACTTTTTTGGCACATCTTTTTACATACTTGCAGCAACGTACGGACATATGAATCTATCACATTACTCATAATATCCAATATGTCCGATTTACGCGGGTTCGATAGAGAGGAAGAGATATACATACGCCAGAAGGGAAACAACGAGCAGGAGGGACATGAGGAGGAGAGCGCATAAGTAGCATTAGTCGTCGATTGCTGTGCTTTTATTGCTGGTAATATGCCGCGTGGATAGCGGAATGCGCGAATTCTTCGGAGAGAGAGAAAGAGAAAGAAAGAGAAAGATAGATAACGAGATAGAGAAAGAGCAACAGGCAGTGCTGCCGGTACATGATGCTGATGCCGCTGGTCTGTACGAGTCGCTACGAGTGCAGGAGCAGCGACCGAGCAAATGTCGGCAGAGGTGAGGGAACTGTGGGCGTCCTTGCCCCGGGGGACAGAGACGTACAGGGCCTCGAGGAATATAGAATACAGCTGACCTCTTAAGCGGGACAGCTGTGTGTGCTCCGAGCCGATTTTGCGAAATAAAATTCCTTCAGTTATCTAAAAACGAGTGTTGAAAATTCTCGAAAACAGATTGACATTTCAACTTTTTTTTCTAGTACTAATCTTAGCAGAAACAATTTACTCTCCACGTTTTACATTTATGCATTTTCCTAACGTTTGTGAAGAAATTTACAGTTACTTGAATAGCCTTTCACGAGGACGGAATGAGATAAAAACATTAGAATTACGCCCCTTATATAAATTATATTATATAATTATACATATCATGTAAAGGCGAAGATATAAGTTTCTAAAAAAAGTTCGAGTTATTTGAATTAGCCTCGTGCCTCAGTGAAAGTGTAACATTCATTGTTCTTCTTTCTACGAGCGAGCCTGCTGATGCAGGTGTATCTTCCGGTAAAGAAGATCGGCAGGGAGAGAGGAAAAGAGAACCAGCCAGTCGGCTACCAGTTAGCCCAGGTCAGGGCTGCCCGCGAGCTACAATTTGGCATTTCTCCTGGATCCTGCCGAGCGTAATTTGCTTAGCTCTGCCCCGTCAAGAAATCCGAAGAGGTCGATCGCCGGTCGATGCAAAATGAAATAGACGGTACACGCGATGGCGAAAGTAGATGATTATACAATCAGTTTAATGAAACATAGGTGTCCTGTTGATTTGGATAATGAAAAGATGCATATGGGATCAAAATAGAATTCTAACGTTCGTGATTAATTTAAAACAACGATAAATATAGCGAATATCTTTAAGAATTAAACAAGAATTCAAAGATTAAACAGCCTTTGTTTAGAAAAATCTTGTCCAGAAGATTGGTGCTTGATATCTAAACGAACAAGTATATTTCATTACATTTAATAATTATGGCAGCGTCTTGATTCGCTTAAAAATTGTTTCAAATTTTTCAAGAGACTTTGGCAAAGATCTTAATGAAGCTGATGCACCCAGTGGTAACATATAGGCTAATATGCACTGCGCAATCTGTAATGCTATGCCAATACGGCGCCCGTGCAATTTTATTATCGACGATGTTAAGCGCTTGATTCTGACGAACCTTCTTCCGGGCTTTAAGGCCGGCTGTTATGCCTGCCGCGCCTTTACGTAGCGGATGCGGCCCGTTCCCGTTTCTAGAGTCCGGTTGCCGGAGGACCGTGCACGAGATATGCAATCTCTGCTTTATCGTTCCCCCTCTGGTCGCTCTGAAATTCCAACCACGCTTGATCTCTGATCCTCCTCCGATGATGATCTTCGATGGTGTTTCGGGCGATCGAGTTCTGTCTACGCGATAACGAATCGGTGATCAACGCACTTCCGCGATGATCCTTTTCGAACACATATGAGCATATAATTCGAACATATTATAAGATACAGCTTTTAATAATCGCCATTATCGGATTTGTCTGTCGCCCATCACAATCACGTGCCGTCTCATAACGGTACGACTAATTAATATCTCTCGCCAGTGCACAGATAATTCAATCATGTTACCGGCATACAGCGAAATTGGATAAGATAGCTGTTGATTCCGCGAGATCGACTGACGCGTTGCAATCGAGAGCTCCGTGCATCAACCTTGGAGGTCATCTTACATACCCTAGACAGAAAAGAGAGGAGAGAAAACACGTTGCTATATTCTCGTTATATTTGTTATTCTATTCGCGGAGATCTAAGATAAAACACAAAGGTGTTGGTTCGCATTACACGTGCTCACAGTTATTATTACGGTCTTGGGCAAATTTGCGTTACATCTCGAATCATTTTCCGCATTGAAATTTCCGCGTTAAACTTGCACAAACGACCGAAAAATTGCAGAAAACATCTCAACGTGCTAAAAACTAATAAGATACTCCCGATATAAAATCATCGACAATTTTATTCTTATTCGAGTTTCAATTATGCAAATATTTCAGATATTGATTATTCTGTTTCTTGTATTTCGACGTTTTGTTTTTACATCGCATTGAATATTTCTAACGTCAATTGCCAGACGGTGACAGTTAACATCTCCAGCATAACAGTCTCGAAGGAAGGACTAATAAACTATTAAATGATATTTATAAGCCGGAAATAATATTTCCTTATGCAGAAAACACTCGTAGAACTCACATACGGATTCTCTTACGAGGCACTCGTGGCTTGTATAAATCACATTTCCATTTCGACAATTTTGATTCTCTCTCCATGGTCCTTATTTAACAAATGTACTCTTTAAAGATCATTGCAGTTCATTAAAGTATTTGACATACCATTCAAATTTCCGATTTTGCTTCGGTACAAAAATATGTATGCTGCATATGCATCGATGATATGTGACTGTACAAAATGGAAATAATCGTAACATAGTGAACAATCGATTTTAAACGAACTATAACAAATGGCAGTCCGATAAGCTACATTGGACTAACAAGTTGCAAACCAAACTTCATCTCCTTCTCATGAGCGAAATAATGTGATAAACATTTTCAGAATTTGTAGAATTGAAATTACATGATATACGTACAACTTTGGAGCTATTCTCTTTAATTATATTATGCTTTCCAAGCGTAGTTATGTGACGCTGCGTAAATGTGAGTTGCAAAGGTCTACGAGGCGGTAACGCGTCCATCAAGATAAATTATGAGATGAAATATCGCAAAGAGTGTCTTGCGAGGATTATCATTCTGAACGATCGTTCTCTATCTAATTGTTCGCGCTGCAACATCGCGTTTTGAGGAAGTCCACAATCCAGGAAGGTGTAGCCCGGGGTTCGCGATAAGAAGCAGCAACAGCTCGTGAAGGTCTCGGGACCTTAGGGACAACGGTTCTTAGAAGTGCAAGAGAGCTGTAATCGTTTCCCCGGCGGCTGCAGTAGTATACGAATCACTGTCGGCAGAAAAGTAGCAGCCCGCGGGCTCCATAATTTCCGTAAATACACAGTGAAAACACCGCGCGTCTCCTCGCCGCCATTCACCGTGTCTCGCGTCTTCTTTATCGGGACGAGGAAGAAGCTGGAGAAGAAGAGGAAGCTTCAATAGATCCGCCCCGCGCGCAGTTGCCGGTCGATTGAAGTCAAAAACGTGCGCAAACACTCGTTGTGCGGTTTCAGCGCACTGAGAGAAAAGATTTTGTTAATTTAGCAAGCCACCAATACCTTTAACCGGCGACCGGTAAATATGTACAACAAATTTGGTTGTTGTGTTTGCTGCTAGTCTGCTATACCAATCAATTATTAGTAACAGAAGCAAATTATACTATCTTTTGGATAGACTTTAGGCTCGTTTATAGAATTCGTAGATAATCATGGAGTCTTAAGTTGTAGGAAACCGACCGAGCACAGTCAAATGTAGGAAGAATACTTGATTAGAATTGGTCAATTTCTTACGATTTGGGATCCTGCAATCGTCTATGACTTTTATATATATATATATATATATATATATATATATATATATGAGCCTCTTATTTGCTAGCGACACTATTGATTTATTATATTGACAAATTAACAATCGTAACAAATCGATCGGTTTTTTAATAAATATCACATTTGCTTTCTCTTGATTCGTTCCTATAACAAAATCTTTCTCTAAGTGCGCGTGTATTTTCATGTGGTATCTTCTCTAAGTTTTCAACTATATTTCAATAATTTTAAGTTTTATTTCTTTAAATTTATTTACGGGGATTTCGATTCTTTCTCTTTTTCTCTATCATCCTTAAATAGTGATAGTATAGAAGAATAGTATAGAAGTCAGAATACCGTATTTAGATTATCTTCTTTCAATTACATAACTTATGTACCTAGTTGATTTTCCTGAACATGAGTGAAACTCTTATTTTTGACGTGATCACGAAGTACACGGAAGCTGATAGACTTCCGTCTCGTTAGACGGGCCACGGTTGCACTTTGACTGACTCCCGTAACCGGGCACGGTACGCTGACAGTATGAACGATAATTTATTCGGAATGAGATGCAAGCTAGAGAGCGCGCGGCGCAAAGTCGTGCAGTCCGATCGGCGACCAACCGTATGACTTTCTGTCCGCGTGTCGGCTCTGCAGACCGAGAAATCATTTCTCGGATCAGCAGCGCTGTAAGAGGCGAGACGAGAACTACGGGCCACAGACACGTGGATTCGTTCCTGTCGTCTGTTGTTGTGAATGAGAAGTTTATCGTGCTTCTTGGCGAAAAGCAACGCGAAGCTATGCGTGGAAACAATCCGCGTCTTCATTCAAAATCAAAATTTCGATACTATACATAATATATATCTCTGTGAGAATAGTTTGATAAGTCAGTGATTTTTTAACTTGATAAATAATAAATAATATAATGACATTTATATAAAAAAAAGCAGATATAATTTTTATGTGTGTATTAATGTGATAACTAAATTAGATTATTTTCGGACTTTGCATTGGTAAATAATATTCTTTTCGCGAGAAACGTAAATATAAATATCGTAATACTTTTTTAAGATAATCGATATCACGACATGTAATATATTATTCACAATCACGTAAATGTGTTGCATAAATCGTGCGAGTTGTCCGATTCATGTCATTCAGTATTGAAGGCTTTCAACGTCAATGCTGGCGCAAAATTGAACCTTTCATATACTGAATTTCCTATTAGCGAAAAACGTTGTCGTTATGTCGTTACGCGTTGAATTCATTTGTTTTTTGCTTGATAAGATTACGAGGCATGAGTAAGGGTTGTCATCACATGCGGCGTAACTTGCACCGACCAATCATATCGTTTCACTTGAACGTCAGTTTCTGTCTAGTTACTTTATGCTTTTTATGCTATTTTGTTGTTATGCCAAAACATGAACTACCGAAGGAACCACCGAATGCATCAAATTCAATTTCTGCTCATTTTAGTTTATTCTGTCTGAAAAAATGCATATGGGTTTCGATTTTGCAACAGTATAATTCTATAATCGCGCGTCCCTTTGCATCACGTGGAAAGTTTAAACCAATCGAAACCTATGTGAAACAGTACAATTATAGACCTCATTTTGCCTCTGTGATAAATTTCCTAACGGCAGTAATCATCAACTTCAACATTTAATATCTCGGATCACAGGACAGAGCGATGCTTTTTTTTTTGCCAGATTCTTTCGTTTTGTGCAAAAACGCGTCGAATAAGCCCAAGAATGATCTTTCTTTCTCTCTTTCTCTCTCTCTCTCTTTCTCACAAGACTTTCCGATTTTAATTATTTATTCGATCATCCGCTCATATGTACGCGATGGAAAGATGCCGGTTCCCCATGAGGTGTATTTTTCGAGAAGCGTAGGTTATGAAAACCAATCGTAAATTCGTTTAGCATTTCTGTTAGAGTGTACAACAGAAATTCTAATCAGCAATTGATCGCATTTCTCTAATCTTCCGTGAAATGTGCCCAATCCCATATGTGAATTCCAGCTTTCAGAATGGCGTATTCTAATAAATAAAATATAACGTATTCTATTATAGTAAAATTACTAGAATATGCAGGTTACGCTTACGCAGATTACGCCTCATGTGACGGCACCCTAACAGTCAGTGTACATCAGGTACTAAAAGAAATTCTAACGTTCTTTCCAAACGCGGTCTAATGATATGAGCGCCAAGAAAATCGACATAAAAACCATGCGATCAAGTACAGGATGGTACAGGAAATAAAACGTGGAGAATGCGTTCAGAGCAGGTTGAAAATTGACGATCGCTAGCCGAAAACATTAGCGTTAACGAGCGTCATTATAGCATCATTACGTACGCCAGGAAATGCGTGAGACGAGAAATCTAAACTTGGAATCTACAAACTGGTTTGGTGGCGTCCCGCGTGGGCGAAATACCCTCTGACCCTTAATTTAGCTTCTTCATCAATCTGGAAGCTTGATAGCTCGCAATCCTTTGCATGGCTACCATATCGCGCTTAATTTAACGGTACTTGTAACATCGAAAGTTGAATTTATTGAGACTATTACCGATTTCAATACCTGATTGCAATAAATGTAAAATGTGTATTCCACATTCCTCAGATTATACCGGATTACTAACCGATTTCGCAAGCAAATAATTATTGTAATTAACATCATTGTACAGAATTCAGATAATCGTTGATATAACCGCTAATTAAACCAATGATTATTTTATCTGTATAATATTTTAGCATTCAATATGGCCTCTTGTTATCATTCTTGGTTCGTCTTTCTTGTTGCTTACTTTCATTTTGTATGTTGAGGTTACGATTCGATCTTATACTTTCATTTTTAATAACTAATCACATTTTTAACAACTAATGAAGAATTTAATAGCTAAATATCAAAATATTTTAATTTCATTCAATTTGAGAATAAAGATATTATAATTTTTGACATTATATATCTTGTATTGCTCTTTTTGACTATTTTTCTTTTTTATTTTATTTTGCAAATTAGGAACCTATATATATTACTTATTTGATAAATATTTTAACCTAACTATTCCTATTAATTAAAAAGTATAGTAATATAAGAGACTAATCAAACAAGTCATTTAATTTGATACATGTACTCGATAGATTCATCCTTGAATACTAGATTAACTGATTTCACCCGTCATTAACATAGTCATTAACACATTCTAATAGTTTATGGAACGACAATATGGGAGAAAAGATGTTTCATGATTGATGATAAAGCGATGATTCATGGTTCAGGACTTGGATACCAATGTAAACAGGTACTCTGCGAGAAATCAAGTCGCGAAATATTCCGCAATGTGCAAAATATCGTGGCCTGTATTCACATACACGTGGAGTCGTAACTTCGTAGTATTATATGTATCTTGCATGCTTGGGTTATCGCGAATCGAAACTTACGATATCGCCATTACTTCCTCGTTCGTTTTATTATAACCCAACTAGCGAACTCTAGGCGAATACATGTACCTCGTTGCACTTCGAAGTACGTCCTTAAATTTGTTTATACAGAAACGTAATGCTAACGCTTTATGTCCGACTTGTAAGACAACGCGAATTTTATACATATGCATTATAATTTTATGCATCGCATTAAATAGCATGTAGTTGCCTCCTGAAATACGTAAGTGATATGTTTCTAATTGGGAATTAAAATATTTAGAACAATACTTGAATCTAATAAAATACTGAAGATACATCTAGTACTTTCTTATTTCAGGAATATCCATTATTGCAAATTGATACGTTGAGATGTCTTCTTCTGCATATTTTACAATTTGCTTTCGACATCGTTTCAAGTCGCAGCGCTGCTCCCCAATCTCTCCCACGGTGCGTGATCGAGCCTGAAAGATAGGCCAGTGAACGAGTTCAAGCTACGGAGGAAGACCTCCGTAATGAAATCGGCTCGCATCTGAAACGCACCTATCGCGGGGAACTCGGGGAACGAAGCAGCAACGAGGCGACGTGGGATCGTCCTTGTCTGCGCTCCCGCGGCCCCTATTGTTTGCGCTGACGACTCCGCTTTGCTCGTTGCCAGCGCAAGCAAACATGCATGAGCACGAATATCAGAAAGTAGTTCGCTTTGCTCGGTGAATTGTTTCACCGCGCCGCATTGAATCGGGTTTTGTTCTGAGTAACCCAGAAAGAAAGTGAATTTCTGCCATAATTCACTATTATAGTGAAGAATTATAAGCGCAATATGTGTTAATATTTTTAAAGGCAATTAATTTTCAATTAAAATTTTATTCCAATTTTCCAACAATATATTCTTTTCTTAATTATTAATTATTTTATTAAGGCAAATAACGCGTTTTCAATAACGTGATAAAGATTAGAGAAGTTACCTAAAATATTTAATTCGTTTATTTCACTATTTTTTAATATATATAATGTCTGATAAATTTCGCACTGAAAAAGATTCGTCGTGATAAAAGAAATAAAAATTCCACTGCAAAAACGACATCCACTTGTTGCATAAGTGAATAGATTTATTGACTGGGAGGGAGATGCAACATCGACTTCGATTTATTCTTTGCGGATTGTTCAATATCGAAACAATGACCTCTGGAAATCAATATCGGGTGCAATCCCAACCGAATGTTGATCGAAAACGTGTGCTCAGTCTTTCGTGCTTTTTTCACATATTGAATATTCTACGAAAAAAAATTATGTTATATCAACAGTATTATTTTAATTGAAAATACTTTTGTCTATTCACAATAACAGTATTAATGAAATAAATACGTGCTTTTATATGTTTCATATTGTTATTTATTAATACTATTATCGAAATAACAAGATTGTTATCGACTAAAATAATGCTGTTGATAAAACATTATTTGTTTTTTTAAATTTTCCAGTTTTTTTTATAAAAGTGAGAATAAGCGAGAACTTAGAAACAAAACTATTAAATATTTTTAATTCAGCCTATATTTAAATTACATTTTAATAATTAAATTTAATATAAAATTGAAAGAGACGCGT